>OFRG01000649.1_pt1 | contig 12280 bp, 21 predicted proteins | sample 1543071 | NCBI WGS metagenome assembly OFRG01 (sample SAMN07774222, study PRJEB24372) | wastewater metagenome | isolation source: WWTP Verbania (Effluent) | place: Italy: Verbania | collected 2015-12
CAGGATGAGCGGGAGAAGATGCAAGCGGAGATTGAAGCATTGAAGGCATTAGTCAACCGCCTTGATGAAGGTGGTAATTATCTCCCCGAATTGGAAGCAGCTAAAAGAATCCTTAACCAAAATCAAGTAAAATGACACCGGAAGCTAAAACAAAAGAGTTGGTACAAAAGTTTGATGACCTACTACCGTGTCAAGGAACCACAACGGGGCAAACACCTATTGATTGCGCACTGATAGTAGTGGAGGAAATCATTAATCTACCTACTGTATGGTTTGACAAAAACGCTTGCTTAGAAGAAGATGAATCCGATACAACCGAATATTGGGAAGAAGTCAAAAATCACCTTTTAAAAATGTAACTATGTTATCACCGGAAAAACTAAAGCAGATTGAAGCGGATGCGGAAGCGTTCGCAGTAGGCGAATCGCTTGGTAGATGTATAAATGGTTTCCATTCAGCGGAAGGATGCTTTTGCGACCCACTTGAAAGGGGCTACGTCTCCGGCGCAACCGCAGAAGCGGATAAGGCGGCAGCATTGGTGGAGGAAAAGGATAGAGAGATTGAAAGGCTGAGAGGGCTGATGTGGAAAGCCTGGACTGGCGGTGGAAACGATTGCGAGTGTGAAGCCTGTATTGGGTTTTGGCAACAATTCAAATCCGAAAACAATATCTAACTACAAAAAGCAATAACTTATGTTCACCTGTCCTTTACACCAATGGGCTTCGCACGAATTACCGTGTCCGGCTTGTAAGAACCAAAGCGGAATAACTTCGTCAAATAGCGTTTTGATAAACCCGGACGGCTATGTTGAGCCATCCCCGGCAGCACCCCCTCCCGACCACCGTACCGCCAAAGCCATCCAGCAACCAAACGGCAGTTACAAATTTGAATATACCGAATGGAAGGACGAGGGGCAGGAGGGGTTGCCGGGAATACTTGAAGCCGGTGTAATCGCTGCTAATATGGTTACAACCATTAAGCCAGAATTGTCAGCACATGAGGCTTCGTTTTTTATTGCCGGGTTTCAGGAATGTATAAAATACCTAACCAAAAAGAAGTAGTATGAGCAAGACGAAAGAAGATATTTTTAATGCGCTTTTGGGCGATTTAATTGATAATAATCCGGGAGATGGATATGTAGCAAAGGAAGATATTCAATGCTCAAAAGAATACCTAATGTGTTTGGAAGCAATGGAAACCTACGCCCGCCAGTCATGCGAACCATTGGAGGCGAAGATCAAAGAACTGGAAGCAAAGGTCAATGAACTGACAATGGCTGACATGACCCACGAATACAATCAGGCTGAATCGGAAAAGTTCGCCCCTGAATACGAAAGGCAAATCCGGGAACCATTGGAGGCGAGAATACGGGAACTGGAAGCAAAACTACTTGAGGCTTTACAAAAGAATGTTGAATTGTGTAAAATGGGACTTGACTTATGCGATAAAGTTCAGTCATTATAATCAGCCGCCAAACAACTACTTAACCCCACAAACGAGAAAGTCAGCGAAGTTCTGAATAGTAAACAGGCGGCGAAAAAGAATATTAAAGCGATGCGGTCTATTTGGGTTACTGAGACAAAAATGGGTGATGCTGTACTTTACGAGTTAACCCTGAACTTTCAATAAAAATAGAAATTACAGAAATATTTGGAAGTAATGTAAAAAAGCCTTAATTTTGTAGGCGTGGGTGAGATCGGTGTGTTGAAATAGTTTCTAAGGGCTACTCCTAATAGGGGTGGCCTTTTTTTGTTTAAAATCCAATATCTTATGGCCTTTACGTTTACGACTGACGGGTCTTACATCGAATTTAAGGATGGCAATTACATAGCCCTATCTACATTACAGAACGGTATAGAGGGCGATGACTTGATGGCAAATTTTGCAAACGGTCAACCTATTTTTCAAATCATCGTTTACCCCTAACCACATGACAGGCAGACCTCCAATATATGAATCAGTAGATCAGATACTCCCAGTCCTTCAAGATTGGGAAAATGCTATTAAGGACGGCGAAAAGCCAACCGTTACCGGGTTATGTCTTGCATTGGGTTTTGACAGTAAAGATACCCTGTACGCTTACCGAGATAAGGAGGGTTTTTCGTACTCGATAAAGAAAGCCCTGTTAATCGTTGAAAATGGTTACGAGAAAGCACTCAGGGAGAATCAGCCAACGGGATCAATATTCGCCCTGAAAAACATGGGTTGGAAGGATAAGACAGAGGTTGACAACACTACGAACTTAACCGTTAATTGGAACGAGGAAAGGACGTATGAGACTAAATGAAGCTGACAAGCAAACAAACAACCGCTCTTGATTATTTAGAGGACAGCGTAACGCAAGAGGTTTATTACGGCGGGGCGGCAGGAGGTGGTAAGTCTTATTTCGGTTGCTATTGGGGTTTGAAGTCAGCGTTTAAATATCCAGGTTCAAGGGGCTTAATAGGCCGGTCAGAACTAAAGAACCTGAAGAAAACCACTCTTAATTCGTTCTTTGAAGTGTGTAAAGGGCAAGGGTTGAAAGCCGGGGATCATTACAGGTATAATGAGCAATCAAGCATCATAAGCCTGCCAAATAGTTCTCAGATCATTTTAGCTGATTTATTTAGCTACCCATCGGATCCACAGTTTGACAGTTTGGGTTCCTTAGAAATAACATGGGCATTCGTTGATGAAGCCCCACAGATCACAGACAAGGCAAGGAACATTCTAAAGTCAAGGATTAGGTATAAGCTGGATGAGTTCAAGATCATTCCTAAACTGCTGATGTGTGGTAACCCATCTAAAAACTGGGCCTATTATGATTTTTACCAACCAGCAAGGCAAGGGGAATTAAGGAAAGACAGACAGTTTATTCAGGCCCTGGTTACTGATAATCCCTATATCTCCCCCCACTACATCGAATCCCTGAAAGGATTGGATAAGAACAGCCGGGAGAGATTGTTAAACGGTAATTGGGAATATGATGATGACCCGGCAGCCCTGATGAGTTACGAAAAGATATTAGATGCCTTTAGTAACAACTTTGAAGGGTTAAAAGGTGAGAAATATATCACCGTTGACGTGGCCCGGTTTGGATCAGATAAGACGGTCATAGGGCTTTGGGACGGTTGGCGGGTGAAGTTCTTTACATACAAAGGTTATTCGGTCACAGAGACAGCGAAAGAGGTATTAAGGCTTCAGATGAAGTATGAACTACCAATTAGCAATGTGATAGCAGATGAGGACGGGGTAGGCGGTGGCGTGGTGGATATTACTAACGCAAATGGGTTTGTAAACAATAGCAGACCATTACCTAACCCGGTAACGCATGAGGACGAAAATTATACCAACCTGAAAAGTCAATGTTATTTCAGGCTGGCAGAACGAATAAATAAAAACGGGCTTTACATTGATTGTGAAGATGTGGAAGTAAAGCAGATGATAATTCAGGAGTTGGAACAGGTGAAGCAGTATAACATGGATAAAGACGGGAAGCGGGCGGTAATGCCAAAGGACAAGGTGAAAGAGTTGATCGGCAGAAGCCCGGATTATTCCGATACGTTAATGATGCGGGAGTGGTTTGAATTGAAGCCTCAATTAACATGGGTAGGCTTTTAATAGTGAGTAATGGCAATGTTTGACAATCTAAGGCGGCGGTTTAATAATCTGATGGGTGTTACCCGTGTAAGTTCTTTGACTACGATCCAGATCGGTAATCCTGAGGTGTATGTTCACATTGACACCGAAAGGGCAATAGAAGAAGGTTATAACGGCAATACAGCGGTTTATTCGATTGTACAAAAGGATGCTCAAAAGTTTGCGTTCATCCCTACATACGTTTGCAAAGTAGGCGATGAAAACGAGGAAAAGTTAGAGAATGACCTGAGCAAGCTACTGAATAAGCCCAATGAATACCAGGGGCAGGATGCTTTCAGGGAAACGGTCAGGATATACCGCAAACTCACAGGAGAGGCGTTTATATGGCTTAATAGGGGAATGTTATCTGACGGGGTTGATGGTGAGGCGAGGCAAAAGATGCGCGTTTTAGAGATGTATGTGTTACCATCAGATCATGTGTTAATCATACCAGATCCTAACAATCTTTACGGGTTGTTAGGGTATCGGTTAGAAGCCGGGGGTAAAAAGATAGACATTCCTAAAGAGGACGTTATCCATTGGAAGGGAAGTTCGTTGAAATTCGATGCCGCAACCAGGGATCACCTGAGAGGGCAATCACCTTTATCAGCCGGTTATAAGACTTTACAACAGAACAACGATGCCACAAGTGCAGCGGTTAGAATGTATCAGAATGACGGGGCCAAAGGGTTACTGTTTAACGAGACACTTGATAAACTGACCCCAACACAAAAGCAGACGGTTGAGGGTGTGATCGGTAAGAAGATCAATAACAACGATGTTAAAGGGGCGGTGGCCACATTACAAGGCAAGTGGGGTTATATTGATTTAGGTAAGGGTTCAACTGATTTACAGTTATTAGAGGGTAAGAATCTTTCCATGAAAGAGCTTTGTTTCCTCTTTGATGTTCCTTATGAGTTGTTTGATAGCGAGACCACATTTGCCAATAAAGAACAGGCGCAAAAGTCATGGTTATATAATTCAATCATCCCGGCGTGTAAGCAGTACGATGACGAATTAAACCGGGTTCTGCCTTTAGCCTTTGGGTTAAATGGAATTGCGGTAATCATGTCAGACTTTGACGATCTGCCCGAGATGCGGGAAGATGTGTCAAAGCTGGTAACTGCTCTTCAGGCGGCATGGTGGGTAACTCCTAATGAGAAAAGGGAATGGATGGGATTTGAGCCTTACGGTACTGAGTTCGATGAGCCTTTTATTCCTGGGGGAACACAGCCATTAAGCATGGCCGGGGATTCGATGGATAACATTCAGAGGCAATTAGACAGTCAGGGATTAAATGACACAGCGGCAGATTGAAATAAATAAGCGGGTATTTGAAAGATACCCGAAAACGAATAGAGAAAAAACCTGTCAGCAGGAGAAAAACAGGTTAGAGAGTTTGAGGGAATTATACAGGAGGCGTTTGGATAGTGAGATTGAACAAAGTGAAATATCAGGCATCGTATTTAAATCGGATGAACTTCTTTGAGCGGAAGTTTACCCCGGTTGTGTACAAAGCCATAAGAAGCCAAATAAAGGCTTTTGTTACTACTATGAAAGGTAGTGGCATTGAGGCGGCTAAAAGGTCGTTAAATGACGTTACAATCAATCCCGAGGTATCTAATGCTATCCTGAGATTATACAAAACCGTTGGCCTGTTCTTCGCTAACGATACTTACAAAAGAATATTAGAGCAAGTACCTCAGAAAGGATTTGGCTTTAACGCTGAATGGTCCGCTGAGATCGTTCAATATTTCAGGTTATACCTACTAAATAAAGCTACTGTTCCTATTTCGGAAACCACAAGGGAGCAGATCAGGCAAATACTAATCATAGGGGAGCAGAACGGTTGGGGCGTGGATCAGATAGCGAGAAAGCTATTAGAAAGCGAATTAACCCTAATGAGGGCAAGAATGATTGTCCGTACTGAATCCGCTAAGGCTGCATTTGCGGGCCGGGAAGCGGCTAAGAATAAGTCTCCGTACAAATTAACGAGTGAATGGATCGCAGCGACAGACCACAGGACAAGGCATTCACATAGGTTAGTTGATGGATTAGTAATTGAACCAGGGGGGAAGTTTTCCGTACCTGTTTATAAGCGTATCGGGAAGATTGATATACAGATAGGCGTTGATTTAATGGATGGCCCGGGAGATCCCAAAGCACATAAAGAGAATGTGATTAACTGCCGGTGTACTACTGCTGAAAGAGTTGTGTTTAATGAAAATGAGGAACCAGTAATGAAAAGACAGTTAGCAGTATGAAAACATTTTATGAAATAAAGAATCTGTTTACCTCCGATTTCGAGGGTAAAGCAATGATTGAAGATATAGACATGAAAAGCCGTACAGTAACCGGCTATTTCTCCCGCTTCGATAATAAAGACCATGACGGGGATATTATGGTCAAAGGTGCGTTTAACCGTACTATCTCAGAGCGTGGGGTAAAGGGTTTGATTCCCCACATTCTGGATCATGACATTCATTTAACCCTGAAACAGCTATCTAAGCCTAAGTTATACGAAAAGAATGATGGCGGGTTCTTTGAGTCCACTATATCAGACACTCAGAACGGAATTGATACGCTGAAACTGTACAGGGATGGCGTGATTAACCAACACTCATTCGGGTTTAAGATTCTCCAAAAGGAAGAAAAGCAAGATACCCGGTATATCAAAGAGGTGATGTTGTACGAAATATCAACCGTGACTTTGGGTGCCAATTCAGACACTCCTTTTACAGGGTTTAAGTCAATGGGCAAAAAAGAACTTGCCAGCCGTTACCAGACCTTAACTAAGGCATTTAGGGACGGGGATTACACAGATGAAACATTTGCCATATTGGATGCTCAGATCAAACAGATGGAATCGGATATGGCTGAAAAATATTTGCAGTTAATAGAAGCGGAAACCATTGAGCCGGTAATCATTACCACTCAACCGGAGGCCAAAGGCATTGCAGATGATTTATATCTATTAACAATTAAACATTTTTAACGTGGAAAACGAAAAAGTGATCGAGGTAATCGATGAGAAGCTGAAAGGCTACAAAAACGACTTGCAGAAAGCAGTCGATGAGCATAATAAGAAAATCGAAGATGATACTAAAAGCATCAACGAAGATCTTGCTAAGAAAGGCGCAACACTGATTGAAATTCAGGATACCCTTAAACAAATGCAAGCGAAGCAGGGCCGCCTGGTAACTCCTCTTGGTGAAGAGATCAAGAGTTTTGAAGTGGAGTTTAAAAAAGCCCTGTTTGAAAACGCTGCTCAAATTGCAAAGGTCAGCAAGGCAAACCCGGTATCGTACAAACTGGAAGGTGTATCAATGGACGTTAAGACCGTTGGCACAATGACACCTTCCGCAAACTTAACCGGATCAACCGTTGCTGGTTACTCTATGACTCCTGCCGTTCGTGGCCGGAGGCGTGTACACTTCAGGGATATTCCGGGCGTAAGTGTTGTAAACAGCGAATACGGAACATGGAAGTTCTACCGTCAGGATAGCCCCGTTGGTGAGGGTTCTTTTGGTGTGCAGACCGTTGGTAGTGCAAAATCTCAGCTTGATTTTGATAGCACTGAGGTAACCGTAACTATTGACACCTTTGCTGGTTTTACCCGTATTGCAAAACAAATGCTCCGGGATCTTCCGTTCATGGCTTCTTACCTGCCAAGCGAATTGACAGAAAGCTATTACAGGGACGAGGATAACAAGTTCATTAATACGCTCATGGCTCAGTGCGCAGCTTATTCTACAACTGCCAGCGTTTACGCTGAAAAGTTGATCGAGTGGGCAAGCGTTCTTTATGGCCGTGACTACGATGTAACTGCATTTGTTACCACAGCGGCCAACTGGGCTACTTTGCTCACTACAAAGCCTGCTGACTATTCTATCCCAGGTGGTGTGACTATCACAGGCAATGGAGAAGTAGCGGTTGCAGGTATTCCGGTTGTAATCTGTAACGGTATGACAGGCACTAAGACTTTCGTTGGTGACTTCGAAAGGCTGAAGATCCTGCAAGCTGCCGGACTTTCTGTTCAATTCTTTGAGCAGGATAGCGACAACGTACAGAAGAACTTGATTACTGTACGGGCTGAAGCAGATGTAGCATTGGCAACATTGCGTACAGATGCGTTCTTATACGTTTAATACCAAGACCAATAAAGGGGGAAGTCCCGTAAGATTTCCCCCTTTTCAAAACCACTCTGAATGTTTGACAAGATATTTTGTATCAACCTGGACGAACGTAAAGACAGATGGGAAGAATCTAAAGAAGAGTTCAAGCGGTTAGGTTGGAAGGTTGATAGGTTCCCCGGCGTGGTGAATCATTTTAATAAGGCTCAATATGACTGCATTAAGAAAGCAAGTCAGTATAAAAGTTCTTTGATATTAGAAGATGATGTACAGTTTGAAGGGGTTGGCCATTTGGAAGAGGCGTTAAAGTCTTTACCTGATGATTGGGATTTGGTGAGTTTTGGAGCGACATTATCAAGTAGGCACGTGGAACAAGTTAGCAAGCATTTATTCCGGTATAAAGACGGATGGGCTACTCAGGCGGTTGGTTATTCTCAGAAGATGATGAAGTACATACTTGAAAACTTCAAGATTGATGGTGGTACGATTTACGATGAATGGTTAAGGCTTGAAGTGCTACCAAAGTTTAATTGCTACATAGTGGTTCCAATGGTAGCGTATCAGCGGCCATCATTCAGCGACCTAAGAAATAGGTTCGTGGATTACACAAACGGATTTAATCAATCTCAAAATATGTTCAAGTGACTATACTCTGGCCAATACATTTATACCCCCCTATTCATAATTGCGGGGCTGAGTACATGGCTCACGGGGTTAATAAGTACCTAATGAGTAAGGGCCATCATGCAAGGGTGTTACTTTTCCAGGCTAACAGACACAAGATTAAAACGGCTTACGAATACGAAGGTGTGACAGTTTACCCGCCTATCAATAACGAGGCATTGTGCAGGACAGCGGATATACTTATAACTCATTTGGACTACACAAAGCAAGCGATTGAATTAGGCAGGGTTACAAAAAAGCCGGTAGTTCATTTCGTTCACAACGATTCGCCTTATCAGTCAATTAAAGACAATCCACAGGTTCACGTTGTTTATAACAGTGAATGGATCGCTGAGAAACTAAACTACCCAAATAATCATTTCGTATTAACGCCACCTTGCGATTGGAGGCATTACGATACAAATGAAGATCCCGAAACAAACGAGTATATCACATTAATAAATCTGGATTGGAATAAAGGCGGTGAAGTGTTGACTAAGATCGCTAAGGCATTACCCGAAAAGAAGTTTTTAGCCGTTGCGGGTTCTTATTCCTACGATGACAGGGGTCAGTATTTACAGCAGCCGGGAAATGTGAAGGTAATACCCAACACTCCTGATATAATGGAAGTGTACCGGCAGACAAGGGTTTTAATCATGCCATCCTTTTATGAGAGTTGGGGCAGGACAGCAACAGAGGCAATGTGCTCAGGCATTCCGGTTGTTTGTTCAGCTACTCCCGGCTTAATGGAGAATTGCGACAAAGCGGGTTTGTTTGTCAATGACCGGGACGATGTGGATCAATGGGTGAGATGGATAAAGAGGCTTGACGATAAGAAGTTTTACAAGCAAGTGAGCAAAAAGAGTAAAGAAAGAAGCCGGGAATTAGACCCGGTTAAGAAATTAGAAGAGTTTGAACAATGGTTAATAAAGTTACGGTAACAGGGCGGCATAATCGGAAGTACTTCGGACTAATAGAAGCTACGAGGGTCGGAACCTCCCCCCTGTTCAATTCTTATGAAAATGTTTGACGTAAAGACAACGACAGAGCCGGTTACATGGCCGGTAACATTAACTGAGGTTAAAACGCATCTGCATTTAACGGATAGCGACAATGATACCCAGTTGACGGACATATTTAAGCAGGTCACTAAAGAGGTGGAGGAGTTTTGCGGTATTGCGATATGTACACAAACAAAGGTTTGGACGTTTGACTTTTGCGGTGGTGTGGAGTATAAGATCCCTTATAACCCGGTTGCATCAATTACCAGCATTACAAGAAAAACAGAAGCGGGAACTTACGGGGAAACCTTAGTAGTTAATACCGATTACGATCTGGATGGTCAGTTAGAGCAGACGTTAAAGATATTCGGTGGCGGCAGATGTAAGGTGACTTATGTAACCGGAACAGCTTTCGCCACTTGTCCCCCTTCGTTAAAGTTGGGAATACTTAATGAGATCGCTCACAGGTATGAACAAAGGGGAGATGAGCAGACTTTTGGGTTTAGTAATGATGCGCTGAATTTAATCATTAAGCACAAAGACTTTTCATGGGAGTAGGGAAGCTACATAAGGTAGTTGTGTTTAAAAGTAACACCCCTGCGACTTTAGGGGCGGGTGCTTCTGATTCTTATTCCACGTTATTAACGACAAGGGGAAGTTTAAAGAAGCTGAATGGGTCCAGGGGTTTGAGTTATGGTGAATTATTAGAGAGCAACAGTTACGAGTGCATTGTCAGGCATCAAAGTTCGCTTCAGACAAATCTAAGGATGGATATGAAGGTTGAAATAGACAGCCGGACATATACGATAGCGAGTTATGAATTAATTGAGGAAAAGAGGTTTTATTATCGGTTTGTGTTAAATGAGCAGCGGAATTGAGTAACGAGATAAAATTAGAGGGGTTTGATGCTTTCAAGCGAAAGTTAGAACAGTTGCCTTCAAAGGTAACTGTTACCGTTGGCGGCATTGTACAGGACGAGGCTTTACGTTGGGCCGGACTTGCAAAGAGATCGGCTCCGGTAAATTTCGGAAAACTGAGGGGGAATATAACAGCATTACAGACCGGGCAATTATCTGCCGAGGTTACCAGCCCGATTAAATACTCCCCTTATGTAGAATGGGGAACAGGTACAAGGGTCAGCGTTCCCGTTGACTTACTCAATTATGCCATACAGTTTAAGGGGCTTAAAAAAGTATTAGGACAAAACCCGAGGGCTTTTTTCTTCATCCATCGTGAACCCGTGAGAAAGACTTTGACAGCAAGGATTGAAAAATATTTAAACACTCAGCAGTAATTGAAGGACACTAAAAAAATATTGCGGACTGCTATTTATAATGCTTTGGGTTCGATCACCTATAACAGTGTGGCGGTCCCGGTTAAGGAAGAAAAGCTAAATAGTACTCAGGCTCCTGATGTGTACATTCTTTTAATGAACCAACAGGAAACAGCAGTCGAAAGGAATAGCAGCGCATGGATAACGAGGTCAGAGATTGACATTCAGATCATCCAAAAGACAGCGTTCGGGGTGAGTAAAGACCCGATTGATACCGTTTACGAATCCGTTTTAGAGGTCATTTTCCCCACAATAGGAACGATAGGAATTACCGTTCCTGCCGGGTTTCAGTTTCAGGAAGGATACCGGGAAAGCTGCTTTACTCAACAGGTGGCAATAACTGAAACGGAAATGGCAATGATAGAGCAATTCAAATTAGTATTTATAATCAATCAACAATAAAAATCCAATACAATGGCAGTAACAACTTTACAGAGTAACCTGGTCCCGATTTCATTATCATCGGACTCAGGAACCACGTACAAAACAGTGACGTGTAAAAAGGGATGGACATTTAATCATGACATTTCCACAACAGAAGAGGAGACCGATTGCGGTACATTAACCGGTCTGGGTTCTAACAAATGGAGTTTTGACATCGAGGGTGTAATGAACACTTCCCCGGCTTCAACAGAGGTAAGCGCAGAAGATTTACTCAGCTTTTCAAGTGCTCAAACTTCTCTTTTGGTTAAGGCGCAATATCCTACAAGCGGATCACCGGGTACAGACCTTTATGCTCAGGGTGCAGGGTATATCACTAACCTGAAGATCACTAACAGCGTGGGCTCCCTGATGACGTTTTCAGCGACATTCAAAGGAACAGGAACGCTTGATATTACACCATAAAATTTAAACCATGATCACACTGTTACCGAGAAAGGCTTTTGAAATAAAGTTGGCTGATGATTCTATAATAAAGGGGCAATATTCTCTTTGGACAATCAAAAGGTATTGCGATAGGAAAAAATTGTCCCTTTCACAATTATCAGAGCAGCTATCAGCAGAAAATTTATCCTTCGATGATATTTGTCAATTAATATTATCAGCGGTTGAGTACACGAGCAGAAAAGAGAAAATGCCGTTCCCGTACAATGATATTGATGCCTGTGAGTGGATAGATCAATTAGGCGGGTTAGGTAGTGAGAATTTCACAGCCTTAATGAACCATGCTAAGTCAGATGAAGAAACACCGGAGGGCGAAGGTGAAGAAAAAAAAAGCCTTTAGAATGGTCAGACCTTGAGAGGGTTTGTTTTAGTTCCGGGTTAAGACCTGGGGAATTTTGGGAATGTACATTAGACGAAGCGGTCTTAATGTACCGTGGTAAAGTTGATGAGTGGCGTTTTTATCGCAACGGGTTTAATTTAATCCATTGCTCTTTGGTTGGAAAGGATCGGGCGAATATTTTAGAAGTATTACCGTTGCCGTTTGATGATGAGATAAAACAGGATCAAGTTTCCGATAGTGAACAGATGATGCGGGAATATGAGGAATTGAGGAAAAGTGGTTTGTTAGGTGAGATAAAAGAATAGTG
>OFRG01000651.1_pt1 | contig 12255 bp, 18 predicted proteins | sample 1543071 | NCBI WGS metagenome assembly OFRG01 (sample SAMN07774222, study PRJEB24372) | wastewater metagenome | isolation source: WWTP Verbania (Effluent) | place: Italy: Verbania | collected 2015-12
AAAATCATCCTGCGCCACCGACTAACTGGTAACATCTATGAACACGTTGAAGATAGCACATTTCGTAACGTGGTCAATGGTAAGACGAAAGACTGCACACCCGATGAATGCAAACTACTAATTATTAGTTTGGCAATGACTAACTTTGCAAATCAAAATCCTAATTTCCTAAAACTAATCAAAGCAGGGATGCTATCCGTTGAAATATGACATTACAACAGTTTACAACCGCATGGAACGATGACCGCAAACGACAAGGGAAACACGCTGAGAAGTTCTCAGTAACAAAGCGCAAAGTGACTAAAAAACAAACTATACAATACGCACTCAACGATAATGGAATCCCTGTTGAGGTCAGTCGCACATCTGCTATATCTAAAGTAGTAGAAGATACAAACGGGAAAACATATCTTTTTAAATGTATGTGGTCGCTATTCTTAGGATCAGAAATGAAGCGTATATCCTCAGAGGGTAACTACCGGCATGGAATAGGGTTTATAAAGTCACCTAATAAGGGTATAGCGGACTTAATGGGTGGTTATAAGGGGATAACGTATTATGTGGAGGTTAAGACCGCTAAAGAAAAGCTGCTACCCTCACAAATCAAGTTTAAAGCGTGGGTTGAATCATTTGGGGGGCAATATCATGTTTGTAGAACGTATGATGAAATGTACGCCCTCATTGAGTCGATTTCGACCCCTTAGAAGAACTTATTTGTAATTTAAAATAAATAATGTAACTTTGTGGCATGGCAAATATATTATACTATGTCAGAAACACCCGAAAACACCCGAAATAATCTATTGGTAGGTAATGAGCGCAATCAAGGATTTACAACCAAAAAACAGCCTACATCTGAGCAAAAGATTCATGGTTGGGAAGTAAGGAGGCAAAAAAAACTACTAACTCAAAAGATAGTAGAAAAGATGACAGAAGGTAAAACACTTGATGACTACGTCGATTCATTAATAGATAACGCTAAATTAGGCAACTCTAAAGCCATTGAAACCATTAACAAAGGCATTGAGGAACAAGTGGATAAATCAGAGGTAACAGTTACAAATGTTGCTATTAGTATTGACCTATGACAATTAAAATACGCCCAAACCCATTAGCACCTTTCAAACAACTATACCAATTACCTAAAGGGACTTGGATGGTAGTTAATATCGGTGGGCGTGGTGGTGGTAAGTCTTATGAGGGTAGTAAGTTCGTAACTATTAAGGCTATATCAGAGAATAAAAGAGTAGTGGTACTAAGAGACGAAAAGACCAGTATAAGCGATTCAATACTCAATGAAATCAAGAATAGGTACATTGAAATAAACGAGAAAGCAAAAGGGTATTTTGATACTATCTATGACTTCAATACTCATGAACTGAAACATAAAGCAAATGGAAATAAGTTAATATTCACTAAAGGTTTTAGGGCATCGAGTAACGCAAAGACTGCAAACCTTAAAAGTATATCGGATATTGATATTAGCATCATTGAGGAGTTTGAAGATATTACAGATGAAATGGCATTTAACCGATTTACCGATGGTATTAGGAATCAAGATAGTTTGATATTCATTAACTCCAATATTCCTGACATGAATCATTGGTTTATTAAAAGATATTTCGACTTAGACCAAACCGAGCATGATGGGTACTATCAACTGAAACCTAAGACCATTGAAGGGGTTGTATTTATTATCTCAAACTATACCGATAATCCACATCTACCAGAACACATCACACGCAAGTATGAAGCTTATGGTAATCCTGATTCTAACTTCTATGACAAACATTATTACCTCACTCAGATAGTAGGACTTTGCAGTAGTGGTCGTGCCGGTCAAATCTACAAGAATTGGAAACGAATCACTAATACCGAGTTCAACGAACTACCTTACAAATCATATTACGGACTTGACTTTGGTTGGTCTAACTCACCAATGGCATTAGTTGAGATTAAGATACACAATGGCAAGTGCTATACCAGGCAATTGATTTATGAACGTAACTTATCATTGATGGACTTAGCTATTAAGCTGCAACACTTAGGCATAGGCGCTAATGGGTTGATAGTTGCTGATAGTGCAGAGCCATTGACAATAAACAAACTGCGTAATGGATGGACAAGAGATGAACTACCTGATGGACACGCTGATAAATACCCAATGTTGCTAAATGGGTTTTATATCCTACCTGCTTACAAAGGGCCTGGCAGTATTCAAAGTGGTATTAATCGAGTGAATGAATATGAGAATTATCTTACTGATGATAGTGTAGATTTTTGGAATGAGTACGTTAACTATACTTGGGCAAAGGATAAGAACGGAAACCCAACGGATGAGCCACTTGATGATTTTAATCACCTCTTCGATGCGCATAGATATATTTTGACTGCGAAAGGGAAAATGTACTAAATTTGTAAACTATGAAACTACTAAAACACCTATTGCCATACATCTTCACAGTGTTACTCATCAGTGGTGTTGTGGTACTTGCACTCGCTAAATTATACTCAATAATAATCATACAATGAATAAGAAAGAAAAGCAAATAGAACTATTAACAACTGCCGGTAAGATGTGCGATGCTATCAAGGTGCGCCACAATAGTACTGAAGATGAGCTGAAAGTAATAGGTGAAACACCACCTACACCACCAAAGCACATAGCACAGGCGTTTACCTTTGAACTTCTAAAGGTTGATATGTTTAATATGGAAGGTGATGAAGATATGGGGGTTAAGACTATGAAAAGGACATTTAAGGCAATAAAAAAAGTAGGGTAATCACTCCCTACTTTTTAACCAAAATCGAAAACATACATGAAAACGATACAAAGATAATACACTTTTGTTATAAATAAACTACAACTTTTTAACAAAAATGAGGTGAATATCAAAATAAATGCGGTAAAAAATTTGGAATTGTCAAAATTAGTATATATTTGTACCCAAATGGGTAAGTTTTGAATATACTAAAAGCTTTAGGACTGACAACTATCAAGACTGCACCTGCTAATGTAGGGTATCCAACATTCTCTCCAAACCTTGATGTATCAATAATTGGAGGTCGTATTGTGTTTGAAGCATACGATTCTGAAAAGAAAATAATCAAGTCATTTAATGAATGTCCACCACTATCATACATCCTTAATTCTAAGTCCCAACAATTTTGTCAAGGTAAGATAAGTGTAATTAATCCAAATACTTCCAAAGAGAAAAAGGGCGATGTTGGTAAGGAATGGACGCGACTATATAAGATGCCTAATGCACTGCAAACTGATAAGCAGTTTAGGTCAATGGTAACAATTTACACTACTTTATTTGGATATTGTCCGGTGCTAAGGGTTAAACCTGATAGCATGGATGTTGTAAGCCAACTATGGATATTACCACCTCAGTATCTCAATATCAAAACCAACAAAAGGTATTTGTTTGTTGAATCAATGTTTGATATGATAGATAGCATTGAGTTTGAAAACAATGGATACAAGACACCAATAAACAAAGATGATGTTTATTTTTTTACTGATACTACTTGCACTATTGATAATCTGTTATTACCTACTTCAAGACTTACTTCGTTAAAGTACCCAATTGGAAACCTTATTAAGAATTATGAGAGTAGGGGAACAATAATGGAAAAGCGAGGGGCAATAGGTATCCTTTCACCCGATGGTGCTGATGTGGGTGGTGCGCAACGTGCGACACCGGATATGACTGAGCAGTTGCAAAAAGATTATAAGCGATACGGATTACTTAAGGACCAATGGCAACTAATCATTAGTGCTATCTCAATGAAGTTTACACCAATGTCTTTGAACATTGCTGAACTGCAATTAGAGGAAATGGCTAATGATGACATAATGACCTTATGTGATGCGTTGGGGTACAAGTGGCAACTATTAGCACGTGGATCTGAATCTACTTTTTCAAATCAAGTTATTGCAGAAAAAGCACAGTATCAGGATAACATTATCCCAATGGCTGATAACTATATGGAACAATGGAATGACTGTACATTTGCTTTGGAAAACAAAGTAGAGTATGTAATTGACTTTAGTCATGTAGCGTGTTTACAAGCGGATGAGAAAGTTAAGAGTGAGGTGCGTAAAAACAATGTATCAAGCGTATCACTACAACTGACAAACAACCTAATCACTTATGGAAGGGCAATGGAAATACTCGATGAAGAATCGCCAACGGAGTTAGCAGCGTTATACTTCTACCAACTACCAATAGAAATACAAAGTACATTTTCAATTAAAACAACTACCAATGAAACCCAAGCAACCAAAGGAACTAACTAAAGAAGAAATAGAAGCGATTAAGAAAGAGAAAGCAAACAAACTTACTAAACTGATTAAGAAATGATACCACAATTTGAAAATAAAGAGGACTTGTTTAAGCACTTGAAAGACAACCATGCAGTTATTCTACAAGCAAAAAAGTCATGTGATAAATATGCTGATTCAGTATCGTTAAGACTTGCAACGGATTTGAAGCATGATGACTTAGCAACTAAAGAAGCGGGTGTAGCAAGTGGTTTGAATGTTGATGAGATTGTCATCAAGAGTGCTATCAATACTACTAACATATTTGATTCTCATGGTGATGTACATATACCTGGCATTTGGGGTAAATCATTAAAAGAGGCAAAGAACTTATTACTATTGCAAGAACACCAAATGAAGTTCGATAAAGTGATAAGTCGTAATGTAACAGCAACTGCTAAGCTGCTATCATGGACTGACTTAGGTTATTCTTACGAGGGCAAAACACAAGCATTAATATTTGAATCCGTTGTTAGCAAATCCGATAATGAGTTCATGTTTAACCAGTACTTGAAGGGTAATGTAGTTAATCATTCGGTGGGAATGCGATATGTCAAAATGGAATTAGCGGTTAATTCAAAAGATAAATACTTCACTGATGAGAAAGCCATTTGGGATAAGTACTACAATGATATTGTAAACAAAAGTGAAGTAGATGAAGCGGGATATTTTTATGCTATTCTTGAAGCTAAAGTAGTAGAGGGTAGCGCAGTGTTATGTGGGTCAAACCAATACACTCCAACAATTTCAATAACGGAAGCCACCAAAAGTACTTCTGATATTATAGAGCCGACTAAGGTCACTCAAATAGACTTGATGAAACAAATTTTATTAACGAACAAAAAAAGTAAATAATGACAAAATTACAATTAGGCGCATTAAAAGCGGATAACACTCCGTACACCGCCGAAGAAATTACAACTCATAATGAGTTCGTGGATTTGGTAACTACCACCGCAAAAGAAGTTACCGCAGATATGATTAGCAAAGAAGATGCTGATAAAGCTATCAACGAAGCCATTGAAAAAGTATCAACTGAATTGAAAGCTGAATACAAGAAATTGTATGAAATTGCTATTAAGCAGGGTACATCACTTGCAACATTGAAAGCAAACGGAGTTACTCCATTACCTGGAGTACAAACATTCAAATCATCTTTGAACGCATCTATCGAAGCAAACAAAGAGAAGTTTGAAGCTGTTGTAAAAGCAGGTGGCATGGCACGTAATGAAGCCATTGACCTTACCGCTAAAGTTGCAGTAAACATTACTGAAGCTACTACGATTATCGCAGGTAGTACAGAAGTATCACTAACTCAAGACACCGGCATTGTATCTCCTATTCGTCACAGAATGGAAAAGTACCTTAGTGCAGTAACAACGGGTAGAATTGGTACAAAGTTCGCAATGTGGATAGAGGAAACCGATGAGCAAGGGGACCCAGTATTTATCGCAGAAGCAACGGGCAAAACACAAATTTCAGTATTGTATGTTGAGAAAACTCAACCGGTACAAAAAATCGCAGTTTATTCAAAGGTATCAACCGAGATGTTGGCTGACTTACCACAATTTACCTCTTACATTGAGCGTTCAATGATGAAGCGTGTTAGCGTTGCAATTGAAACACAATTGTATAGCGGTACGGGGTTAACAGTATTCTTAAAAGGTGCTACCGAGTGGGCAACTACTTTCAGTGCTGGTAACAATGCAAACCTTATTCCTGCTGCTAACGAAGTTGATGTAATCAATGCAGTAGCAAACCAAGTTGAATTGGCTTATGGTATTCCAAACGCTATTTTAGTTCACCCTGACACTATCCAAATCATCAAAGGCTTGAAGTCAACTGATGGTAGTCCGATTTGGAAAGATTACAATGACTGGAGTATTGCCGGTGGTGGTACTAACCTTTTCATTGGTGGCATGAGAGTTATTGCAACTCCATTAGTTACAAGTGGTGAGTTTTTGGGCGGTGATATGAAAGTTTTGAATGTACTCTTTAGAGAAGATTTAAACATTCGTTTAACTCCAAGTGGTGACGATCCGATTAATAACTTGATGACCTTAATTGTGGAATCGCGTTTAGTTCAATTCGTTTCAGCTAATGATTCTCCATGTTTGGTTAAAGGTGATTTTGCAACCGCTATCGCAGCATTAATCGCACCTGTAGTACCTTAGTAGAAACTGATTAAGTAACAAATAAAATTAAATAATATGGCAAAGTCTAAAAAATTAAAAGAAGAAGTATTAGAAGTAGAAGATACTCAAGAAGTAATAAAGGAAACCCAAGCACCTATTAATTTAGTAGGTGTTCAAACAGTCATCGGATCTAAATTAGGTACATTGACTGAGGGTAAGGAGTACAAAGTACCTGCTGATACTGCATTGATTTTGATTAATAAAGGCTTTGCCTACTTAAAAAAATAAAAATGAAAAAAACCATTATAGGGATACTGACCCTTTTCACAGTAGCGCTATTCTCATGCAATGATTTATCAGGGCAAGGAATATCAATGTATCGAAATACTGATACTACATCAAGTGGCGTTGCAACTGCTGCGACTATTACAACAGGTACAACAGACACTGTTTACGATGCGAATACCTTGTATTCATTTTACACTAAAGTAGGTGCATTGAATGGCACTGCTGCAAGTAAGTACTTAGTAACCTTTAACACTTTTAGAGTAAGTGGTACGGGTACTGCAAAGGTATTTATTCAAGGTAGCACCGATGGCAAAGTATGGCGAAATCTAAATGCAGGAATGTTAGGTACTGATGGACGTAACTCTGATACGCTAAACGTAGCGGCTGCGGTTGGTGGTGCAGGTACTAACTATGACTACTATTCTGATGATGGTCATGCAGTCCTTAGACCTGCCTCAAGTGCAGCGGTTTACTATGTCAATAGTGGACGCGTGTACTACCTAAGAGCAATGATAGTAGGTGCAGGTACTCAGCAAACACTTTATAGTAATTTCAAAGTAATAACTTACCAATAAATGTCAATAATCGTTTATACAGATTTTGTAGGACAATTGTCAATTCCAAATTCAGCACCGACCTTAACGGAAGGTGCTAATTTGGCGTTGTTTATCACTAAGTATGAGGGTAAATATCTAACGGATGTCTTAGGCTATAAAATGGCTCAAGACTTCACGACTGCTATTGCCTTAAATCCTACGAGTGGTATATGGTTTGACTTATGGAAGGGAGCTGAGTTTACTGACACCTATGGACGCTTAAATAAGTGGGTAGGGTTTAGGAATACTGATAAGCTACTTTCTATTGCAAATTATATCTATGTCAACTACATTGAGCAAACACAAACAAATACAACCGGGTTAGGTGAAAAAGCAACTGCAACAACAAACGCGGTTCCTGCAACTCCTATATGGAAACTATGTGATGCGTGGAATGAAATGGTAGATTTGAACAGAATCTTAAACGATTTTTTGGTAGTTAATCAAGCTGATTACCCTGACTATGTAGGCTTTACAAGTCCTTTGAATTTAACCGCAGGATATGGCACTAATGATAATTATATGTACTTTAAAAAACGTAATCTGCTATCTATCTAATGGCTCAAACTTATACAATATCACCCGTTTCTATACCTTCAATATTTGAGGCTATTGTCAGCGAAGTAAGTACAAACCTTGCAAGTGCTACAATACCTCAAGTATCATTTAGGCATGGCACATGGATAGATATATTGGATGAGTTGACCATTGATAGTAATAGTCCTGATGACGATGTAAAAAACAATAAATATCCATTGGTTTGCTTAATCCATCAGTTCGATGAAAACCCATTTGATTCGCAAAGTGAAGATGCTGAGTTTACGTTAATAATCGTAACACGAAGCACCGCCACAATGCGAACGGATGAAAGGTACACCGCTAATTTTATTCCTATTTTATACCCGATTTACGCAGAGTTGAAACAAGTGATTTTCGATAGTATGTACTTCTTAGGATATAACCAAGCGTTTAGTCATACTAAAAGGGATTTAACTCATGCCGGACAAGAATCAGCTAATGGAAATACAGCGTATAAGTTACCCGATGTTTTAGATGGTTTGTTAATGTCTAACATAAAGCTAAAGGTTAATTTAGACCCTATTTGCGCACCTGCAACGCCTAACTTATGCTTATTGACACCATGCCAATATGGTCGTGAAATTGAGTATGTTAACGTCATTGAGAATGTAACCATTACTGGATTAGAGAGTTCGTTATTAACTGCGCAAGTGAATGAATACATTTACATTGAAAGTGGTGGTGGGCCTTTAGAACCAGTAATAGACTGGGGTACGGGCGGGCCACCGATAGCGATGACAGTTCCTACACCACCTGCATTAGTTCCATTTGTTTCTACATTAGATACGTCATTACTTGCTGATGGATTCTACTTAGGTCGAATTAGTTATGATAATTCAGATGTGCAGTTTTACTACAAAATAGCGGGTGGGGTGGTTACTATGGTAACGTCATTAGTTGATATTTCTTTAGCTTACGACTTCACGTGTGCTGATTATCCTAACAATGAGATTAGCAGTAACATCACATATACGATTAGTAAAATTGATGGCGAAAACAATATCATAAGTGGTTACAAATACGACTTATTCGGAACTCAGATAGTAAATGAAACCTTTAATGTAGTTGGCACGATTACAAAGACTAATGATGACACTAACAATTTTGCGGGCGGTACTTATATGATTATTCACAAAGTTGAACGAGGTGGGCAAACACCTTTATCATGCACGTTGCAGATACAAACAAGATGCAAAGCACAATTTTAAACTAATTAAATAAAAAAAATATGTCACAAATACAAATGAATGTTTTAGCCTGCGGAACTGCGGTGCAAAACACAGGACTGCCAACCTGCGTATTCAACCCCTCAAACTTTGCGGGGGCGGTACTTATACCAAAAGGCACAACGTACACAGCTACGGATTTACTGACCTTTAAAACAGTACTTGCTGATGCTATTGCCAATGATTCATTGAGCGAGCGTATCTTCCCAATTAAAACCTTTGAAGGACTTGAAGATAAGTCAACAGAGGGCGTAATGGAGGAAACCAAATACGGTGGTAAAAGAAAAGTTCGCGATGGTAAATACGCCTGGTACTTTTCGTACACAAACGGAGCTACTTCACTTCACAAAGCTTTAAAATCATTCGATAACCAACAAGATGCTTATGATGTTATGTTTATTGACCGCGTTAATAACGGGTTGGTAGGAGTTACATCAGGCGAATATGCTACGTTATTCGGTGGTTTTGATTTGGAGTTATTGGATATTCCTAATTTGAAAATCAATGACGGAAGCACCGGTACAACTTACTCAATTGGTTTCAACTTAGAAAACAGCGATGAGGTTAACCTATATATTGCTATTGTTCAATTTGAATCTTCATGGTCAGTACTTCGTAATCTTTCAGGCTTAAAAAATATCGAAATTGGTATTTACGAAGGTTTGGGCGCGGGTACTGCAGGAACTATCAAATTCAAACTTACTAATGGCGGTACTGATTTAGCTGATTACTATTCAGCTGAGTTAGCAACTGCATCATTGTACACTGCAATAAACACAAAAACGGGGTTAGCGGTTACTGTAACATCCGTTACTTATGTAGCGGCTACAAAGACCTTCAATGTGTTATTGTCAGCGGTTGACCCTGACTATCCTGCTGTCGATGGTTTAATAACTATCAGTATCGGTGATGTGTCGGATTTGGTAACTGCGGGAGTTGTTGGTTATGGTAATGCAACTGTAACAACTGCGAGAGTAGCTTAATTTTAATTAACAAGGGGGTGACTTAATGTCACTCCCTTTAATACTTTTTTTATGTCAAAATGCAAATCAATATTTTACAATGGTACTTCTTACAACGCTGATTTTATAGCAACAATGTCAAGGGTGCAATTTATTGCACAAAGTACATTAGGCACTGAAAATGCGGGTGAGCTTTATGACTTAGTAGTACCACCAATTGAGATAGTTACAGAAGTTGAGAAACCCAAAAAGAAAAAAACCAGTAATCCTGAACTCGAAGATGGCGACCATTCATGAGATGTTAAGACGTGCGCGGTCAATTGACTTACAAGCAATTGGAGTTAGCGTAATTGTTGATACAAAGGATGCTTTGATAGACTTGAATAAAAGTCAGTTAATGGATAAGGGTGAGGACAAGAATAGTAAGAAGTTGAAGTCTTATAGAAGTGCGAGTTATGCAAGAAAAAAGAATCAGCGTAATCCGTTTCCAGGATTAGGAACTCCTGATTTGTTTGCATCAGGGGCGTTTCAAAATGCCTTTCAATTAAAGATTAATTCAAAGAACTCATTTGATATATTTTCGAGCAATAGCAAGTCAAGTGATTTGCAAAAGAAATACGGAGATGCTATCTTTGGGGTATCGGATCCAAATAAGCAAGAGTACGCAGATGAGTATATGCAACCGGCATTAGTGCGCGAAGTAAAGAAGATTTTAAAGGTATGATAGATACTTTATACTGCATAAAATGTGAGAGGTTACGGAATACGTTAATGGCTAGACTTCCTGAGGTAAGGCGGTTAGCACAACAAAAAGCAATTGAAGAAAATAAAACATATATTATCTATTTTGACCGCGAAGATGCAAGGCTTAGGTATTGCCCTGCAACCAACAAAGAAGATAATATCATTGAATATTTATCAAAGTATCCATAAACTACCATTAGTAGTGTTTATTGATATTTTAAGTACTCAAAATTACGAGTTACTGATAATTAAGGGTAATGCTACAAAAGAGGAATTAAAACCAATTTGGGAGCAATTATACAACGATTACGCGGTTGCTATTGGTGGTAAGGAATTTGAAGATAAGTTAGTAAGCGTAAAAGATACGGTTATTTTTCAGTCGAGGATTCAAAGGGCGCGAAATATATTAGAGGTAATCAAGGTCAGACCAAACGAGCAACTTTTCAAACTGCTTTATGACTTTGATTACCCCTTACCAATTTTAGAATATTCAACTGAGGCACTTAATCGAGTGCTAAAGATTTTTATAGCACATTACAAACGTGATTTAATCGAGTTACAACAAATGGCAACAACTATTGAGAATCAAAATGGGGCGGTGGAAATGGATTATTCGTACTTTACCAATATCATTGTGGATATGTCAACTGCATTTAAGATGTCGATAAATATTAATGAGATTTCAGTCGGACAATATTGTATATTTGTACAGAAATACAAAGCGCATTGTGATGCGATTATCAAACAACAAAAATCAATAACATAATGTTTGGAATAGGATTTATATCGGGTTGGTTTGCACTCTTTCTTTTAAGGGTAATTTTATACAAATTAAACAAAATAGCTGATGGCAGAGGTAATTAATGAGATAATAGGCAAAGAAGCGTTTGCACAAATAGAACGCATGGAGAAAGGCCTTAACGGACTTGTTGATACTTTTGTGAAATCTACCAATGCAGCGAAGCTATTAGAGGCAACATTAAGCAATACTAAGGGCGTGGGGGCGACTACGCAAGCCATGAATGACTTAACAAAGGCACAAACACAAAACGAAGCAATATTAAAAAAAATCGCACTTGCTGAAACGGAATTAGGTAAGGAAATGGCTGAAAATGCAGTGAGGTTACAAGCACTCAACACCGCTAATAAGAACGCGGCAAGAGAGAATTTAGCAAATGAAGGTAGCGTGAATAAATTAAGTGCGAGTTTGATTAAATATAAACTGCAATGGGATGCAATGTCAGAAGCGTTGCGAAAGTCACCATTAGGAGTTGAACTGAATAAACGGATTACATCCACCGATGCAGCACTCAAACAACTTGATGGAAGTACTGGCAGGTTTCAACGTAATGTAGGTGATTATAAAAACCAACTATTTGGACTTACCCAAGTATT
>OFRG01000655.1_pt1 | contig 12220 bp, 16 predicted proteins | sample 1543071 | NCBI WGS metagenome assembly OFRG01 (sample SAMN07774222, study PRJEB24372) | wastewater metagenome | isolation source: WWTP Verbania (Effluent) | place: Italy: Verbania | collected 2015-12
TCTCCGGTCCCTTCTTCTTGGCTTTCTTCTTCTCTTTCTTCGTGAGCCACTGGTCAAGCGGCTTCGGAGCGGTAGTGCCACCGTTAACGTAGCAGTCGAACCAGTCGACCCACCACTCTTGTTCTTCGGTTTCGATGGCGTGAGCGCAATAGTTGATCCTCACCCAGTCGATGGCTTCGTCTGCCGGAACACCGGACAACACAGCCATGCACGCCAAAGCAGTGCCCGTGCGGCCGTGACCGCCAATGCAACCAACTTCGACCCACTGCTCGTCTTGCGCTTTCCTGAACGTGTCCACGATCATAGCGACTGCCAGTTCCCATCGACGCGGCAGACCGTAATCGGTCCAGCCCAGATGGTAGTTGAGACAATCCGGCGTCCAAGCTCCGTCCAGATACAGCCCGAAGTCTGGTGCGTCTTCCGTGGACTCCCTTTGCCGTACAGACGATGCGTAGACGACTGTACCGTTCGGAAAGTGAACGGCGTGGTCGTAGTGGCGGCACTTGTAAGAGTAGTAAAGCAGATTGCTTTCCCACTCCCACTGGTCAAGAACGTGATCTCTGGTGACACCACACCGCTTGCAGTCCAGAGCGGCTTCCGGTTGACAGTCGCAGAACGGTCGTGCTTCTTGCCACCGCCACTCGTCGGTATCCAAACTGTCTCGCACCACTTCACAAGTGTCACAAACGAGTCTGGCGGCCGCGTCCCAGTGGTGGCAATACGGTTCGGTGGTTTCGATCTGCCCGGTGATGTCTACTTCCTCTTCACAAGCGAAGCAGTATGCCGAGTCCATCTCCCCGCAAGCACAGTTGTCGGTATACTCTCCGCAGTACGTGCAGTGAAGATTGACAGAGTAGCACTTCGGACAGAGAATGCGTTCTCCTACTTCGATTGTGGATTCCATATTCACTCCTTTCAGACCTTGTTGGTGATCGGCTTGGACAGCACGTAAGTGTACGTGTTGTTTGAACTTTGCGTTTTGTGCGTTTTGTGCGCCACTCCGTATCCGTCAGTGTACGGTTGGATGATGAACTTCGGCCCTGACGTCTTCGCTGTCTTCTTTGCGATGCGTTCAGCTTCCAGTTGTGCCAGTTGTTCCTTTCGGAACTGCCGCTGTCGCTCTGCACGCTTCTCGTCCAAAGCGCGCCTGGCAGCCAGTTCTTGCTCTGCCATCTTGCGCTTCTTCTCCAACTCGGCGTACTCGGCCTTCTCTTCTGCGGTAGCTGGTCGGATAACCAAGTGCGGCAGCTTCTTGATGATCTCACCGCCTACGGCAATCGGAGTGGACTTCCAAGCGACCATCTCGGCGTTTGAGAAAGCCGGTGTGTAGTGCGGATACTTCTTGCCGTAACCCTCCACATACCAAGTGGCTAGAGTCTTCGCCATGCTTCCCTTGCCAAGCTTGTCGCTGGCAGCGATAACGGACACCGACAGACCGAAGTTGTGGATAACTCCGATCGTACCCTTGCCCTTGAGAAGCTGCTTCGGAGTGAAGTCCAAGTTCATGGCTTCTTCCAAAGTGACATGGAAAGTCTTATCGACACACAGACCTCCCTGCTTGTCCGTGGACATGTTGAGACTTACACGGACTTTCACCGGCATTGCGGCAGACAGACGCAGCACGCCGTCAGCGCCCACAATGTACTTGTCGGCGCTGGTGTACCAGTTGTTCCAGTCCACCGAGTTCCAGTCGTCCTCTTCGACGTGAAGAAGCCATTGCGAGTTGTCCGGATTCGAAATGTCGCCTCCGTTGAAGTCGGAGTGAGTCGGAGCCTGGCAACTCATGCTGTGGCCGTAAGCCGGATTCGAACTACAGAACCTGCACATGATCCGGAACTTGCCGTTCTTGACCGGATTCTCAACGGCCTCCATGCCGTAAACGGCGCGGCGAGCGTTCATGGCGTCCCAGTGGCGGTGAAACATCTCCACCACCTTGACGTCAGCCACGGAGCAGAGCATCTTCCAGTTCGGCGGATTCGAAGCGTGCGCTTCGAGCACCTTGGTCTGCACGGCACTCAGATCCCAACCCTTGCGGTTGGAGATCCGCCAGTTGATCTTGTTAAGAAAGATGCCACCGTTGTGCTGCAACGTCCACGCCCTGTCTACGAACAGACGCTTGTTGATGGCTTCGGTCGGACCGAGTTCCCCGGTGATGCGACCGTAAAGAATGTTGGCCGCTTCTTCCCAGCGCGCACCGCCGTAAGTGCCGCCCGTGATCTCGGCCAGCAGATTGGCAAGATCCTTGACGGACTCCGGACCGACAGCTTCGTAAATCTTCCGCCATCCGATCCATGCCCCGGTGCGTGACCGGCCACCGGCCAGAACGGTGCCACCGATGGCGCGGTGGTGGCGTGCCTCTCCGGCGCATGCCATGTGGAAGTAGCCGACCAGCGTGGCATCAGCCTTCTCGACAACAGCTTCGAACATGTCTTCGGCCTCGGCGAGCATGACTGCCAGAGCGAAGTCCGGATCGTTGGCCTTGCGGTCTTCGATCGCTGCGTCGCGAGCCTTGATGCGCTTGGCGCGCTCGGCAGCCGAAGTGACTCCAAGCTGGATCAGCAACTCTTTGTCCCGCTTGGCGGTGTTGGATCGGTGAGCCGAGATCGGACGATCCGGAATACCGTTCGGCACCCCTCCGGTGATGGCTTCCAGCAGATAGAAGTTGGCTGCCTCCACGACCGGATCGAAGTTCTTGGAGTCGATCTCCGGCCACGTCTCCTGCCAGTTGTCGTCGTAGACGACGTTGGTGACGTTGTGTCCACGGCTAACCCATCCCGGCTTGCTGGACGTGCCCATCTTGCCGGACTCTCCGCAAGTTTCGCACTCTCCGCACTCGCACTCGTCGTCGCACTCGCACGGATAGCACCCGCAGTCGCCACAGCACTCGCAGTGGTAGTTCGGCTGGTGACACTCTTCGCAGCAGTCGCACGGATACGCGTTGCACGTATCGCAGCACTCACAGTCAGCCTTCTCGCACGTACCGCAACACGTGCAGTCAGCGGTCGGCGCGTCGCACCGCTCGCAAAGTTCCACTTCCTCGGTTGAACTCATGTATAGTACCTCTTTGGTTTGGAACGGCTTTCGACCGTTCGTTTGATCTGACACTAGATTAGCTTATTGCTGTTGGTCTGTCAAGTTTGTTCTAGCGTATTCACCGTGTAGCCGTATGGCGGCTTCATCGTACGCTAATGCTGCTGCCTCTTCCGTATCAAACAGACCTAGATATTCATGTTGCCCGTTGTGTCGAATGTCAGCACGCCATCGGTCGGTGCGACCGTGGAACGAGACGCCTTTGAACTGAGATGAACTTCCACGGTTTGACCGTTGGTTCATCATGTTCTGTGACTTTGTAACAACCCGAAGATTGTTCCGTTGATTGTTTAGTCCGTTGCCGTCTCGGTGATCTCCCTGGCGCTGGTCGCCATGCTGTAATCCGAGAATGATTCGGTGCATGTAGAGAAGCACGTAGTTACTTCTTCTTACAGCGTAGAGAGTGTTTGCACCTGGCACGACTGACCACTCAAACGCGGCTAATGCCCCGCAATCGTCGTCAACCAACGCTTCTTTGCCTCCACGCAGCGGTATAACGATCATACCGTGACGTTACTTGATGAAACCGGACTTGTCAAGTGAAGACTTGCCCGGTGGTGCCGTCGATCTTGACGAGATCGCCCTCTGCGATCTTGTTGCCGTGGATCGTGGCGGTCTTCTTGTCTTCGTTGACGGCCAGTTCGGTGCAGCCAACGATACACGGAATGTTCCATCCGCGTGCCACCACGGCGGCGTGAGACACAAGCCCTCCGGTGGCGGTCAAGATGCCAGCGGCGACTCGCATGCCCGCTACGTCGGCTGGTGACGTCTCGTTGCGAATCAGAATGATCGTCTCGCCTGCTGCGGTGCGCTTCACCGCTTCGTCGGACGAGAACACAGCGAAACCGACCGCTTCACCCGGCACGGCGGAAAGACCGGAACCGGACGGAGAAAGATCGGAACCGTCAAGTGCAGAACCCGATCCGGACTTCTTGGCGTCGTCCAACAGTCCGGTCAGAATGGTCTGAGCCTCGTCGGTCTTGATGGTCTTCGCTGCGAGACGATCCAGAGTGATGCGGACCTGAGCGTGAGCGGTGCGCTTCCCGATCCGAGTCTGAAGCATCCACAGTTTGCCGTCTTCGATGGTGAACTCAATGTCGTTCAAGTCTCCACCGGTGGCCTTTTCGATCTTCTTGATGGCGGCGTCCAGTTCGGCGGCTGCCTCCGGAAAGATGGAGTCCAGCGCAGAGATTGGCTGCGTGACGGACGATCCGTCCACCACGTCTTCACCCTGTGCGTTGACCAAGAAGTCTCCGAACCGCTCGTTCGCTCCGGTGTTCGGATTGCGAGTGAACACAACTCCGGTGCCCGAGCGCTCGTTCAAGTTGCCGAACACCATCGCTTGCACCGTGACGGCTGTGCCCATGTCGTGCTTCAGATTCTCCATGTCTCGGTAAGCCACGGCTCGCTCGCCCATCCAAGACTCCCAAACCGCAACCACACAGTCTTCTAGCTGATGCTTGACGTCCTGCGGCGGCATCTTCTTGCCGAGCTTCTTCTTGGCGACAGCGATCAACTCCTTGGTGATGTCTGCCGGAATGGTGCCGGACGGAACACTCAGGAACTCCCTGGCGGCTGCCAGATCGGCGTTGATGCTGGTCACGTCCACACCGTTGACGGTATCGGCGTACATGGTGATGAACCGTCGGTACGAGTCCCATGCGAAGTCTTCGCTGGTCGCCGCAGCCAAAGCCTCGACTGTCTCGTCGTTCAGTCCGACGTTGAGCACCGTGTCCATCATGCCTGGCATGGAGACGGCTGCACCGGACCGGACGGAAAGAAGCAGTGGCATGGCGTCAGTGTCTCCGAACTTGCGGCCGGTGGCCTTTTCGAGATAGCCGACTTCCATGTGCAGCACCGCCCGGTGCGACCACACGACGTCTTTCGGAGCGTGCTCCATTCTGGTCATGGAACGTGAGTACGTGGTCGGAATGATGAACGCAGCCGGAACCGGCAACTCCATGTCTCGGACCATGCGGATCAGATTGGCGCCCTTGCCGCCGAGATGCTTCGTGGCGGTCGCGTGGTACTTGGCCTGTGCGGTCTTGGTCTTCGGCAAGACGCCGACAGCGGCGTCCACGTTCAAGAAGTTGACGTATGATGGCATATTGCTACCTCCGTGTTTGGCGCTTGGTTCGCGCTGTTTGTGTTTGTGTAATGACGATGCTATCAGACAACATCGTACGAGTCAAGAACTGATCGACCCGTGAAACTGTGCGAGTTGAAGCACCGTGCGGCTTCATCGTAATCCACGGTGTCCGCCCCGCATCGTTTGCACTTGTGGATCGTTGGTCTGGTTGTCGGCGTAACCGTGTACCCGATGAGATACGGACACGGCCATTCTTCGCCATCGTGGACGCAACACCAGTGCCCGTTCAGCAGAGCGATCGGTAGATGCTGGCCTGATGGATCTTCTTGTTCTGTCGGAAATCTCATCTTCATGTCACTCGCCTCGGTAAGTGGCGATGTACGACATGCATCCGGCGACGAGCGCATCCAACGCTCCACCTTCGAACGGATGGAGAATCGGATGCGCTAGCACAACGGCGCAAGCGCACCAGTAAGCCGGACGTTGACACACCAAACACAGTCTGTGCATGATAACCTCTTTTCGTTGGTTTCAGTTTCGTAGATCACGAACCTTTAGAAGTAGACGCGTTCTTCTCTCTTCGAACCGCCCTTGGTCCGCTTGTGACGTTTCTTGAGTCGGAACCGCTTGCGTTCCACGGCGTTCATCCCGTCGTCTTCGACTCCGGCAGCCGCTTCCAACGCTGCGACCCGCTGCTCGGCAAGATCAGCCATCTGCGTTTGCAGCACAGCGTCGTTTGGACAAGTAGCGGTGCGATGATCGGTGACCCAGTTCTGACAGCCGAGACAGTAGTGCTTCTCGGATGCCAAAGCGGCAACTTTGTCACCAACGGCCTTGTCGTCAACGGCGTCCGTTTTGCTGTTCTGCACGATCGCCGCCCTGACCATCAGTTCTTGCCACTCGTCGTCGTCAAAGTCTCGGATGGCCGTACGGATTTCAACCGTGGTCGGCACTTGTCCTTCCAAGAAGTGAGTCAGACCTTGTGTCACGGCTCGGAGCAAAGCCGAAGTGATGAACTGCTCCGGCTCCTGCTCGTCGGCTCTGATGTTCGGCCGCGGAAACGGCAGACCTTCTGGAAGTTTCGTTTCCGTCTGTTCCGGAGTGTCGTCCGTTTCCGTTGAAGCATTCCAGACCCAGCTTGTCTCGTCGTAAGTCCAGACCCACTTGCCGACACGCATGCCGTCGTACATGCCTTCTGCTGTTGGCGGCATGTCTTGGAACTTGGTGTTGTCGATCGACGTTTCCACGATCTCACCGCCCTTGCAGCGAATCTTGATCTTGTCTGGCTTCTCGACTGGCTCCAAGAAAGCACCGTGCTTCGCTGTGTATCGACAGTAATCACACTGGCAGCCCTTCTTGGCGGACGGCTTGTGTGTCTGCTCGCCGCGTGCTGGCTTCGGTACGAAATACCCGTCGATGACGATAGACGGACGCACCGGAGTCTTATCGAACTTGGCTCGCAGCTTGTCCGGAATGTCGTCCTTCTTGAACCGCTTCCAGTCGTCGGCTTCCCACTTGCAATACTTCGGTCCGCAGTTGGTCTTGCCTGCGAGAAACAGTGTGTAGTGGTGTTCCATGCCGTGATCGCCACCCTCACCCTTGTACGGAGCGGTGGTGGTGGTCGTAGTGGTGGTAGCCTTCGTCGGCGTGTACGACTTGGTCGTAGTGACCGGCTTCTCCGGAACTGGCTTCAAGTTGACGTAAGCGTCGAACCATTCCACCCACCATTCCTGCTTGGCTCCCTCGACCGCTTCGTGGCAGTAGTTCTTGTGAACGTACTTGACGGACTCCTTTGGCTCCAGACCGGCCAGAACGCCCATGCACGCTAGTACCGTGCCGGTACGACCATGACCACCGATACAGCCAACTTCGACCACCCAGCCCTTCTCAGCACGCTCATACATCTCAATGATGGCGTCCACGGCGGCTTCGTCGTTGTACGGCAGCCCGAAGTCCGGCCATGCGATCACTTCCGCACGCCACTCCGGCTTCCAACCCCAGTCCAGATAAAGACCGAAATCCGGTGCCGGTTCATCCTCTTTCCGGTTGTTGTTCATGCTGGACGCGTTCACGGACACACCGTTAGGAAACGTCAACGTCTCCCCGTAGTGGCGGCACTTGCCGTACCAGCCGCCGTAACTGCCAGTGGCGTAACCGTAGCCGGTTCCAGCAGACACAACCTTCTTCGTTGCCGGAGCGTTGGCCTTGGCTGGCGTTGTCTTCTTCGTCGCAGCAGCAGCCGTCTTGGCTCCGGTGACGATGTTGACCTTGTCGGACGAAAGCGTAACCCACTTGCTCGTCGGTGTAGCGCGAGAAACAAGACACGTCGCACAGTAATACTTCGCTTCTGGCGTACACTTGCACTTGACTTCCTTGTCGGACTCGTCGTCCAACGGCACAAGCTCGCCCTCGTCCAGATAGATGCGCCACGGACCGTTCTCAACGTCGCGTTGCACGTTGCAGACACCGCACACGAAAGCCTTCTGGCGTGGACACCTGCACTCCAACGGAATGTCGATCTCGGCAGTCACAGCGTCAACGATGTCGTCCTCGACGATCTCGTGAATGGAGTTGAACTTGTCTGCTTGCTCCCACTCGTACAAGTCCGACTCCCAGTCGAACATGACGTCACAAGTCGCACACCAGAAAGTGTTGGTGTCGTAGTCCGGATCGCACATGCATGCCACATAGCCCTCGCCGCATTCGGCGCATTGCACGTTGGCGTCGGTGTCGCATTCCGGACACTCTGGTGTTTCAGCTATCACTATTGTTCTAATGGCGTCGTCTCCCTCGTAGTCGTCTGAAAGCACACGGTTGCCGTCTTCATCCTCGTTGGCGTCGTCGTACGGATCTATCATGTCGAATGGAATCATGGCGGCTCCCATAGCGTCCCCTTTCTCTTAGTGGTTGTGTGTTTGTGTAACACCACATTGTAACACGTGGCATGGTGTTATGTCAAGTCGGACACGGTATGGCTCTGGCAGCGTTGTAGCGTACCAGAACCATACGGTCCGAGTGCTAACTCACGTTCACCCACTCCATTGCGGTGCGGAGCAGATGGTTGTAGTCGCCGGACATGGCTTCGGCCATGAACTCGTCCACGTGGTCGCGTGCCTCCGGATCGCGTCGCATCTGACGCTTCACGGCTCCGAGAACAGCGAACGCGTTGCCGTCCTCTCCGGTCAACTGCACGTCGATGTGCGGAAAGCGCGGCTCGGTAGCGGTGGTGGTATCACTCATGTGTGTCTCCCTGGTTTGGTTCGGTTGGTTTGCAAGATGGCACCCTCGGTGGTATCAGATCATACTCACCCCTTTCGCTGGCTCGACAGTCTTCGGTGTACGTGCTGTTCGGTCACTGTCGGTGCGGTGACCCGTTGAGAGTGTCTCTGACTTCGGCCAGTACGTCGGCTTCGGTCACGATCTTGCGGAGTAGTCCGGTGGACACGTGCGAGATGAGCGCCCCGCTGATGTCCAGTACGACTTGTGCTTCGATGCCTCGGAATCCGGCGTTGTTCTCGCAGACGACCGTTCCTCGGTCGCCGCCGCACGCCCGGCTTGTTGCTCGGACGACGCCGGTGAGAAACTCCACTCGGTCACCGGCCTTGAGTCGGTTCCGGTAGCTGCGCTTCTTGACTTCAGCAACAGCCCCTGCGATGTCTGTGGTCAAAGCGGCCATATTCACGTCTCCCTGTGGTTGGAGTTTTTGAACTTGTGAACCTTGCTAGTAGTTGCCGAACATGCGTCGCTCTCGCAACTCTTCGAAGCGCCTGTCGTCGGCTTCGTCACGCAAACAGTCGTCCATGTCTGCTGCGTCACGGTAACCCTTTTCGATGGCTTCTTCGTCGGCAGCCGAAAGACCCTCTTCGTGGTCGTACGGTGATTCCAGCCAGCTTTGATGGCTCATGGTTGTACCTCGTCTTCTTTCCGGATGCGTTCCATATCGTCAAGAACGTCCATGAGATGTGCCGCTGCCCGTCGTTTGTTTTCGTCGCCGGTTGCGATCAGTTGGTCGGCCCATGCGATCAGCAGTCCCGGTGTGGATTCTTCGGCTTCGTCCAGTCCGTTCTGGTCGATCCACCACCACGGCCGGTTGAGCATGTCGTCGTTGATGACGCCTTCTCGCTTGGTCATGCGTGTCCCCTCCAGTTGTTGATGAACTGCTTGGCGGCAACCGCCCAGTCGTCAACTTCGGACGCTTCCGCGATCTTGCCTGAGCCGATGCCGTACACGATGATCGCATCGACAAGCTCTTGATTCGTGTACGCCTCGGCGGCGGTGCCGTCGTACTCCAAGTCGAGTAAAGCCTCGACCATCCAGTCGCTCATGGCGTTCTCCGTTCGTTTGTGTTAGTTACAGACTATCACGCATTGACGCGTGAGTCAACTCCGGTGTAGTCCTCCATGTCGGACTCGGCTGCTGCTCGCAGTCTGCGACACTGGTAGCACTCACAGCCCTGCCAAACGTCGTCGTCCGCACCGGACATGACGAGACAGCCCTCGGCTTCTACGATGGCGAGCGCCTGGTCGATCGCGTCGTCTACGTCGTCTGCTTCATCGACGTTATCGACCAGCCAGACCATCGCCACCCTGATGTGATCTGCTTTGGTTGCCATTTGACTCTCCCTAGTTGGTTGGTTGGAACTGGTCCGGCCATTGAAGATCGACCACGACTTTCGGAATGTCTCCCGGAAAGCTGGTGTTGGCCGTCGGCGCGCCCGCCGCCGGCGTGTGATGCTCCACGTCGGACACCGAGAACCAAAGACCCCGATGGAATACTCGCTCGCCTACTCGCGGAACTACCGCCACCAGAATCGGATCGGTGAACTTCTCGGCTTCCGAAGAACGAGTCTTGTAGCCCTTGAACCGGACTGTCATTCGCATGTCAGTCAGTCTCCATGATGGTGAAGCCCTCGGCGTCGATGATCTCGCACGGAGCGAACTTTCCAGTGGCGGTCCGGATGCCTGCTCCGGTGACCGGCAGTGAAATGTCGCAATCGGCGCACTCGACTCGCATGATCTGGCCTGGTTGGTCTTCGTGCTCGAATGGATCGGTGTCAGTTTCCACTGTCATGTACACCCTGCCGTGAACGGTGGTGTACGATGAGACGTTGTGGACCTGCTCAACGACGGACTGGCTACGGAACCGGAAGTTGTGGCCCGTGCCACTTCGGCACTCTTTGACGTTCGTAAGCGGCGGAATCATCGGCGGTCCTGCGGCTTCCGTGCGGCCCGAAGCGAAGTGGCTCCGGTGATCTTCCGGACGTCACGCGTGGCGTGTCGGTTCATGCGTCGCACGTTCTTGGCCTTGAGCATCTTCTTCATGTGGTTCTCCGTTCGTTTGTGTTGAGTAAAGCGTACCACGGTTTGTCCCGTGATTGCAAGCGGTTTCTGGTTAGTCGTTCGGATCGGTGAACACGGTGACGATTCGTCCGTAGCCTTCTCCAGCCGCTACGGCTTGCACCAACTCGCTTTCTTCGTAATAGCCTGGTGCGGAATCGTCAATCTCCACGATCATGCAGCCCTGGAGATTCGTGTACGTCTCGCCGTCGTTCAGTACCATCATCAGTTTCTTCGCCATCGTCGGCCTCCTGTTTGTCTCGTTGTCGTTGGAAGTGCTGTTGCCACGCCATCGCTCTACCGCCCATCGAATCCTCCTGCGAGTTGTTTCAGTTCTCTCAGTCGTTCCGCCAACCAAATCTCCCTGGTTCGCAGATCAGTTACGAACAGATCGGCGTCACGGCTAGTGAAACCCGACTCGTCGTTGTAACCTGCGAGCGTTGTGACCACATGTGCGATCCGATCTGGTGTGCAGCCTGCTGAGTGCATCATCTCCACGATGGAACCGCGGTGCAGTCGTTGGTCGTAGTCCGGATGAGCCTCTTTCGCTCTGGCTAACGCCATTTCGTACTGTGTTGCCATCGTCTGCCTCCTACTGGCTGTTCGCGATGTAATGATCGGATGGTGAAATGTGCGTTCCGTCGATGCATCCATCACCCTGTGAGTCGTCCACCCAAATGCCGTTCTCGTCTCTGTGGATCGGAGCGGAGCAGTGATAACACTGCGTCCAGTGGCCTGCGGCGGCTTGCCACTGAATGGTGTCGCCTTCGATCAGTTTGTTCTCGTTGAACACGCCAACGCCCTTGACGTGAACCAGTTTCTTGGCGGCTTTGGCGGCTTCGATCATCTCTTCCTCTGCGAGGATGGCTTCGATCATCTCTTCCTCTGCGAGAAGCTGCTCCAACAGTGGATCGGCCTCTTTGATGATGGCTGGCGATTCGGTCAGAGCGTAAAGCGTCATGCCCTCGTGGAACGGCTCAGTCACGTCCCACTGACCGCCACCGGCGTAATGCGTGATGAACCAGTCGTAATCCTTCTGGAACACCTTCCAGCCGGTTCCGGCCAGAGACAAGAACTCGTTGATGCGAGCCTTGGTGGTCACCGTGTGGTACCCGCCGGTTCGGAGTGTGATATCTCCGTTCGGCTCAGCCCGCACAACGTCGGTGCCGTGCAGCCGGACAGCGATACTGCCATCCACATAGTTCATCAGCACCCACGTGTTGTTCTTCCACTTCTTCTGGTGCAACGGCTTGCCGGTGCCCTTGTGGACGAGAAACTCGTCCAATGTTGCCCACAGCGTTTTGGTAGCCATCGGTCCCTCTCTTTCGTGCGTTCTCTTTGCGTTGAGTAAAGACTACCACGGTTTGTTCCGTGAAGTCAACCAGTTTCTTAGATCACGAACCTCTTACTCCAAGCCGAGCGCACGTAACCCGAAGTGGTCGATGGTGTTCGGCCATCCTCCGAGTTGTGCTGCGTACTGCTCTGCCATAGCGACACTTCGGTGTCTGCCACCAACACACCCGAACGCGATCACGATTTCGCTGTTCGGATTGGACTTGAAAGCGTCTAGCGCCCAGTCCACGGTTGCGTCCACTAAGTCTTGTGCGGACACACCCTTGTGCGGCTGGTGGAACACGAACTCTTGGATCGCCTTCTCGCGTCCGTCCATGTGCTTGATGGTGGAGTTGTGCGGATTTGGCAGCTT
>OFRG01000657.1_pt1 | contig 12196 bp, 21 predicted proteins | sample 1543071 | NCBI WGS metagenome assembly OFRG01 (sample SAMN07774222, study PRJEB24372) | wastewater metagenome | isolation source: WWTP Verbania (Effluent) | place: Italy: Verbania | collected 2015-12
AATTGCTTTAATAAAGAATGTTGATCCGAACCTGTTATAGTTCCTCCGGGACAAAATTTCAAGTCACTCTTTTGTGGTTCCATGCTTTCTCTCTTAATTTTAGTATTGTTTTTGGTGGATGTATATGCTATTATATAGTACACCAATCCACATGTAAAGAAAAAACTACCTTCCAAAAGGAAATTAAATTGAACCAATTTTTATTGTACAAAAAGTACGTCGAGCCATATAAGCTGAATTTTAAGCTAATGTGCCATATTGCCGGACCTAAAGGCTGTGGTAAGTCCACCCTCGGAAAAAGCCTCCAAACAAAGTTTGGAGGCAAGATAATGGTTAAGGATTTAGATGATTTTGATAAAGATGGGGCTATTGATTGGAAAAATACACCAAGTATAGATGAAATGTTATATAATCGTTATATTAAGAAGCAAAAATCTCTAGATTCCTTCCTCAAAACTGTCGGCAAGCCGACAGTTTTGGTCGGTGTACATAATGAAGGTTGTTTTATACTTAATATACCCACTTGTAACAGATTCTTAATGAATGTTACAGCCGATCAGGCTGCCCACAATGCCATAAATCGTCACAAGAGGGCTCAAGATGTAAATCTGGCTGCAAAGCGGCCAGATTTATTGGATAATCATAAAGTAGATGTGAACATAGAAGATTTGGATACAAGAAGAATCGAAGCTCAAAAGGATATAGATTTTCTTAGTAAGACGGGATATGTAAGAAAGAATAACGCAGAAATAGAACAATGGATACAAGAGAACTTACCTACAAAATGAGTCAAATAAAAAAATTTCCTCAAGTGGAACAGGAAACATCTTATTCTTGTGGTCCAGCTTGTGTATTGGCAATCTGTAAATACTTTAAAAAAACTGACTACACAGAAAAATATATTATAAAAAAGTGTGGCAGTACCCCAAGTAAAGGAACTAGTCCAAAAGAACTTTTACAGTGCTTATCTGATATGGGTTTTAAAGCGTATAAACATAATAATATGGGTACAGATCTTCTTAAAAAATATATAGAACTTAAAATCCCTGTTATATGTGCAATTCAAGCACACGGGGATAAAGAAGATAAAGATAAACTATCTTGTGGTCATTATGTTGTAGTTATAGGATATAGTAATAATAAATTTGAATTTGAAGACCCTTATACTACCAATAAAGTAGAAAGAAACGAAAAAGAATTTATTAAATACTGGAAAGACAAGGATACCAAAGGAAAACTATATTATCAGTTAGGTATAGCTGTAGCAGGAAAAAAATAAAATGAAGATAAAACCATTAAATTTCCCAGATAGTAAAGCAATTGATTTTATAAATAGCGCTAAAGACCATATTGGGGATACAGAAGATGTTAAAATTTATAATGACTCCTTTGGACACCAAGACTATCTAGATTCTTCCCGTGATCCAAATGGTTCTTCAAAAAATGGTGATTCCGAAGGAATCACCATCCGAAGTGGAGCTAAACATCCTTATAACTTCGTACAACATTTTCCATACATTGTAGGACATATAGTAGCACACAAAATGCCGGTAGAACAAAGCAATGCGCTATCAACTGAATTGCAATTAACCCAGCCTTCCTTTGATCTCTCACCGATTTTAAAGAATTCAAAGTTATCTCCTATTCAACAATTAGTGGCCGAATACACTGCTAATATGTTTAGAAATTGGCACGCGACTAATTCCGTGAAGCCTATCGGCTTCACGGAATACCTGGAAAAGTATCCGCCGGATAATTATATTAATAAAATACTTCACACAACCCTTTTTAACCATATTAATCAGAATCCCTTGAAAAAGTAATAGATGTAAAAAATGCCAGCTTTGCTGGCATTTTTTACGGGTTAGGATATATAGATTCTGTCTGCGGTAAGTCTCATATTCTTGTTATCCTTTCTCCAACAACTATCAACAGAATACTCGCCAGCAATAGGTATTCCCGGTGTTAATCCTGCCATTTCTTCACACATTACCCCCAATAAGTATTCTACAACGTGCCTATCTACACAATTGCCTAAATCGGGCAATTCAAAGACAATTTCGTCATGTACGAAATTAGTAACCCTATAGCCTTCTTTAATAAAACGATATAAAGCTAATTTGGCACCATCAGCAGCTAATCCTTGGAATTTTGTATTTTTATTTTGAGTGAATGAAACCCTACCTCTTACCCTCCCTGTCAATGTTCTAGTTTGTGTCCAGAACATTTGTTTTAGCAGGTCCAGAGTACCCGCTTTGCTTTGCAAAGCGGGTACGAGAGTTGGATTATTACAGAGGTCTAGTAAATCCTGCCAAACACGCTCTACGAAAGCTTCATTATACTTAGTACCGTCTTTTTTGAATGGCTTTCCGATAATGATGTTCTTAATACAGTTTAACATTCCAAAGGCACGCTCACCATTTATCTCGAACTTACTCCAAGCATCTTCTGTGCTACAACCTAAAGATTCGCACATAATACGCATGGTATCTTCTTGGAGATATAAACCTAATTCGGGATAAACCTCTTGACAAATCTTATCCCGGAATATTTTAGCCGTTTCGATAGTCCAGTCTTTAATGTGATATACATTTTTGGCGTAGTTTAATAGTGATGGGGCGCTCAAACCACCCGGCAGGCCGAAATTACAGTTATGGCACACTTGGACACTTCCCTTATCTTTGACGATCAAGAGAGTGCTTGGAACAGATATACAGTATACAGTAGTATTCTCTTCTACTAAAGTATAGGACATTTTACTAGGTCTTGCTGTTTCTGTTTTAGTTATACCCAAAGAATAAGCTAGGTTAGGGCTTAGATTAGGTATCCATTCATTGAATACCGTCCTATATCCGCAAGTTGCCGCAACAGCCTGCACAGTATTTATAACGTCCAAGTTAACAGATGTAAAGCTGAACGCCCTTTCAGTCTTGTGGGAACCATCCCAATAAAATAGTTCTTCTATAAAGGCTATTCTACTAGTTAGATCTAGTTTTAATATCTCTTCTGTATTAAAAGTTTTGTCACTGTTTAGATATTTAGAGTAAGGAAGATCATTAGGTATTGTGAATCTTGTAACACCATATTTTTCATCATATACCTCTTTAAAAAATACATTATCAAACAGTTCTTTAAATCTTTCTATCTTTCTATCTTTTTTGAAACCGAAAGAGTATTGAGAATAAGCAATACTGCCGTCTGCTTGAATAGCTACTGCTTGCCTAATAGCAATTTCGTCAGAAATTGCCCCCTCCATATAACCTGCATGTACGGTTTTCCTGGCCTTACGTTTAAAATCTTTAGGTTTACAAGTACATGGTTTTTCTGCCCAATCTAAACAGTACATGTTATGATCATCTGTTACCCTTAATGAAAAATGTCTAGATTTTAGCTCGTAGAGGTTTTTATTCTCTATTTTTATAGTCCCTGTCGGATGTACAAATTCTACTTTACCCTCTTTAGTATATTGAGCAACTAAATCTTTTTCTAGTATATCTGATATTCTTTTCCAACCTATCGGCGTTAATACCTCAACATCTTCATGGAAACAAGCTTTTGCGTTTTGTCTCCATTTAGCATAATATTCTGGTCTTGTTTTTTTAAGTCCCATAAATTCATCATACTCTAACCCTATCAACATCCCCCCTGTCCAGCTATGAGGATCTTTGCCTTCTCGAATAACGTCAGCCATAACAGACTTCTTGAACAATTTCTCCATAACATGAGCTAAAGTTCTTAATTCAATATAGCTGTAATCTATGGCAACTAAGAGGTGCCCGCTAGAGGGCACGATGATCTCACGCATCTTACCTTTTTTGATCTGTTGACAATTTCCGGTAATGAAGGGTTTACCATTTTTACGAGCCAAGAAAAATGAATCTGGAACTGTTACGCAATAGGATTCTTCCGGAGTTTTTAAGAATGTAACTTTACGTTTAACCCTGGCCAGCTTATATGTTTTGTTTTTATATCCTGTGACATATTTAACTTTTCTACATAAGCAAAATATTAAATTTATCCAGGGATCGCTTGTTTTTGCACCGTCAAATTCTAAACACAAAACATCTAGTGCATTTTTGGGCAACTTGAATATCCAAGGTCCCGGAACAATTTGACCCTCACATAATTCCTCAAAAATTCCTAATTGATTCTCATGTAACATAACACAAGAATGACTCCAACTTTTATGGAAATGAATTTTTATATTGCATAGTGATGCAATATATTGGAAACTATTCATTTTAGAGGCTGTAGAACTACCCCCTTGCCAAATATAATATTTTCCACATTTAGTAAAGTGTTTAATAATTCTAGCAAGTAGTCTAGTATGTGGTTTATCTAACGGGAACCAATCATCTTCTTCTACATTATATTTTCCAGCAACAGGGATAAGAAACCTATCCGATAGCTCATCTGCTGTAGTAGAAACATATTCTTTTCTGTCTTTATTATAGGTTAAGACACGATGATCCGGAGTTAGTTGCATATCTGTTCCCGGACTTTTAAAATTTAGCCAGACAGAGGTTTCGCTTTTAACCCATCCAATAGGTTTAACTAAAGAAAAACACTTAGTTTCTGGATTAAACTGCAATACTCTAAAATCTTCATCTTGCCTGTTATAAGCATCTTCAAATCTTAACCAACCAAATTTATCTGTTAGTATTTCAGTATCTTTATCAACACAATTTGGATCTTGCTGACTAGTTCGACCAGTTCTAACAAAGTAATTATAACGAGGATGAATCTTTTCGACGGATAACTTCTTAAAGAACTGTTTAGCTTTGGTTTGCTCTACCCAGATATCCCATTTAGTTAGAAAATCATCTAGTACGATATAATCAGACCAAACAACCATAGAGGTTGTAATATTGCCCTTTTCCGTTTTAGGAATTTCTATCTTTAGACCTTCGCTTTTACCCACCCTATTAGCTACTTCTGTAAATATTTCAGCTAATACTTTACGTGAAGTTTTCGGAACGCCGTGATCAGTTAATTCAAATCCCGCTGGAGTGTCATCTCCCTTTTTCTTCTTTTCTCTCTTAAATAGTCCGGGGTATTCATTATCTAGTTGATTAACAATACTCCAAATTGTATCGGAAATGCCGTCGTGCATTTCTCTAGATAATTGCGTGTTTAGTGTTATCCCATTGTTTGTTATTTTAGAGAGCGAGATTGCGGCTTTTACTTGAATTTGTTCTGTAAAGAGTCCATATTTCTGTAAAACATCTCTATTAATACCATAACTAAATGCGAGCTTTTTGGCTCTGCCAAAAAGCGTTAGAAACCCAAAGTAGGTGGCAATCGTGTCTTTTATGGCATAATCTAGGAACCCTACTTCTACTGTTCTTAGATCTTTTCCTAAAATAGTACCATAAATCATTCGATAAGGGTCAGTCTTATCAATTTCCATGTTACAGTAGATTTTAGAGGTTATGCCTAGATTTCTTGGAGCAGGAAAACTGTCATCCAAAGCTAATCGGAATAACATGTCTAATAACATATAATCATGTAGTCGATTTGCGTCGGCAGCGTCCCATAGAACACGGCAATTTGGTAGAAACTTATCGATTACCCAAAAGTCGAAAGCAATGTTATAGAACACAAAGCGTGCATTTTTATGAAGAAGTAGAAAATCGCCTAGGAGGTGATTTTCTATGATGACGTGTTTCTTGCCATCGGATGCTGTAGTTAATACAATTTCAGGCAAAACTCCAGGTGTATCCACTACAGTAGTTTCTGTGTCCATTGCAATCAAAAAGTCATTTAATTTCTCTTTCCCATCCCAAATACTATACTCGTAGTCTTTCTTCGATATAGTTACTTTTCCCATATAATCCTCCGACCCGATTTTGCTTTGCAAAATCGGGTTTATTATTTTAGATTTTTTAAGATTCTCGAAGTCGCTGGCTGCCCGCGAAGTAAAATCATCTCCTGTTCGATATCCTCATATAGCTTATTATAGTAGGGTAAGCGATGTTTAGCACAATGTGTCATACACAAGAAACTTCGCATCAAACTTGTTGTTAGTCTTTTGACTTGTACTTTTTTTAATACTTCATTTATTTCGTCAAATCTTCTATCACATAAAGCTCTATCTATTTTATCGAACACGATATCAGCAGCAGCATCTGTATCTCCATTTTCACATAATTCGTATACTTTTTCAAGATCTAAAATATCAAATTTCGGCATATTCTAGTCCTAATTTATATTCTTCTACTATTTCAAAGAATCTATCCACTACGTCATGAGGGTTATCAGCACTAAATATTTCCCTACCATTGCGTATAAGATGCCATTTATCTACGGGACCAAAAAAGGCAATACCATAGCCAGATTGTGTAATTTCTAACGTAGATTCCTGTTCACTTTTAGCTTCCGGGTCAAAAATTGTATCCAGCTTAATAGAGTAACCAGAACCGCTCATAACGAGGATTAAAATAGCATCTTTTAGTGTTTCGTGATTATCAGTAGAGTAGAACCGCTTAATAGGATCTTTTCTTAGCTTTTTGTAAACATCCATTTTACCACATCTAACATTTTCTGAGTATTGTGGCAAATGTGCTGTAACTGGTGTTCTTTCCATAATATATCTCCTAAAAATAGAACAGGTAATACAAAAGGCAATCGCATAACGATTGCCTTTTGTCCTTTGTAAATATTAGTGTACCTTGGTAGGAACTGCAATTTTCCAAAGTAGTCGGCGGTCTTCCTTAGAAATATGTCGGTTAAGCATAAATTCGTTATTCTTGAATAGACGAGCTAGTGCGAGTTTTCTACCAGTTTCCTTAGAAAAGTTGTCCCTATAATGACAAACGGCTTGGTCTTCCAATTCAATAATATCTTGATTTGGAGTATGTACAACCATATGGGCCACAGTAGCGTAGGGTACGTTGTGGTTATTGCGAAGGTGTTCAAACCATAGCTCAACACCAGTTTTGCCATCGTGTAGTAGATTAATCATTTTATTGATCCTTTGCAAATTTAGAAAGATATAACATTGCCGCGTAAGTTTTGTATCCACGTTTATTTAAATAGCAAGATGTTTTAAAATTTGTGGGCTCTACGAAAGTCTCAATTGCTCGCCAGGATTTATCCTGGGCCAAGCTATCCATGAAGGAAAGCATTTTTTCGCCCACTCCCAGCTTTCTACAATCCGGCGAGACACATAAAACATCTAATAGTGCCCATACACCCATATCGAATATCAAGAAGAATCCATATATTTGTTCTTGTTCCTCTGCTACATACATTTTACTCAAGTATTTTTCTTCTATTTCTTTACTAGAGTAATTTAACCCTTTATATAGATTCTGACTCTCTATTACAGCTTTATAAATTTTTAGTATTTGGTTTAAGTCTTCTTCATTGGCTTTCCTTACAACTAAGTTCTCTATTTTGTTTTCCATGTTGTGTACGGGACGTTTTCCTACTACCATTATAGATTCATCAATTGCGAAGTAGTTGCCAGAATCCAGCCAGTTTATATTTTCGCACGACCAGCATCTAATACTATCATACTCGATAGTGGTGGCGTGATCCAATCGAGTATAATAGTTATTTTCATTACAGTCGGGACATTTGAAAAGCACTACTGTTCCTTCTTTAACTTTAAATTTCTTGTAACGTAATTTGGACTAAATGATAAACTTAGATTATCTTGGCGTTGAATATTTAACACAATACTCATCTCTTTTCTCACTTTATCAAACTCTGTCACATCTACGTGCCAATTATATACATATTTATCGCTATATTCTGGATTGTATTGCTTCTCAAAGATAACGAATTTTGTTGGATATACCTGCAATACTTCTCCCCAGGTCATAGTATTGCCGTCTTGTTCCCAAAATTCGTTTACTTCAAAACCCCAATACCAAGGCATTACTTTAGGTCCGGTATGGCTCCAGTATGTGTTAGTTTTCCCATCCGACCAACTTACTTTCCAAATTCCATATAAGTCAATTTCTTTTAAAGGATAATCTCTTCTATTAGGTACAGGGGCACAGTCGGCTATTTTGGTTGCTTGCAACCAAAATAGCCCGATCAAAGAGATAAAACATAAGAAAAACGCGGTTCTGCTAAGCCAGTTCCACATATCCACCTCTGCTCTTTTTTAGTAATTGGATCAATATAATTTAAACGACTATATGTTCCTAATTCAATTGGGCCTAAAGTATCATCTTCTGGATCGTAAAACATAATATCACACGAATTGGAAGAAGTTTTAACTACCTTTAACATATCTCGCTCAAAGTATTCTTGGAAAAATAATAGAGCATCTGAGTAGACATTAGCTAGGGATATATTTGGTTCTTTTACGAACATTTCAACTTTATAGAAATACTTTTGGTGTAGGCTATCGTATTTATCCTCATGACGAAAACAAGGGCTAGAAGATATATAAGCATGATTAGGTTTTAAAGTATCATATATTTTCAAGAATCCTTGTTCTGCACTTCCTACCAAAAAAATATTATTCAATTTATCATCGATATTATTTACCCATAAAGGAGTTTTTCCTTCCGGAATGGTTTTAGTTATATTAATATGGTCTACTAGCCAAGGCGTATCTATGTATTCATATCCTAATTCCTCATAATATTCTATAGCTTGGCCAATTCTACGTATATTTATCATTTAATCACCCGAATAATATGAGTGTCCTTGGGGAACGGCAAAACGACAGTTTTGCCGTTTCCATCTGTTTCTTCATAGGTGCCTTTTTTAAGGTTGAATTCAAGAATCCATTTCTGTTGTGTTTCCCAGAAGACCTTTCCTGGCATAGAAGGGCTGACTAATTGCCAACTTTCTTTTCTTTTCCTCATGCGTCTGTCCTCTCAGGGCCGCATTGATTAAAAAGTTCTACTAGTTGTGGGGACCAACCTTTATAACAAGGTTTTTGGGGACGCATTTTTCTTGCTCTAGCAGCAAATAAAGTATTGCCGTAGACAACATTATACTCATCATCTGTTGTAGCATCACAATCTATATATGCTTGCTCTAATAAGTGAAGATTCTCTGGGGTAATATCTTCTGCGTCCGCACAACCCCAATCAAAGAAATCACTACAATTGACCATAAGTTTAACATTGCCCTGCTTATCTACTCTCCAGAACCAGCTATCATAATCTTCATACTTGTCTGTTACTCTGAAAAACTCTTTATAGAATTCTAACTCATTCATGATTTATCCTATGTAGTTCTTGGGGTACGTTGTCCTGATTCAAATGCCCTATTAGTCGCCTCTGACATTTTCTGAATATCTACCAGTTTGAATTGTGGGAACTTTGCTTCTAGATAGCCAATAAAAGCCCCATATAGATCGGATAATTCACATAAGCATAAGATAGCGTTATTCTGCTTTTCAGCATCTTGCAATTCTAGTGCCTCTTCAATAATTTTACTTACCTCGCCAAAATTCCCTTTGGGAATTTCGGTTAAGTGGTATCCTGTAGACAGTTTTTTTTTATTGGGGAAAATTTGACTTTTAATTTTTGTGATGCACTCATTCATTTCTAATTCTGAAATGTCCATTATAATATACCCTTTATGAGAAAATTCTTAAACTCTTCCCATTCTTTAATACAATGTTCCGTAATATTTATTCTTTTTTTGATTAGTTTACAGGTTGTGTCATATTCTGGAGAAGTTTTATTCTGTTTATTTAATTGTTTTTGAAACTTGTGTATGTCCTTATGTAACATACCTATAATTTCATCAATATTTTTCATGATCTGTAACTCTATGCTTATCCTTGGTCTTTTCTAACCGATCTATAAAACTATTTAGAAATTTAATAGTTTTATCCGATTCTTCTATATCTTTATCGTCCAGATAACCGAAGTCTTGAACATTATATATCTGTAACCGTAGTCCCAGAATACACAAATTAACTTCCTCTTCAGATAGTTCTATTTTCATGGAGTCTCGCAATAAGAGATAGATTTAGATATTGGACTTCGATGACATAGTGGTCGAGTATTTCTTTATTTAATACTTGATCCCATTTTTTATCTTCGCTATTTGCGGGTTCGCATATACCAATATAGGGTGTACAATCGCCTACTACTAGTTTAAATACGTTTTCCCTGTATCCGGCTTCCTCCCCATTAGTTAAAGTTAATATCGTTCCAACTTCTAATCTTCCCAATTTTATAAAACGTTTTAAAGTACAGCGTTCTTCCCTATGCATATCCCCATTAGCTTGATATACGGTCAAATATTGAGATACCATTGATAGTCTCCCGATAAAAGAATAAGGATAGTCTTTAACATAGTCATGAAAATATACATTGCAAACATAGCTACAATACTGCCGCCAACTACATACACCAAATCTCTACATAAATTTTTTAAAGTATTCATAATGAATAAACGGTTACGTTCAATCCCCTTTCGGAAAGCTCATCTTCGATGAGCTTTTCTATAATATTCCAATCTCCTCCACCCAACCCCGTACCAATTTTAGGCATATGTACTTTTTCGATTCCACGGTCGCAAGCAAAGCTTGCGACCTCTCTAAGACATTTACGGAGACTATCATAACAAACGGCTAAATTACCGTAACCGTTTTGAGCAATCATATTAGCCACAATTACATGAAAAGATTCAGTTTGAACGAAATCGACTGTTCCTAATACATATGGCCAAAAACCCCTATAACTTTCTTCTGGTTTACTCCATTTGCGTGACAAATTTAATACAAATCCTTTACCCCAACCACCCTTATTATTACAAATATGACATAAAAGATTAGTTTTTGTCCAACAGAAATTTTCTGAAGCTAAGCAATCCCCAACCTTATACTCAATCATACTCTATCCATTTTCCTAGGTTTTTTAAACAAGTCCATAATATAAAGAGGACTAATCAATTCCCACTCAAACTTTTCTGTAACGTCCCAGAACATTTTTAGTATTTCGTTTAGGCTGTTACTGCTGTAAGTTTGTACTGTGTGTCCATTATTATAGGCGTGTTCAATTTCATGCTTTAAGACTAATCCCTTATCCCAGGAACTTTGTATAACCTTGTACAGTTCTGGATCACCCTCAGTAATCCAGCAACCGTAAGATTTTTCGTCATTATTAACTAGAAAACAAGCATAATATTTCATTCTTTGAAAAAATCCCATATAATATAAATTGGTTTAAAGAAGTAATGGCCAACGAAGGTTTTAATTTCGGGCAAAAACAAACTTTTACGAAGTTTGTTTTCTAAGGCTGTTAAGGGACACTGAAAGCTTTTTGAAAATAGTAAAAGAACTAAAAAACTACATAATGGTGCAGCGATAAACCACTCGGTTTTGAAAGGTAATACGAAGAACGCGCCAATATTAAGGAAGACCAATAAAAAGTGATTCACGATTAGCAAATATAAGACAACATATAAAAACGTCTTTGTAATTATACCCATAAAACATTTACTCCTGCTTCTTCTAATAATTGTTTTCCAAGATTACAACTGGCTTCCCACTTTGGGGGAAGCCAGTTAGGGGCGACTACTTCTGTGATGGTTTCATATTGTGTTAAAATACTTGCACATTTAGAACAAGGTGGGAAAGGCCAAGTATATACTCGACAAGGTTGTATTTTTAGGAGAGAGGATGAGAAAATTAAAGCATTTTCCTCAGCATGCAATATCATCTGAAGTTTAAGATCTCTATCGTTCAATCTTTCCCATGTATCTTTTACTCTCTTAGATAAACCATTAAAACCTTCGCCTACTGGAATATCATTCATTGTTGTGATTACACAACCACATTTACGCGAAGGATCTTTTGACCACTGTGCTATGAATTCGGCCTTTTCAAGATATTTCTTCTGCCACGACATAAAAATTTATACCTTTTCCCAGGTTTTTGTTCATTGTATAGTTTAATCTCACCTGTCAGATCGCCTGTCAAATCGGTGCAAGGCACCGATTTGACTATATTACTAATTTCTTCTAACGTAGACACTGGAACCAAAATAGGGCTCTCATAATCATCATTTTTATATTCTTCAATGTACTCCTCACAAAAATCACCATCTCCTCCAACAACTGCAATCGACGCGGAAACCGCGTCGATTGCTCTCTGCGGCTTATTTAATTTGTAATAGAAATGACCATAGTCGCCTATATAGGAAACTTGTGTTAAAAGTCTGTAACGTAGAATGGCTAACCATGTTTTAATATTTACTTTAGGTTTATTTTC
>OFRG01000658.1_pt1 | contig 12195 bp, 12 predicted proteins | sample 1543071 | NCBI WGS metagenome assembly OFRG01 (sample SAMN07774222, study PRJEB24372) | wastewater metagenome | isolation source: WWTP Verbania (Effluent) | place: Italy: Verbania | collected 2015-12
GTTCCTTGGCCCGTTCTTCATTCCCAGCATGGGAATCATTGATTCCCTGTCTGGCGGGGCATTCCCGCGTTCCGCGACTGCGGCGTTTTCAGCACTGGCCGGCCGCGTCAATGTCGGCCTGTTCTTTGCCCAGTGCGCGCCAGGCCACGAAAACAACCCATCGGCATGGGGAGGCTTCATCCTGACCATGCGCAACAAGCCAGTGGCGCGCTATCACGTTGGCGGGCAAAACACGATCTGGCCGGACGGGTCTGTTGATCTGGTGTCCTTTGAAAAAGCGCCGAGCGCATCAATTCGGGTCGCGTCATGATGGGATCAATCAACTGGTCAATCTTTGGGTCACATTCCGCCAGCAGGGTGACCCGTGGTAGCGGCGATTGGTCGGACCTCTTGAATGTGATCAAAGGTGCCGGCTCTCACCCGAATAAGGCGTCGTGCCCATGGATCAAGATGGCTGCCTTCGGCGATCTTCGCACCGCCGCAGGCAGCCTTCGCAACAATGCCAACGTGCAGGTCGTCTACGGTCTGGAGGGTGATTACGACGGCGGCTTGATCTCTGTGGATGAGGCGATCAAAAGGCTTGAGCTGCACAATATCCGTGCTGCTGTCTACACCAGCCCATCGCACACGCCAGAGAAGCCCCGCTGGCGCGTCCTGGCGCCATTGAACAGCCCGTGCCTGCCAGAGCAGAGAAGCGGCCTCCTTGCCCGTCTGAATGGAGCCCTGGGCGGCGTATTGGCAGGCGAGTCGTTCACCCTCTCCCAAAGCTACTACTACGGCCAGGTCGATGGCGCCCCGGAATACCGGGTTGCCGTAACCTTTGACGATCCAGACGATGGGGTCTGCGTTGACGAGCTTCATGAGCTTGACGCCATTGCGCAAGGAAAGGCAAGCGCGCAGCTCGTTGCCTCTCCGCTGGGCGACCCCATGGCCCCGGCAGACCCGATGGATGCGTTTTCTCAAAAGGTGCAGCAGACAGGGCGCAAGCTGCGCACTGGAGACGGACGGCGTGATCTGCTGAAGTCATTCGTCGCCAGCCGGGTGGCCAGGGGAATTCGTGGCGGTGACATCATGACCATGGTGTTTGGCCTGTGCTCCGCCTACTTTGACCCGGCAGACCCCATCGATGAGCGCGACATCCAGCTAATCCAAGCATGGGCACAGGAACGGGACGACAAGGCGATAGAGGAGGGGGCCACGTTCGCGGCGGCTCTCCTTCCTAAGCCAGTTCCTGTCGAGATGATAAAAATGAAGGCGCCCGAAGAGATGGTGCGCAAAATTGCACCGGCCACTATCCAACATCCGCCGGGAATGCTGGGAGTCATTACGCAGTGGGTGAACGCGACAAGCCGCAAGCCACAACCAGCATTCGCCGTCCAGACAGCTATCGCCTTTTGTGCGACCGTTCTTGGCCGTCGCTTCGTGACCGAGCATAGAAACTGGCCTAGCCTGTACCTGCTCAACATCGCGCAATCCGCCAGCGGCAAGGAATACGCAAAGAAGGCGGTCGAAGACCTGCTCGATGCGTGCGGCCTTGAGCGCCTGATCGGCCCGTCCAGCTACACATCGGCCAGCGGCGTGCTTTCAGCGCTGCACGATCAACCGTGCCATGTAACCGTTGTCGATGAGTTCGGCAAAGAAATCGAGATGGCCAGCGTGAAGAACAACGAGCGCGCCAAGGGGACGCAACGGGCCTTGATGGAGGTCTGGGGCCGGTGCGATGGAACCATGCGCCCACAGGGCTATTCGACCATCGGGATGAGCGTGCAGGACATCGCCAGGATGAAAGAGCGCACGATCCGCAATCCCGCGCTCACGCTTTTGGCAATGACGACGCCCGAGTCGTTCTTCGGCTCCATCGGCTCGGCAGCCGCCCGTGACGGGTTCCTGAACCGATTCATTATTGTCGAGTCCGACATCGGTCCCCAGGTCAGCCAGTTCGCCCCGAGTGTGAGCGTGCCGGAAGCAGTCATTGAATGGGCTCATACCATGCACAGGGCCTCGGACGGCCTGGTAGCCCCGTCCTCATGCTCCAGCCTGATCCCTACGCCAGTGGAAATCAGGTTTTCATCCAGGGCGACCAGTCTCTTCAAGGCCTACGAGGCCGAATGCGTGGCGCAGGCCGTCACGCTTCGCGAAAGTGGATTGATGGAGATGGTCGGGCGCAACTGCGAGATCGCCATGCGCCTGGCGTTGATCGTGGCTTGTGGAAGCCCTCGCGGCCTGCCTTCCGAGATTTCAGCCGCAGACATGGAATGGGCCATCACGTACGTTCGTTTTCACTCTGACCGGGCCATTGACAGCCTCATGAACTGCGTCAGCGACTCCGAGTTTGAGGCTGCAAAGATGCAGGTCCTGAACCTGATTCGCCAGGCCGGCGCTCGCGGCCTGACCGAGCGCGAGATCGACAAAAGTTCGCGCAAGTTCCGCGCGGTGCCCCAGCGCCAACAAGTTGAGCTTCTCAACTCCCTTCAGTTCGTCGGGCACGCCATGCGTGTGGAAATACCGCCGACAACGGGACGTGGCAAACCCCGCCACGCCTGGATCGCAATGTCGGAAGACGCCGACACAACGGGGACAGATGATGTCCCCGCTTAAAACCCAGTATCCATGCGGGTTTCAGCCAAATCGCCGACAACGCGACAGGGGCCTGTTAGCCCCCGTGCGTGTGTCTCTTCTTCAAGATAAGTAATAGGGGGGGGTTTTTAATGTATTTATATAAAGAAACTCAATGCCCATGCGGCTTTCCGGCGGGGACAAACACTGTCCCCGCTTGTCCCCGGTGATCAGAGCGCACGAAATGATGACTCAGATCACCCTCCCATGGCCGCCATCGGTCAATGCCTACTACAGAAGCCCCAACAAAGGGCCGCTGGCGGGCCGCACGCTGATTTCAGAGGCTGGTCGTGCCTACCGTACTGCCGTCCACGAAATCGTCTCTGAGGGGCGAATGGCGGCTTCCTACGCAGGGCCGGTGGCGGTCGAGATCGAGGCGCACATGCCGGACAAGCGGCGCCGTGACCTGGACAACCTGCTGAAGGGGCTTTTCGATGCCCTGACGCACGCCGGGGTCTGGCTGGACGATAGCCAGGTGGATGACTTCCGTGTGCGCCGGGCGCGCCACCCGGACGGCTCTCTTCGGATCGGGGGGATGGTCAAGGTGGTGGTGCATCCGATGGAGGCGAGCAATGTCTAAGAACGACCGGAAGATTGAACAGATCAGCATCGATGCGTTGATCCCCTACGCGCGCAACAGCCGCACGCACAGCGACGCGCAGGTCGCGCAGATCGCAGCCAGCATCCGGGAGTTCGGATTCACCAATCCGGTGCTGATCGATAAGGATGGCGGGATCATCGCCGGCCATGGCCGCGTGATGGGCGCCCGCAAGCTGGGGCTGACCGAGGTGCCGTGCATCCGCCTGGCGCACCTGACCGACACGCAGAAGCGCGCCTACATCATCGCGGACAACAAGCTGGCGCTGAATGCTGGGTGGGATGAGGAGCTGCTGGCGGTGGAGTTCTCCGATTTGCTGAGCGAAGGTTTTGACCTTGAACTGACTGGATTTGCGCCGGGTGAAACGTCAACGCCTGACTTTGCGCCGGGCACAGAAGAGGATCAAGGCCGGCTCGATCAGAAAAAACCTGTAACCTGTCCGAACTGTGGCCATGAGTTCTAAGCCTGTCCTGCGGATTGATTGGGCGACGCATGAGGCGGCGAACTTTGCTGTCAAAAATTGGCATTACTCAAAATCACTTCCAGCCGGGAAAATGGTAAAGGTTGGGGCCTGGGAGGACGAAAGGTTTGTTGGAGTGGTGCTGTTTGCCTATGGCGCAAACGCAAACATAAGCAAACCTTACGGATTACAGCAGATCGAGTGCTGTGAACTTGTTCGTATAGCTTTGCGTGACCATGCAACGCCCGTCAGTAAGATTATGGCGTTGGCAATCAAGCTGCTTAAAAATCAATCGCCCGGCATTCGATTAATTGTCAGTTATGCAGACACCGGACAGGGACACCACGGCGGAATCTATCAAGCAACAAATTGGATATATGAAGGGTACTTTGGGGGTGAAAGTAACGTGGTTGTCAATGGAAAATTGATGCACAGGCGGCAAGCTTATAGCTTGTATGGAACAACAAGACCAACGGGATCAACCAATGTTCCAGCTAGCGGTAAACATAAATACCTTATGCCATTGGATGCAGTAATGCGAACTAAAATCGCACCACTGGCAAAGCCATATCCAAAATCAATGCGCGTCAAAAAGCAGGATTCCGAGTCCCCCTCGGAACTGGGCGGTGCAGTACCGACCGACGCGCTCCACACTTCCGGGCCTGAATCATGCCCGGCCTAAGCCCACAGCGCGAGCGCTTCGCCCAGGCCGTGGCGTCCGGCCTGAACCAGTCCGACGCCTACCGGGCGGCGTACAAGGTTCGCGAGGGCACGACGCTTGTCTCCGTCAACCAAAGCGCCTCGCGGGTCATGGCCGACGTCAACGTGGCGTCAAGGGTGGCCGAGCTTCGCGCGCCAGCCGCTAAAAAGGCCAGCATCACCCTAGAAAGCCACCTGGCGGACCTGCAATCGCTGCGCAATATGGCGGTCAAGGAAAAGCAGTTCGCGGCTGCAATCACCGCAGAGGTGGCGCGCGGGAAGGCCGCAGGCGTGCATATCGAACGCGCGGACATCACGAACAGCGACGGCTCCCTTCGCCCTCAGGTCATCAAGATCATCGCCGCATGACCTCAGAGGCCGTCATCAAGCTCCCGCCCAAGCTGGTGCCGGTCTTCGCACCCGAGCGCGGCGCCGTGCAATACCGTGCGGCCCGAGGCGGGCGCGGTAGCGGCAAGTCTTTTTCCTTTGCCAAGATGGCCGCGATCTGGGGTTATGCCGAGCCGCTGCGCGTGCTGTGTACCCGCGACTTACAGATCAGCATCAAGGAATCATTCCATGCGGAACTGAAGGCCGCGATTGAGTCCGAGCCGTGGCTGGCCTCGCACTATGCGGTCGGCGTGGACTACCTGCGCGGCGACAACGGGACAGAGTTCCTGTTTCGTGGCCTGCGCAACAACGTGTCCAGCGTGAAGTCCACGGCAAAAATCGACCTGACCATCGTGGAAGAGGCGGAGGACGTTCCAGAAGCGTCATGGCTGGCGCTGGAGGCGACGGTATTCAGACAGCCGAAATCAGAGCTGTGGGCCATCTGGAACCCTCGCATCGATGGTTCTCCAGTAGACCAGAGGTTCGTCAAGAACCCGCCCGGCAATGCGCTGATCTGTGAACTGAACTGGTGGGATAACCCATTCTTCCCTGAAGGCCTGGAAACCCTGCGCAAGCGCGAACAGGAACGGCTGGACCCTGCTACCTATGCCCATGTCTGGGAAGGCGCATACCTGACGAACAGCGATTCTCAGGTGCTGGCCGGCAAGGTGCGCATTGCTGAGTTCATTCCGGGCGATGGATGGGATGGGCCGTATCACGGGCTGGATTACGGTTTCTCACAAGACCCGACAGCCGCCATCAAGGTCTGGGTACACGATCGCAAGCTGATGATCGAGCGCGAGGCTGGGCGCGTCGGCCTTGAGATTGACGAGACGCCGGCTTACCTGATGCAACGCATTCCGGGAATCGAGCGCCACATCGTCAGGGCCGACAGCGCGCGGCCAGAGTCCACCAGCTACCTGAAGCGCCACGGCTTGCCGCAGACATTGAGCGTGGAGAAGTGGCCCGGCAGCGTGGAGGATGGAGTCGCGCACTTGCGCAGCTATGACGAGATCGTCGTTCACCCGCGCTGCGTAGAAACGATCCGCGAGACGCGCCTCTACAGCTACAAGGTCGACCGCCTGAGCGGGGACATCCTGCCGGTGATCGTGGACGCGAATAATCATTACATGGATGCGCTGCGGTACGCCCTGGCGCCGTTGATGCAGCGCCGTGATGCAGGCATGACCGGAATAAAGGTGCAGGGACTATGACCGTTGGCATTGATCTTGTGCATGTTGTCGACCCGCAGGCGCTTGAGCGCGCCCGCCGGCTGGAGTTCGCCATCCGCCAGATCACATCCGGCGTGCGGCGTTCGCAGATCGTCGTGATGGTGCAAACGCAGTTCCGGTGCAGCCAGCCGACCGCCTGGCGCGTTGTGGACATGGCATTCGATTTAGCAGGGCCTACGAAATGACACCCGATCAAGAACGCGCCCTTCTGGACGCCACCGCAAAAGGCCTTGATGATGATCTGCGCAAGGCCTATCAGGAACTGATCCAGCTCATTCGCTCCGGCGTGCCCCCGCGCGATGCGGTGAATCAGGTCATGGAGTCGTTCTCCAAGGAGTACGCGCAGCTACTGTCCGATGCTTTCTCCGGCGTGCTGGCCATGTCCATAGGGACCGAGGCCGCGCTCGCGATGGAGGTGGGCACGGTGCAGCTTTCGGCCAAGTTGTATGCGCAGTCGATGAACGTCGGGCAGATCGTGCAGGGCCTGGCGGACAAGCACCTGAAGGGCTTTTCAGATGCCCGCGCGCTGGCGCTGCAACTGTTCGAGGGCTACGGATTCCGCCCGCCCGATGCGGAGCCGCTGCAATTCAACCCAAGCAACCCGGCGTTGCCAAAGTATCTGCGCGAGGCGCTGCTCTCCGATTCAGGGATGCAGGGCCAGATGACCAAGGCGTTTTCCAAGTTGCAAGTGGACGGCCTGAAGTCAGAAGCCCTGCGCGCAGCCTATGCACAGGTTCTGGACGCGCTGGACAAGGTGCAACAGGGTGCAGGGCAGGACTTGCTCGATAAGCGGCTCAAAATCGCGTTCTTCGAGCGCATGAGGTACTTCGCCAATCGGATTGTGCAGACCGAGATTCACAAGGCCTACATGAAGCGCGAGGCGCAGCTTCTGATGGATGATGAGGAAGTCGAGTTCGTGCAGATCAGGCGCAACCCGACCAGCGACAGCACTTGCATCTGCACCCTCTACGCTGGCCGGGATCGGTTCGGGATGGGGAAAGGGGTCTACCCGAAGCGCGCGGCGCCCGTGCCCCCCTTTCATCCGCACTGCCGCTGCGTCCTGTCTCCCCGGCTGGACCTGACCGGGAAAAAGGCGAAGCCTGAAAACCCGGAATCAGACCGCTACTTTCTGCACTCGCTGGGCGCGCCGATGGCCGCGCAGGTTGTCGGAAGCCAGGACAAGCTGGAGCGCGTCCTGCGCTCAGGCGATGCCACTCAGGTTTATAACGCAGGCATTCCGTCCGCGTATCAGGTGCAGACGGTAGGGCAGGTCACAAAGCCCTAAGCCTTCTGCGCAATCAGCGACACATCCGAGAAGGTGAAATCTTCCTCGTCGCCCGATGCGCGAACATCGAACGAGGCCGTGCCGGTGGCCGTGTGCGTGGCTTGGGCCACAAACGAAACAGGCGCCCCGGTGCATGTGATAGCCGTCCGGTTCCCGATCAGAACGCCGCCAACGTAGATTCCAACGTATGCAGCCGATCCTTCCGGGCCGGTGATTTCACCAGAAGCCGTTACGAGCGTGCGCGTTGATGTCGCACCATTCAAAAGCCTGGCCGCTGTGCCGTTCGTTGTGCTTGGCGTCCAATCCGCAGCAGCAGACTCCAGAAGCAACGTGCTGAATGGCTTGATGGCCGCAGCCGAGGCTGTCAGCGCCAGCGTGACGCTTGCTGCGAACATGGAACATTTCACATATGCAGCCGCCGGATCTGGCATGTCCGCCCGGATCGTCATAAGCTTGTAGGCATCCAGCCGGTCCTCGTCCGTGATCGTTTCGATGTACCGCCCGCCAAGCGCCTGGATTTCACCGATGATGGATGATTCCAGTTCGAACAGGTCCGAGTAGACGGTTTCCAAACCCTCGCTCGTGGCCGTCTGCGCGCCGAAGTAAACGAGCGTCTCGATGGTCCGCCCGGCATACGGCTTTCCCGGCGTCAGGCGAGACGGCACGACGCGGATCAGCGGATAGTCCGCCGGGCTGATGTTCGGCTCAAGCCCGATCTTGCAGGACGCAACACCCGCAATGCCTGCCAGCGCGTCGCGCGTGGCCTCGATGGTGGACATGGCAGTCATTACGCACGCTCCAGTGGAATGGAAAACATGCCGAAGCTGTCGGTCGTGCCATCGGCTTCTGCGGCGTCTGCTGCGGCTTGGGCCTGTGCCTGCGTGGCCGCTTGCTGCATCTCAGCCCGGTAGCTTTTCAGCTTGGCCGTGAACAGGTCTTCAGCATCCGCCTGGTTCTCCAAGCAGACGAGGATGTAGGCGCGAAGCACGGTCAGGCGCTCGGTCCAGAAGGCATTGAACGTGCCCATGACCGCAATGTCCGCAACGGCGCGCGTCTCCATGGCCTCGGTGCAGAACTTGGCCAGGTAGGCATCCGGGTAGGTGTAGGTCGTTGTCATGCTTGCTCCTTCATTGCTGCTGTGACGATGGCTGAAAACTGCACAATGGCCGCATCTGCTGCCACCTGCATGTAATTGTCCCCGCGATAGCCGGGATGGTTCACTACTTTGGCGAAGTGAAACACGCCACCGCCTGACCATCGAAGGGCTTTTTTCGTTCGCGGGTAAATCTTGTGGGGCCTGGTGCCGAAGTTCACAAACAGCGCATGAGGTGCCATCTGCGGATCATGGCCAACCTCGCGCCCGTTCGGAATGCTCCGGTTGTAGAGGCTGCGAAACAGCGCGCCTGTTTTTGAATGCCTGCCTGCTCCGGCCTGCGCTCGGTCATACGCAATCTGGCTCATCTGCCGGATGACAGAAGCCTCCATCTTGACCGGGATGGCCTGCAGGTCTTTTGCCAGTGTGTCGGCTCCGAGGACTCTAACTTGAATGGCCATGCTATCTCCCGCCAAGTTGCAGATATTTAAGCCGACCCGCAAGGGGCGGATTGTGCCCAAGCGGCAGCGCGAACCGGGTCAGTGCGCCATCCTGTGAACACCATGTATGCCATGCGTCAGTGGTCATGGCGATGCTTGAATCTGGAGGGTAGCGGTACACGGTGACGGGCCAGATGGGGCGCGGCTCTGTGCTTGTCCTGAATCCTTCGTCACCCTCAACGGTGGCCGGCAGGCTCATGATGGCGAAGCCATTGAAGCATCGCAGATTGACACCGTTCATGAAGTCATAGACCGGCGTGTGATAGTTCGGCCCGGTGTTGAACCTTGTGGCGGCCGAGTACGGGCCAAACAGGCAAGAAAAGTGCCGCTGCACATCGCTCAGGGTGCCGTATCCAATGCCGGGGATGCCCGGAACCCAGTACCCGCCTGTCGGGCTACCGGGCAGCGTGATCCATTCGTTATTGTTGTATGTGGTCCAGAACGTCCAGTTCTCTCCACCCGTTTCAGGCGGGTAAACCTCGTTCTGGATTCCGTCGCCAGACACGGCGCCGTGATCCCAGCTATGCCGGTACGCTGGGCGCGTCCATTCTGTGAGCGTGCGCTCAGAGCCGCCATGGATAAACGCGGTCCCGTAGGCCATCTCCGGGATTTCCGCGAAGCCTTCGTATTCTCCAGGGTAGACCGGCCAGGTGCTTTTGTATTCGTAGTTCTGTTCTTGGAGCTGTGTCCGCGCATAGTTCTTGAATGTGAACAAGATCGGATCGCCAGCGCCGCCAAAGGCGTAGACAGCGCGCGACTCCAGTGTGGCGAACAGTTCGAAGTGGCTTTGCTCGTGGCGCTCGATCACGCCGCCACCGATGGGCGTCTCCGTGACGGATGCCGTCTGGCTTGACTCGATCAGGTAGTCCGCGATTGTCACAGCCTGGCCCCAAAAATCAGCGGTCACAAGCTCCCGGATAGAGGTAGGTTCATATGGGTTGATTGGGTCCAGGTAGTGCGTCCGCGTCCCTGACAGGGTGGCAAACGACTTGGCATTTCCAACGTAGTCCACACTGATCTGGACGGTGAAGGTGTCAACCTTCGGGTTCACGATCACATCACCCTCATCTGGCGTGCCGATGATGGTCGTATCGTAATTCTTTGAAAAGGATTTCGACGCAGAAACGAACGTGCTTGACCCGGACGGAATCGCAAGATCGACGCACCCGTAACCCTCAGACCCTGATGCAAACCACATCGTCAGGATTGAAGCATCGTCGTTCGTAATGATCTTTTGCAGCTCGTTGATGGACAGAACCGGCGTTGTGTCGACGCCCATAATGTCAATGGTCGACACCCATGTCCAGGCGACTGAAGGCCCGCCGGCAACCGGGCGCCGGTACAGGTGGAACTGTGTGCCGTATTGCTCGGCAAGGCAGAATGCCGTGGGCGCGCCCCCCGTCAGTCCAGGCGACGGAACGAACACTCGGTAGGGCGTGCCCGGCGATGGACTGCCGATGTCTGCGCCGTTCACCCGGCAGGTATCGAACGCCGTGCAGACGTACTGGCCGTTTTGCGAAATCCACTCATAGGCGTAGCGGCCCATGGAAGAATAGGAAAGCGGATCGTCGTTGTTCCCGAGTTCGGTCGGGCCGCTGGCCGGAAGGCCGTCCACATCGGCGCGGGCGCCTCGCGTGGTGCGTACCCCCAGCACGTTTGAGCGAATGTCCGCCTTTACCCCTGCGGTGCGGTTTGTGCCGTCGCGCACCGTCCCTTCTGGCGCGGCTGCATTGCCGATGATCGCGATCGACCCCTTGCCTCCGTTGATCGGCTGGCCTTCGCCATCAAGCACAGGCGGCGACCATCCATAAAGCGCGGTGGCATCCGCCGGGATGCAATACAGGGCACCACCCGCGCAAGCCTTCGGGTAATCCACGAACCCGATCACGCGAGGCTGCGCCCAATCGTTCGCCTGGAATTCAACGACCACCCGGTCGCCCACTTCAAACGCTGCGGCATTGCATGTCATGTAAACGACCGGGACATTCTGGAGCGTGGCCGCCTGGTTCACATTGAGCTGGTTTGCGCTGGACTTGGCCTCGGCCAGTTCGACCGTGCACTTGTCCGCGTCCTGATCCAGGGCCGTGATCGTGCCCCATCGGTAGGTCGGAAGGAACTTCTGCCAGCCTGGCAGCACGGCAGCGTTCCAGAAGACCTGTGCCGGCGTCTGCACCTCGCGGGCGATCAGCCGTCCATCGGTGATCGTGGCCTCTGGTGCGGAAGGCTTGACAAGGATCAGGGCGGATTCTCCGGGCACCTCCAGAGTGGCCACGGCTCCGGTGGCGTTCTCGGTCAGGTCCGCGCACCATGCCTGGCGCTGCTCCGTCACTTCGGCCAGGTTCAGCTTGGCCTTGTCCAGTTCGGCGGACTTGATCTGCGCCGTGGTCATGTGCAGTGCGTTGCGCGCGTTCTGGACGATCAACTGCTGGCGGGTAACTTCAGCCGTCTTGGCGTCCAGTTGCACCTTGATTGAATCCGTCAGCGCCTTGTTCGGCGGGATCAGCTTGGAGGCGACCACGTAGGCATTGATGAAAGCCGCTTGCTCGGTCTGCAATGAGACGAGGCCGAGTTCCACCTCTTCGAGCTGATCCTCTTGCCAGGTCTTGCGCAGGCCGAGCTGGTACAGATCAAGATCGATCTTGGCGATCAGGGCGTCGCGCTGGGCCACGCCGTAATCCATCTCGATCAGATACCGCCCATCCTGCCCGCCGCTGATGATCGTCGCGCGCCCCATGGCGTTACTCCCCTACATCCATGTAGCTGTCGTTCCCCTGGGGTTGGTAGAAGTTGATGTAGCTCACGATGAAGGACGCGCCATCCGGCAGATAGGCGCGCTGGGCAGGGCGCAACAGCCAATCGATCGCGCAGCGCACGCGGTAGACGCTGGAGCTGCTGGAAACGCTGCGCACGCCGGCAAGCGTTCGGTCATAGGCACTATCCGGCGCCTCATCCTCGGCAAACGCCGTGCTGTAGCCGGAAAGCGTGCCGCTGAAGTTCGTCGGGCCTTGGCTCAGTTGGATTTGCTCAAGAGGAGCGGATGCCATTTCATATTCGATGGTGTCACCACCGGCAGGCGTGGCCGCGCGGGTGATCGTAAAGGCGGTTGCTGCGTTGATCGAATCCACCCAATCCGCAACGGCTGGCACCACGCACTGCACATAGTTGGACGCGCCGGTCTGTAGCGTGGCCTGCCATGAACTGATCGGCACGCGCACCAGGCCGCCGGGCATGGTCAAGTCCATCACGTAGCTGGTGATCGCATCGCCAAGCTGGTCGGTGAAGTCGTGATAGGCCAGGGCGTAGGCCGTGCCCAGCGGGGATGCAG
>OFRG01000659.1_pt1 | contig 12173 bp, 12 predicted proteins | sample 1543071 | NCBI WGS metagenome assembly OFRG01 (sample SAMN07774222, study PRJEB24372) | wastewater metagenome | isolation source: WWTP Verbania (Effluent) | place: Italy: Verbania | collected 2015-12
AGAGCATTAGACACGGTTTTTTCATAGATACAATCTTTAGGTGCAATTACAATTGTTGGAGTAAAACGGTCAACCAACGCAAGCGGCCCATGTTTCATTTCACCAGCGCCATAACCTAAAGCTGGCACATAAGCTAGCTCTGTAAGTTTTAGAGCACCCTCTAAAGCCACTGGCATACTATACTTTCTCCCAATAAATAAAAATCTTTGGTAAGCAGAAAGTCTCACAGCCACTTCTTTAATAGCAGATTGTTGCGCAATGACATCAGCAATTACACCAGGCAAACGTGTCATGCCTGCTAAAATTTTGCGAACTGTATTTGCTTGCAACGAACGCTGTAACTGACCAATGTGAATCAAAATCAAAATAAGCAACGCGACTTGGGAAGTGAAAGCTTTGGTAGAAGCCACGCTAACCTCACTTCCAGCATGAACATAAACTCCTGCGTCAACTTCACGAGCAATAGACGAGCCCACGACATTTACCAAGCCAAGCACCGGGATCCCAGCTTGTTTTGCTAAGAGCACAGCACCTAAAGTGTCTGCGGTTTCCCCGGACTGAGATACCGCAATCACAACATCCCCTTCTCTAAACACAGGATTGCGATAACGAAATTCAGAAGCCACTTCAGCCTTGCTTGGAATTTTAAGCAAGTCTTCACATGCAATACTAGCCAATAGGCCTGCATGATAAGCGGTGCCACAACCCACAAAAATTAATCGTTTAGCCTGTCGTAATACCGGCTCTACCTCCACAAGTCCACCAAGCACAACCCGGCCCCGAACACTATCAATGCGGCCGCGTAATGAATCGGCCAAACTCTGAGGTTGCAAACTAATTTCTTTTAGTAAAAAATGTTCAAAACCACCTTTACTAGAAGCTACGACATCGTCTTGAATTGCAACTGCATCACGAAGTTTTTTTTCATTTGCTAAATTGTATATCTGATATGAATCAGGGAAAATCACAGCAAACTCACCATTCTCTAAATAAGTAATGTGAGTAGCTGACCCTGCAACAGCTAACTGATCAGAGGCTGCAAAATACCCACCAGAGCCAAGAGCTATAAGCAAAGGACTGAATTGCCTGGCGACTATAAGCATCCCCGGGCTATCGCTATATGCAATCACCAGACCATAAGTTCCAACAAGACGCAATAATACCTGTCGAACCGCCTCCTCAAAACCCAGGCCTTTTTTCAAAAAATCTTCAATCAAATGTGCAATAACCTCTGTGTCAGTTTCAGAAGAAAAAAGATGACCAGAACTTAGTAACTCAGATTTTAAAGATTCGTAATTTTCAATAATCCCATTATGGACTAACCAAACTTTGCCACTACAATCTGTGTGTGGATGTGCATTTGCTTCGGTGACTTTTCCATGTGTCGCCCAGCGACTATGCCCAATCCCTACCTCAGCCATTGGAGCATGGGTGCCAATTTTATTTTCCAAATTAGTCAAAACACCAACAGCCTTACAGCTCCAAACACTTTGACCTTTGGGCAGAAGAGCTACGCCACTGGAGTCATAGCCACGATACTCCATTGCCTTAAGTCCATTTATTATTTTTGGCAAAGCTTCTTCTTTGCCAATGTATCCAATAATTCCACACATGTTATTTAAAATAATTATTGATTCTCACTTCTAACTTATTGTAGTAATTTGCGTTCTTAAACCCTTTCTTAATTTTAAAGCTTTTTAAGCCCAAATTTTTAGCATTCTCACAAACATTCCCAGAATCGTCGAGAACACCAACTAACTTACCCCATTTTAGTTGAAATTTAAGCAATTTATCTCTTTTACCAACTTGAGCTGTTACTAACAAAGAATCAAAAAATTTACCCAATTGACTCTGCTTAATTTTCAAACTCTGATGGCCCTTCTCTCCATAAGTTAATAAGTATAATTTATATGTTTTCCCCAAACTTTTTAAAAACTTTTCAACCCCTAAAAAATTATACTGCTTTGGTTTAAAAAAAATTAATCTTGCTTTGGTTTGAAATTGTCTTTGCTTTTGGATGTCTTTTAGAAATAAACTTTTTGAAAAACGTTTAATTGTAAACGGTTTATTTTGCGTAGCTGTGAGGTAAGCTAAATTTGCTTTAGCTAAAGTAACTCCAAAATCTTTTGCTAATACAAATAGGTTTTGTTTGTACTTGCCACTGTCAATTAAAGTATCATCAAAGTCAACAACAAGCGCATAGGGTTTATCCATAAAGCATTTTTTTAAAATATTTTTCAATTTTCTTTTCGTCATGGCGCAGAGGAGCACGCTTCACTAAGTCATGGCTATGCTGAGTGCGGATAGTTGAAGAAACCAAATTAGCAAAAGAAATACTCATTTCCGCTTCTAACATTTTTAGTTCAGCACCACTTGGTGCAATAACACTAAAATCTTTTTTTAACTTTTTTATAAATGCCTGAGGGATAGTTTTATTAAAAACTAAGCTGTTAAATGAGTTCTTTCCTAAATATTTATCAAACCAGTTTAAATAGTCAGTTACTTGATAAGTATTATCATGACCGTTATGTGCCAATAAATTCACAAACCATATTTTTTTGGCCCTACTTTTTTGCCACACTTGTTTTATTTCCTCCACACACAAACTTGGTAAAATGCTAGCAAAAAAATTTCCTGGAGCAATAATAATATAATCAGCATTGGCCATGGCTTGCTTAACTTGCGGGTTTAGCACTGCTTTTGGCTTTAAGAATAATTCAACAAATTCTGCATTATTTTTTTGTTGATACAAAGCAATCGCATGCTCCCCCCGTAATATTTGCCTATTACTAAGACGGGCGCAGATCTCACTGTCAGTAAAAGATATCGGGGCCACATTATTAGAAAGTCCTAGCAATTCATGGAGTTTATCCACTCCACTAGCTGGATCTGGAAAACTATCAAAAAATGCTTTTAATAATACGTTTGCTGTTTGCACATGGTGTAGATGGCCTGGCCCGTACCGGTGGTTCAATGCGGATAATACATCTTTTTTTAGCGACAAATTAGCAAGCAAGCACTGCCGAAAGTCACCAATGGCGATACCATGATAATCCTGACGGATTTTACCGGTAGACCCACCATTGTCGAAACTACTAACTACGGTTGTCAGTTTAATTGGTAATTTTTGCAGTGCTCTCGTAAAAGTAGAGGCTCCAACCCCGCCACCAATTAAAACAATTTTTTTTATAGATTTTGCCATAAGTTAGAAAAAATAATTTTTTGGGTTTCAAAAATTGCCTCATTTTCAATAACCACACCCACTGGGTTTTCTGCGTCATCTAAACTTATATGAGCAACTTTACCAGCGTAAATAATTTGGTGAGTGGCATTTAAATTAGCATCTTTAGAATTAAGCCATTTGCGCTGATCTAACCCAACTAATTCCCCGCCAAGACCAAGAGAAATTGTTTGAACTTTAATTTTTTTAGTTAACCTTTTTTTGTTAAAGTCTGGCATGGCAGCGTAAACCAATTTTCTTTCTTTGACGGTGGCAGAAGAATAAATCCAGTACTGCTTGTCTTTGGAGGTACTCACACTTATCAACACATCTTCAAAAATCTGTCTTATACCTTTTACTCCTTCATAAAGCTTCATTACTGGTTGGCCGCCACCTCGATTAAATGCAGATTGTAGAGTTGGCAAGTTTTCCTGAATTTGATTTTTTACTGAATCAATTTCCTGCTTTCGATGTTCAAGTGCAGTGACAAGTTTTTCCGGCGGCTCAGCGGTAAAATACTGATGAGACTGTTTATTGAAATATGTCGCTAATCCCTGCTCCATTAACGACTTTAAAATATCATACGTTGTTCCGCGATTAACTTTTGACTTAGTCGAAATCTCGCGAACCGGTGCAGAGCCAAGTTCTATTAGAGTTAGATAAACCGCGACTTCTTTGTCGTTTAGACCAAAGTTTTTTAATATTGTTTGAATTTGCATAGTTTTTTTACTGTCATTCTAAAGTGTAGAAGAATCTAGATCCTTCACTATGTTCAGGATGACAGCACTAGATGATAATTATATATAAAATGGTGGCGGGAATTGTCGTGCCCGCCCTCACGGATCCTCTGTGGCAGAAATGAAAACTGCCCAATCTGCCAAGAGCATCGCATCAAAGAAGTCCAAGCCAAGAATCATTGTCGCAAAGCCATACGTCGTGGCCCATACTCTTTCTTCTCGAGCCCGCCTTACCCTATCTGCGTAATCTGAAGTTACTGCGAACCGCTCTTCACACCGATTAAGCAATAACTTCAATGGGTAACGACCAGTATCGCGCGAACGACTCCGCGAACGACTCATAAATCCTCCACCAATGTGACCTTGATTCCACTCACATAATTCATAGGAGGATTGCAGTGGTCGGAATCCACATACTTTCCAAGAGCATATCCTGACTCATACTGCGCTTCAGCGCTCGAGTACGCCTCTATGATCACTTTATGCTCCCTGGGGCTAAAGTAGATATTATCGTCATCATTATCGTGACTAATTGTCACGAGAACCTGGTACTTAGCCATAACTGCCTGCCTCCTTTTTGGAACTAAAGTCAGCATATCTTCTTGTTTCAAATCTGTCAACTTTTTTTCTACAGTTTTTATAGTTATTACACTAATGCTTTAAATAAAGGCATAATTATACATATTTTATCTTATAAATTTCTGCAAAATTTCAACTTATCCCCAACTCTTTAATTCCTGTGGATAGTAAGGTATGCTTAGAAAAGATCATTCATATTATTTACATGCACCATATAAAGCTGTTCCTTATTGCCTCCGTAATTATTATTGCGAGTATTTTCGCATACAACTATCAAAACAATCAGAAAGAACCACTTGTAGCGAAACAGCAGAATCAAGAAAATAAAACTGTGCGGCGCACACAGCTGGTCTATATTGCCAACATAGACACAAACAATGGCCAAACTATTATTTATGGCAACTCAGTCGAACTCCTCAAAGATGCAGAAGCTGGGGAAGCTGCTTATGCGCTAGGGCTTTGCCCACAGGTAGAAGAATGCCCCACTTTGTTTCTATCCCCTAGAACTAATGCGACTGATTCATATGCAATTGCAAGCAATGCCACAGCCACACTTGCTCCAGTGGAAAGCGTGATGGCCAGACCAGAAGATACTGGCACGATTACTTTTACAGACTTTGAAGGACGCTTTAGAAAGCTCCTACCAGAACAACAAATCAATACACCGTTTGAACTGACGATAGAAAATGGCGTGGTGACAAATATTACCGAACGTTATTTCGCTTTTTAACAGTTTAATAAATTTCTATTTATTGTCATTCCCAACCTGATCGGGAATTCAGAACCATGGATTCCACATAGCCCTCGATGACTCGTGGCTTCTGGAATGACACAGAAGTAAGATTGAGCATACAAAAAACCACTCTATTCGAGTGGTTTTTTGTTAAATGGGCAACTACCTACTTTTGCGCGAGCATAAGCCCGACTATCATCGGCACGAGCGAGTTTCACTTCTGAGTTCGGGATGGGATCAGGTGGGGCCTCGCCGTAAATGCCACCCAATTACTAACTCCAAATTTTGGGGTTACTAATCAAGTAACATTTACTTATTATACAATAAAACTTATGGTTTTAATGTATAAACAAGGTTATTTGAAAGAGCGTAAAAACTGATCATGACGACTGCCAATAGGCATGCCATTGCGACAATTTTTAAATGTTGCATAAGTAAGGATGGAAATGATTAGCTATTAACTAATCATAAGTATAACATACTTTGTGATATTTTTCAAGAGATTTATTACGAAATAATTATTTGATGCAAAATATGATATTTGAGACAAAGCCACAGTTTATAAATTTTGCTACCTAGCCGGAGGCTAAGTGGAAAAATTTTAAACAAGGATTTGGCCAAAGAACAATTTTTGGACAAATAAGTATTGAGTAATAAGTCTAAGAAGTCACAAATTGCTAGTCAATTGAAGGTCTAAATAAAACTTTCGGTTGATTAGTATTGCTCGGCTCAACACATTACTGTGCTTACACCTGCAACCTATAACTCTCCACTAATAAGTATATCCGTATTGCTACTTCAATACTTAAAAGTTTTGAGGAAATACGCGGTGGTCTTCCGCGAACCTTTCGCCTCGATAAATCGAGACAACGAAATCTAGTTTTGTGGACAGCTTCGCGCTTATATGCTTTCAGCGCTTATCTAAACTAGACCTAGCTACCCCGCTATGCCCTTGACAGGACAACGGGTACACCAGAGGTCTATGCATCTCGGTCCTCTCGTACTAGAGATGCGCCCACTCAAATTTCGTACACCCACAGCAGATAAGGACCAAACTGTCTCACGACGTTTTGAACCCAGCTCGCGTACCACTTTAATAGGCGAACAGCCTAACCCTTGGGAGCTTCTTCACCCCCAGGATGTGATGAGCCGACATCGCTCTTTATCCATAATTTCGTATGGTGCAGACTATATCTTCATCTTGTCGACGACGTTAGGTTTAGTAAAACCAATAGTCTGTCTTTTTATGACAAGCGTCGGCGTGTTATCCCGCTCTTTGCAACATGCAAAGTGCCGGATCTCCCCTTTCGGGTCAGTCGTTACGGGGTCACGTGTGGCGTAATACGCCACAATTTTCAAGTATCAATTTACAATTTTCAGTTACTGATCAATTTTTAAATTGAAAATTAAATGATCATTGATCATTGGCACATTGATAATTTCGCAATTATATTGCGATTGGACTTCCCACGGTATTGCCGGTTAATCAGTGTGTTTGAAAATTTCAAACACCAATTTTTCACATGATTACTACGGGTTCACCGTTATAAGCCGAATTTATTTGCTTAGATTTATTATCATCTCGCTATGAACGAGACAGACGGAACTAAGACTTAGGAAAAATATCACTATTCATGCACCCCGATATGTTGAGGTGCCAAACCCTCTCGTCGATGTGGACTCTTGGAGAGGATCAGCCTGTTATCCCTAGAGTAACTTTTATCCGTTGGGCTTTGCGTCTTCCACTCGAACGCATCGGATCACTAACTTCTACTTTCGTACCTGCGCGAGTCGCCACTCTTGCAGTCAAGCAAGCTTCTGCGTTTGCACTACCAGCGCGATTTCCATCCGCGCCTAGCTTACCTTAATAAACGCCTCCGTTACCATTTAGGAGGCAACCGCCCCAGTTAAACTACCCACGAGCCACTGTCCCAGACTAGGTTAAGGCCTGGTTAGAAACCACATCACTGCAGGGTGGTATTTCACATTTCGACTCCAGTTCAGCTAGCGCCAAACTTTCAAAGTCTCCCACCTATACTAAACAGCAGAAATATAATTTCAATGACACGCTATAGTAAAGCTTCATAGGGTCTTTCCGTCTTGCTGCGGGTAGACGGCATCTTTACCGCCATTGTAAGTTCATCGGATTGTTCGTTAAGACAGTTCTCTACTCGTTATGCCATTCGTGCGGGTCGCAACTTACGCGACAAGGAATTTCGCTACCATAGGACAGTTATAGTTACTGCCGGCGTTCATCAGGGCTTGGCCCCCAATCTTGCGACGAGGGGTTTAACCTTCTGACACTGGCCAGGCATCAGCCCGTATACATCAGCTTGCGCTTTAGCACGGACCTAAGTTTTTGGTAAACAGTCGGGAGAGATCAGTCGCTGCGGCCCTTTTGTCATGCTGGGTAATGGACCCGAACAATAGAAGGAGGTTTAAAGTCCATCTATAAATTCGGGGACGATCGTAAAACGACCATCTGTGGAAAGAATGGAGAGGAGCAAGTGTGTGTCATGTACAGCGCCACCTGGCTAGAAACACACTTGCTCCATCTCGTGAGGGGACCAGGACAGCTGAACGAAAACCGTTTTGCTCTTGCAAAAGCAAGAACTCAAGTCCTCTAGGACAACTGCAGATCATACACCCCACAGGCGAAACGAGGGACTCGCCTTTTCCCTCGTTCCGCTTTCTTGACTGGAAACAGTGATCAGTACAGGCTTTATCTTAACCCGCATTTTAAGACACCGGCGGTGCCTTAGTGCGTTGCCTTGTGGTGGCTTTTGACTGATATGTTTCCAGATCTTGGTGGGACTGACGGGACTCGAACCCGCAATCTCGCGCTTCCGAGGCGCGCGCTCTAGACAATAAGCCTATTTGGCAGTGGTTATGTGCACAGCACACCTTATCCATGGCTGAAGAGTGCTTCACCCATTACCACTGTTGTTCCAAACAAACTCATCTTTTTGAGCCACAATCCCAAACTTAAAATTCTTCCATTACCCAGCATGCAAAAGGGCAAGGTATATACCGAAGGTACACCTGCTTTTTTGCCGAGTTCCTTAACGAACATTGGTCCGGACGCCTTAGGATTCTCTCCTCATCCACCTGTGTCGGTTTACGGTACGAGCACCACATAGCATAACCACGACGCTTTTCTTGGCACCTTGGGTCACACTAATCTCCCTTGCGGAATTTCTTCACAGCCTCGAGCTTACAGTATCATCTCGGCTTGCGCCTAGACTAACATAGAAGTTCCGGATTTGCCTGGAACTCCACCCTACAGCTGCAACAACGCTAATAGTCAGATAACGCCAGTGTTACCATGATGCGTCCCGCCTTGGATAACTATGCGGTGGTCAGGGAATATCAACCCTGTTTTCCATCGGACCGACCCCTTGGGGCCGGCTCTTAGGATCGACTAACCCTGGGACGACGATCGTTGCCCAGGAAACCTTGGATATTCGGCGAAGGGGATTCTCACCCCTATATATATTACTTATTCCAACATTCTCACTTGTGTGCAGTCCACAGGCCCTTACGGATCCGGCTTCAACCCGCACACAACGCTCCTCTACCGCTTGCAAATAATAAATTAATTGCAAACCCATGTCTTCGGCACCTAGCTTAGCCCCTATATATTGTCGGCGCAGGATCGCTTGACCAGTGAGCTGTTACGCTTTCTTTAAAGGATGGCTGCTTCTAAGCCAACCTCCTGGTTGTATGAGCAACCCCACATCCTTTGCACTATAGCTAGGATTTGGGGGCCTTAGACGATGGTGTGGATTCTTTTCCATTTGTCCGATGGACCTTAGAGCCCACGGACTAACTGCCGAGCTATTGACTTTTAGAATTCGGAGTTTGGTTCGATACGACCGCTTGCGCAGCCAAAACCGATTCAGTGCTCTACCTCTAAAAGGAACACTCGACGCTAACCCTAAAGTTATTTCGAGGAGAACCAGCTATCACCCGGTTCGATTAGAATTTCTCTTCGACCCACAGCTCATCCCCTAGTTTTGCAGCACTAGTGGGTTCGGACCTCCCACTGCTTTTACACAGTGTTCATCCTGGCCATGGGTAGCTCACTCGGGTTTCGGGTCTAGCACACGCGACATATTAGATTATAAAGCTGATCCCGATAAATCGGGATAACTTTATAATTTAATTACGGACTATTAATCCTCGCTTTCACTACAACTTCGTCTTTGGTAAGACTTAGTTAAGCCGCGTATAACTAACTCGTTGGATCATTCTTCAATAGGCACGCCGTTAACCAGTACCGACATTGCTGTCAGCCTATGGTCTTCGACTCCTTGTAAGTATATGGTTTCAGAAACTATTTCATTCCCCTTCCGGGGTGCTTTTCACCTTTCCCTCACGGTACTTGTTCACTATCGGTCACTATGAGTATTTAGCCTTGGATCTTAGTCGACCCGACTTCCGACCAGATTTCTCGTGTCTGGTCGTACTTAAGAAGAAATTAGGAAACTGTATGATGTTTCGCTATACGGGACTATCACCCTCTTTGGTTCTCCTTTCCAGGAGTATTCTGCTACAACATACAATATTTCCTTGTAAGATTACTGTCTTACAACAACTCCCACTTATAACACCTCTTGAGCAACGCCAGTAAGCTTTAGACTTCTGTATTGCTACAAAAAAAACACTCAAAAGGTTTAGGCAAATAGATAATTTAATCACCAAACGCCAAGCATAGGCGCTCAATGAATAAATTTCTATACATATCCCCGTTCGCTCGCCACTACTAAGGGAATCTCGATCAGACTTACGTCTGAATTGATTTATTTTCCACATGCTACTGAGATGTTTCACTTCGCATGGTTCCCGCACATATGCACCCACGTGCATACAGCATGCATTCTTCAAATGCATGGGTTTCCCCATTCGGAAATCTCCGGATCAAAGGTTGTTTGCCACCTCCCCGAAGCGTATCGCCGGCTGCCGCGTCCTTCATCGGCTCATAGTACCTAGGCATCCACCATATACCCTTATCTGTTTTATCCAGACCTTGGATATTGACTAGCAATTTGTAACCACCATTACCACTTGGCAATGATATTATTAATCACTAATTTTATTTTCATACATTCACAGGAACTACCAGAATGTATGAAAATGTATGTACTTACATTTTCTACCCTTACTTATATATTTGATTTTTAAAGTACTTGGCTTCATCATCCGCAAAGCGAATTTATAGCCACAGAGCTACTGCTCAAAAGTCGTATCTACAAGCCTGAGTTCCCAAAGTAATATTGGAACGCTGAGATCCGTGAGCAGTAAGTCTGCATCTACAAAATTGTTATTTCACAATGGCGTCATCCCGAGTCCACGAAGGGGCGAGGGATCTCTGTATCAGATTCTTCGTCCCGATGTGGACTCAGAATGACGGCAAGAGAAAATTTAGTGAGAAGAACGAGGGAAATTTGACCAAGAAAAAAACCGCTTTCGCGGCTCATGCATACCAGTCAAAAAGGCTGGTTACATAACCCGCTGAATTTCGCTTAATAAAAAGGTTTTTCTCATATAAGTTCCCTTTAAAATAACTGTATAGCAATACTACTATATACCTATACCCTTGTCAAGACCTTTTGCCGATAATTTCTGACTCAATTTAGCTGTTGACAAAACAGCTAAAATATGCTAAATTTTAACGTTTACTGGCGGCATTAGCCTTAAATTTAATAGCCAGTAAAGGGACCAAATGGAGGGCCCATGAAGAATCACTACAACGGGCAGAAGAGTCGGGGTAGTCACACTACCCACACGCCAATGGCGGACAAGGTCATCAAGGCAGCACACAAGATGCCATATGTTACGGGCATTAATCAGGGTCGCATCGACCCCAAGGCGAAAAGTAAGCAGCCAAGGCTGAAGTTTTCGGTCATCAACGGCGGGCTGGAGGTCAAAGTCTTAGCGCCTGGCAGTATGCAGGTTCTGAGGCTGTCGACGACATGCCCACTCCGAGTAGAGAAAGAACTCAGCAAGCTCTTCTGAGCAAGGCGGCGGTACCGAAAGGTGCCGCCGCCGTTTCATTTTTATTTTAATAAACTTTCAAGGTTTTCTATTAACTCTTGTGATGAGTTGTATTCAACTATATTTTGAGCAATAGATTTTACAGAGCCAGAAACTTTTGAGCCTGTTTTGCAAATTGCGATTATCGGCACATTATATAAATTTGCCCAGCCAATTTCTATACCCAAACCAATAGATGGCAAAGAGATTTCTGCAATCATGTAATCAACTTTTTTCAAATCTTCTTTGCTATCAAATAATTCCTGACTACTTTGGTGCGGAAAAATAAACTCATGCCTATTAGCTAACCCACTATTACGAAGTGGTTGATATAGTTCTGCTTGGTAATCAAAACCTTTAGAATGCCCAACGTATATTTTCATCAGAAAAAAGAATAGCTAATATACTTTTACGATTGCCTGCTTTCAATCCAATCTTCTACAATTGAACGTAGTAATTTTGATTGTGACACACCTCTTTTATCACTCTCTGCCTTCAATGTATCTTTCACTAAATTCGTCGCAATAAAATTAAATTTTTCAAGTTTTATTGGTTTAATTTTTACAAGCGTGCTCTTAAGTATTTTTTCTAAATCGCTGATTGATTGGTAATAAATAAATGAAAGGTTGGGAGCCTTAGCACCCCTTAAAAAAGTATAACTATTATTTTTTAACAAGTTTTTTCGCAATAGCAAGATTATTGGTTTTTTTTGTTGTAATGCATAATAAATTTGTAGTCCTACGCCAGTTGAACTATGTGATATTTCTGCAAAAAATAAATCTGCATCCCTAATTGCCTGTAAAGATTTAATATAAATAGCGTCTGTAGGGATATTTTTTTGATACTCAAACCAACGATGCTTAATTTA
>OFRG01000664.1_pt1 | contig 12135 bp, 19 predicted proteins | sample 1543071 | NCBI WGS metagenome assembly OFRG01 (sample SAMN07774222, study PRJEB24372) | wastewater metagenome | isolation source: WWTP Verbania (Effluent) | place: Italy: Verbania | collected 2015-12
GGCTACCTGCACTTCCCGCAGGAACCCGCCTTTGACGACGAATACTTCGCCCAGCTGGCCGCCGAAAAGCTGGTCACACGCTTCAAGGGCCACAGGCCGATACAGGAATGGGTGCAGACCCGCGCCCGCAACGAGGCGCTCGACTGCCTGATCCTGGCGCTGGTCGCGCTGCGGCTGTCGGGCGCAACGCTCAAGTATGCCGCTGTCGCGGTCGACTCCGAAAAAGCCCAGAAACCCGAATCCCCCCCGCCGCCGCGCCGCATCAAGCCGGCCGGCGGGTTTTCCGTCAAGCACTGGTAGGAGACACCGATGTCCGAATTCATGATCCGCAACCTAGCCACCGCATGCGCCGCCGAAATCGGACCGCACGTCGACCAAGCCGTCGCCGAAGTCGTTCGGCAGCGCCTGCCGGCCACCATCGAAAGGATTCTGCGCCGCGACTACGCCGGCGAGACCCTGAGACTCTACGTCCCGAAAAAGCCCGTCAGTGCCCGCCGCGACCGAGACGAAGCGATCCGGCTGCAATACACCGGACACAACGTCAAGGCGCTGGCAACGCAGTTCGGGTTGAGCCAGTCGATGATTTTCAAGATTGTGAGCGGGAAGAAATGAGAGTTTTAGCATTGGAAATGAAATGAACATAATTTGCAGACTGTTTGGTAGGTGCTGCCACAACGATCGAAGAATTGCATGTCAGAAACATCATGCGCAGATGGAAGTAGACACGCTGGAGCCAGCTTGCGATCTTCGAGACTTTTACGACGCAGCGCTTGAGCTTCTTCCAATAATCCTTGTGACGAAGATCATTGTCCGCGCAAAGAAAAAGGCTATGAACGACTGACATAACCGACGGAAGCTATGCAGCCTGTCCGCCGTAAGCAAATGCTGTAATCTTCCCCCTGAACATTACAGCCGCGCGCGGCGACCATGCTCGCTATGGCTGCCACGATCCCCTCTGACGAACCCGCGCGCCTGCGTGCCGGCGATACATGGAAATGGACGCGCACGCTGGGTGATTACCCGGCCGGCACGTGGACGCTGAAATACCGCTTCAAGAACGCCGCCGGCGGCTTCGAGGTCGTCGCCACGGCTTCCGGAACCGACCATGCCGTCACCGTCACCGCGGCCACCACGGGCGCCTATGCCGCCGGCGCCTACCAGTGGATCGCCTGGGTCGAGTCGGGCGCCGAGAAATACACCGTCGACGAAGGCACGCTCGAGGTCGAGCCGGATTACCGCAGTGGCGCCGCCACGGCTGCGCTAGACGACCGCAGCCACGCGCGCAAGACGCTGGCCGCGCTGCAGGCGTGGATCGAAGGCCGCGACCCAGCCGTCGCCGAGTACGAAATCGCCGGCCGGCGCATGAAATACATTCCGGTGAAAGACCTGCTGATGCTTGTCGACCGCTACCGCGCCGAAGTCGCCCGCGAGGACGACGCCGCGCGCCTGGCCGCCGGCCTGCCCGGCAAGAACAAGCTGTACGTCCGGTTCACCGGCAACTAAGGACACCGCATGGCCAAATGGCTCGACACCATCGCATCCCGCCTCGGCTATGCGCCGCGCCGCGGTCGCCGTGACTTCGCCGCCGCGCGCTTCGACCGCCTGAGCGGCGGCTGGGGCAGCAGCAACGTCTCGGCCAATGCCGACCTCTTCCGCGCGCTCGATACCTTGCGCGCCCGTTCGCGCGACCTGTGCAACAACAACGACTATGCCAAGCGCTTCGTCGGCATGGTCGCCGCCAATGTCGTCGGCGGCACCGGCTTCACGCTGCAGGCGCGCGTCTATGACAAGCCCGGCGTGCCGGATTCCGGCGCCAACGACGCCATCGAGCAGGCATGGGCGCGCTGGTGCAAGCGCGGCACCTGCGACGTGACCGGCCGCCTGTCCTTCCGTGACCTGCAGATTCTCGTCTCCAAGGCCGTCGCCCGCGATGGCGAATGCCTGGTCCGCCGCGTGCGCGGCAAGAGCGCCGGCAACGCTTTCGGCTACGCGCTGCAGGTCATCGACATCGACCGCCTGGACACCCGGCTGATCCAGCCGTCCGAAGGCAACAAGAACGAAATCCGCATGGGCGTCGAGGTCGACGCCTTCGGCAAATCCGTCGCCTACTGGCTGCGCGGATACCACCCTGGCGATACCTACGGGATTGCCGCAGGCGCCGTGCAGGCAGCGCACCAGCGCGTTCCGGCCGGAGAAATCCTGCACATCTACCAGGCAGACCGCCCCGAGCAACTGCGCGGCCTGCCGTGGATGCACGCCGCCATGACGCGCCTGAACAACCTCGGCGGTTACGAGGAAGCCGCGGTCATCGCCTCGCGCGTCGGCGCCGCCAAAATGGGCTTTTTCACCAGCCCGGACGGTCAGCCGCCGATGGATGGCGAAGACGCCCAGGGCGTCCCCTATCTGGAGGCAGACGCCGGCAGCTTCGGCGTGCTGCCCGCCGGCGTCGATTTCAAGCCTTTCGACCCGGACTACCCGAGCGCCATGTACGCCGATTTCGTCAAGGCTTGCCTGCGCGGCATCGCCTCCGGCCTCGGCGTCGCCTATCACGCGCTGGCCAATGACCTCGAGGGCGTCAATTTCAGCAGCATCCGCAGTGGCACGCTGGAAGAGCGCGACCAGTGGATCAGCCTCCAGGAATGGTTCAAGGATGCCTTCATGGAGCCGGTATTCGACGACTGGCTGGCCTCCGCGCTCGCCTTCGGCCAGATCACGCTGGCCAACGGCTCGCCGCTTCCGGCAAGCAAGGCCGAGAAGTTCACCGGACATGTCTTCCAGGGCCGACGCTGGTCGTGGGTCGATCCGCTCAAGGACATGAACGCCAAAATCATCGCCATTCAGAACGGCCTGCAGTCGCCCCAGTCTGTTGCCGCCGAGCTGGGCGTCGACTACGAGGACGTGCTGGTGCAGATCAAGCAGGCGCAAGACCTCGCCGGCAAGCTCGGCGTCACCATCGGCGCGCCGGCTCCGGTCAAGGACAGCCCGGAAGAAGAATCAGCGGAAACCAAGGCACTCGCCGCCGTCACCGGCGAAGTGCGCTCGCTGCGCGAACGTCTCGACGCGCCGCCGCCAGACACCGGCATGCGCGACCTGCTCGCCGCCATCGCCAACGGCCAGGAACAGACCGCGCAAATGTTCGCCGCCGTCATGGCGCGCCAACCTGAGCCGGCCAAGGTCGACGTCCACAACCACATCGCCGCGCCAGACCCGACCCCGGTCGAAATCCGCAACGAAATCCACGAGCGCGAACAGGCGGCCCCGATCGTCAATGTCGAGGTCGAGGCCGTCATGCCGGCGCAGGAAGCCCCGCAGGTCGAGGTGCACGTCGAGGCCGTCATGCCCGACGAAATCCGCACAGCCATCGTCAGCCAGCCCGAGCGCGTGACAACTACAGAAATCACCCGAGACACCCTGGGCAACATCAAGACCAGCAAACAGACGGAGAAGGACGCATGAACGAAGTTCGCCGCCTCCGCATCAAGTGCGAGATCGAGCAGCTCGCCGCCGCACGCGAGCGCATCGCCAAGATTCGCGACGACGAGGAGCGCGTCGTCAAGGGACTGTCGCCGCACGGCGACGGGGCGGCGGAAGTAGTCGACGCCCTGTCCGAAGTCGGCGCCGTCCTTCTGGTCGCCATCGGAAAACTGGACAAGGCACGCAAATGAACCGGATCACGCTCAATCAGTTGCTGGAGATCATGCCATCCGCCAACGCGGCGCAGGCTGCGCAGTTTTTGTCACACATCAACGCCGCGATGGAAGAATTCGCGATCAACACGCCAGCGCGGCAAGCAGCATTCCTGGCGCAGATCGGGCACGAATCCGGATCGCTGCGCTACGTGCGCGAGATCGCCGACGGCGGCGCTTACACCAAGCGGATCGATCTTGGCAACACGCGCCCGGAAGCGATCGCGCTGGCGAAGGCGGCCGGCACGACCACGGGACGTTACTACAAGGGCCGCGGGCTGATCCAGATCACCGGCTACAACAACTACCGCGCCTGCAGCCGTGACCTGCTGCGCGACGCGGACGAACTGTGCAAGCACCCTGAAATGCTCGAGATGCTGCCGCTGTCTGTCCGCTCGGCGGCATGGTACTGGGATTCCCGCGACCTCAACGCGCTTGCCGACGCCGGGAAATTCGACCTGATCACCAAGGCCATCAACGGCGGATACAACGGCATGGCTGACCGCCAGGCGTACCACGCCCGAGCGCAGAAGGCGCTCGCCAGCAGCGAGGATGCCGCCGGGCCTGTCCCTTTTCCGAACAAGAAGCCCAACCTGTTTCAGAGGATCGCCCAATGGTTCCGTTCGTAGCCGCCGCACTCCCGGCGCTGGTCCAGGCCGCGCCATCACTCATCCGCATTTTCGGTGAAACCGCTCAGGCCGAGAAAAACGCCAAGGCCGCCGAGGTGGCGGTCGAGATCGCCAAGGCGGTCACCGAGCAGAAGACGGCGGAGGGCGCAGTCACTGCGCTGCAGGCCGATCCTGAACTGGCATCGACCTACGCCAAAGCGGTATCGGCGCACTGGTACGAACTCGCCGGAGAGGCCGGCGGCGGCGGAATTGCCGGCGCCCGCCAGGCAGACCAGGCGGCAATGCAGCAGGGCAAACCGTGGATGTCACCGGCACTGTTGGTCGCCGTCCTGATCCTCCCTCTGGTGTATCTGGTCGTGGCCGCCGTCATGTTTGGCGAGGGATGGACCAATGACATCCGCGCAATGGTCGTCTCCTCGATCATCAGCCTGGTCCTCGGGTCGATCACCGGCTTTTTCCTGGGCACCTCCTACGGCAGCCAGCAAAAAACCGCGATGCTGGCGGACAGGCGGTAGGCAATGACGCTCGATCGCCGTGCCGCGCTGGTGCAACTGGCATCGATGCTCAAGTCGGCGCACGGCCAGCTGACGCACATCTATCGCGCCGAGCAGGAACAAACAGAGGCGCAGGCGGCCGCCATCGAAGCCGGCGACCCGGGCGGCGACATATTCATCCGCCGGCCGATCTATGAACTGGCCGCCGCGCTGCAACTCTTGCACGGCTGCGTCGAAAACATGGAAAGCGCCATTGAATACGGGAGGACGAAATGACCAACAGCTTTCTATTCAATGGCGACGTGGTCCTGCACCTGCTGGCCGTGGTCTTCAGCATCATCGCGGCGGTATTCAACGCGGCATGCATCGTCAGTCGCTACTGCCGCCGCGATTTCAGGTTTGACGAAGACGGAAGGCGGCGCGACGATGCCTGACGAGCACAACGAACGCGCCCTGGAACAGGAAATGCTCGAGGCCGCGCAGCACGTCGCCAACGTCTCGCACGTCGAGCAGGATCCGTTGCTGATCATTCTCTGGCGACTCAATCACCAGGACCGCACGCTTGACGCCATCAAGGGAGACCTGCATGCGGTCGGCACGACGCTGAATGAGCACATCGCCCGCGAAGACATCATCAAGGAATCGATCGACGAAATGGTCAGCATGTGGAAAGGCTCGAAGCTGGTCGGCAAGATCATGACCTGGCTCGTCGGCATCATCGCTGCCATCGGCGCCGCCTGGGCGACGGCGAAGAAGTCGCTGCTATGACTTCCATCTTGTCGAAGAAGCCAACGTCGCCAAATACGTCGGCGCTCAACAAACCATACGTCTGAAGGAACCGCCATGCCAAAGGGACTCAACACCTGCAACAACATCGTCAACCTCTATTACCGCGCCGAAGCGATCGCCAACATCGCCGACAACGCCGCGTCGAGCCCGGTCACGAACATCAAGGTTCGCCTGGCCACGGCTAGTTACACGCCGTCGTCGACCGGATCGAGCAACGAGGCAACCTACACCAACTATGCCGCGCAGGACGTGGCGCGCAGCGCGTCCGGCTGGACCTCCGCATCTGGCGGCGCGACCTCCAATGTCGCCGCCATCGAATTTCCGCAATGTGGAGCCAGCGGCAACACGATCCATTCGGCTTGCACCTCGAAGGGCGCCGGCGCCTCGGATGTCTTTCACTACGGCGACCTGAACGCAGACATCGCGGTATCGAACCAGATCCAGCCGCGCTTTCCGATTGGCGCCGTCACGATCACCGAGGCATGATGTCCTTCCCGCCCCTTTACGAGTGCAGCATCTGCGGCAAGCCGGTCAAGGTCACGCCGCAGGGCGATGGCGTCGAACCGCGCAAGGTGTTCGCCTGTGAGCACACCGACGCCATCATCTGGGCCAACCGCAAGGTTACGCTGCGCGGCAAGGGGCAGCTTGAAACCATGCACCCGGCCCGGCGCAGCGCGCTGCGCCTGAAGATGACCGTGCGCCAGTTCCTCTGCGCCCTGACCGGTAGGAGCATCTAGGGGGATTCCGCACCGTTTCCGCCTGGGCCGACAGCGAAGAATCCGGCCGTTCGTGGCTGTCCTTCTTCCGCAAGGTGCCTCCATCGGCCGCCACCATCGCCGGGCAGTGGTTCGACTACTCGACCGCGGCCGGCGTGCCGGTGCCGAACTACTACGCCTCGTCGCCGTTGATCGCGCAACGGCTTGATCCGAACACCGGAATCTTCGTTCCGGCGCAGAACTCCGCCCGCTGGCTGAAAAAAATCGTCGTCATGTCGGCGGCCGCATCCGTCACCGGCACCACGAACCAGAACCAGCCGCTGATGCTGCTCGACTACCTGCTCTATTACCCATTCCTCGACCTCGACGCCGCCGGCGAAGAGCAAGTGGTCGACAATACGGTCGGCCTCGACCGTTACGAAGACGGCGTCGGCGTCCAGATGATGCTCGTCACCCAGGCTCCGACCGCTGGCGGCGGCAGCTACACGATCAAGTACATCGACACCGCCGACGTCGAGCGGACGACCGGGGTCATCTATTGCCCGGCGGCGCAGCCATCCGGCGCCCTGTGTTCGTCCGTCTCCGCCGCCGCCGGCATCTCGCCGTTCGTGCCCTTTGGTCCAGGCGTCCGCGGCGTCAAGCGCGTGGTCAGCATGACCATGAGCGTCGCCAATGGCGGACTCGCCGCCATCGTCCTGGTCAAGCCGATCGAGATGGCCTACGTCCGCGAAGAGTGCCGTCGCCCGACCTCGAGCCCGACCGAAAGCTACGGTGACGCGCAGGAAACCGAACGCATCCGCAACCGCGCCGGCTCGCGGCAACTGGAAGGCAACGCCTTCCTAAGCTGGATCGGCATGGGAGTTGCCGGATCGCTCGCCTCTGCCCCGCTGGTGGGCTACATCGAATCTTTTTGGGAGCAATGACATGGGATGGACATCGCAAGACGCGCTGATCGACGACGTGACCAACAACGGCCAGATGCAGTATGACATCCGTTTCAAGACGATCAGCACGGCGCAGGTAGCCGCATTCTGGACCAACCTCGGCGTCTTCGCCGGGTCTGAACCGGCCTCGGCCTATCCCGGAACATCGCTGACATTCGTCCCGACCGATGACACATGGGCCGACGGCGCCTGGCAGCACGGCGGCGACGTATCGTCATCGACCAAGCATTTCCTCTACGCCGGCGCCAACATCGTCGCCGCCGCTGGCGCCCCGTGGTTCCTGATGGCCGTCGACCAGATCGGATACGTGCCGATCACCGGAACCGATGTCACCGGCACCAGTGGCCGTACAATCACCATGACCGCCATCGGTAGCTCGGCATCGAAGGTCGACCGCTACCCGAACGGCGTCGGACTGCGCGCATTCTTCTCGACCGAAGTTGCGCCAACCGCCGGCGGACCGAACATGACCGCCTTCGGCTACAAGAATGTTTCCGGCGCCAGCAAAACCTGCCCGGTCACCGTCGGCATGGCAGCTACTCCGGTCATCGGCGCGGTCCCCCACTCCGGCGGCGCCGCCACCCGCTACGCCCCGTTCATCCCACTTGCCGCCGGGGATACCGGAATCAGTGACCTCGAGTCATTTACCTTTTCCGGAGGCACCGCCTACACAGGCTCTGGCCAGTTGGTCCTGCACCTCGTCAAACCGCTGTTCGGCATCCCGATCCCGGCATCCGGCATCCACCAGGTCGCCGAATTCGTCAATGCGCTGCCGAACATGGCGCGCATTCGTGACGGCGCCTGCGTCCAGTGGATGCTCATGAACACCGGCGCCACAACGGCAAATGCCCCGCTGATGGCCGAAACCGCTCACGCCTGGGGCTGACATGGACGAACGCATCATCGACCTGGTCAACGACTTCCCGGCTTGGAAGGGCGACACCTACCGCCTCTCCGCGCTGGTCGCCGAACAGCAGAAGCAAGCCGCGGCCGAACTGCTGGAAGAGGCCGGAATGCCGGAAGCAGCGGAAATAGTCAGATCCTGATGGCCCTCTATAACAACGGCTACCGCCTCGGAAATACCCCGTTCAAGCGCGGACTTGGCGCCCTCGCCAGCATTTACAACGGCGGCGGAAGCGCGCTGAACTACGCCGGCCCGACCGGCGCGATGCGCGCTTCGGCGCACCTGTTCGGCGAATACAACGCCTATCCGACCGGAAACCTCCACCCGAAGTCATGGATGTTGCCGCAGAAGTCCGGGGCCATGTCGCTGCGCGCAATCGGCGACGGAGACCTCTCCGCCGACCTGATTCCGACTCGCCCGATGTCCATCGACCTCACCGGATTCGGCGACATGGAAGCCATCGGCGCCCTGGCGGTGGCGATGGGCCTTGCCCTGACCGGCTCCGGCACGCTCACCGCCGCCATCGTCGGCGACGTCATCATGGCGATCGACCTGGCCGGAAGCGGGGACCTCGCCGCCGACATGGAAGGGATTGCATCACTCGCGGTCGACATGCTGGGTCAGGGCGACCTTGACGCCACAATATCCGCCTTCGGAAACATGGAGATCGACATCGTCGTCACCGGCGCCGGGCTATCGACCGCCAACGTCGGCTCCGCAGTCTGGAACGCCATCGCGGCCAATTTCAACGATTCCGGAACGATGGGCAACAAGCTCAACACCGCCTCGAGCGGCGGCGTCGACCTCAACGCCCTGGCCGCCGCCGTGCATGGCTACACCGTCGAATCCGGACTGACGTTCGAGGAAGTCACCCGCATCATCGCCGCCGCGCTCGCCGGCACCACTGAAAAGGCCGGCAGCACGATCACATTCAAGGGACTCGACGGCACAACCGACCGCATCGTCGGAAGCTTCGACGCCGAGAACAATCGCACCGGGGCGGTGCTCGATGGCAGCTAACGAAGGCTGGTTCGCGCAATGGTTCGCCGGCGGCTGGTTTCCGTCCGTCTGGTTCGCGCCGGCCGATGAAGAGCACCTGACGCCGCCGGAAACCTGGCGCCCGAAGTACCGCAGCGGTGCCGGCTTCAAGGCGCCGGTCGCGCCTGAAATCAGGCCGGTAGAGGATGACGAGGCGCTGCTGCTTTTTCTGCTCTGACATTTCAATTTTGCGTATTTTTGCAATGCGCGAATGAAGGAACATGGCGTCACCTAATCCCAAGGTGACCCTATGTCCGCCTCCCGCATCGAAGGCACGCTGACCCGCCTGGCGACCGAACTGGAAGTCCGCGCCGACGGCGACAACGCCGTCCTTTCCCTGTCGTTTTCGTCCGAAACGCCCTACACCCGTTCCACCTGGTTCGACGAACCGTGGGTAGAGATCCTTGGCCACAAGGATTCCGAAGTCGACCTCTCGCGCCTCAATGCCGGCGCGCCGGTGCTCGCCAACCACGAGCGCTACGGTGGCGCCGCCGGCTCGCCGCTGGCCACCATCGGTGTTGTCGAAAAGGCATGGATCGATGACGGCATCGGACGCGCCGAAATCCGCCTGTCGCGCCGCCCAGAGCTGGCCGGTCTGGTCCAGGACATCCGCGACGGCATCGTGCGCAACGTCTCGGTCGGCTACCAGATCAACGAGCGCCGCCTGCAGCGCGCCCACGACGATGCGCCGGACGAATACCGCGTGACGCGGTGGACCCCGCACGAAATTTCCCTTGTCGACATTCCGGCCGATGCCTCCATCGGGCTCGGCCGCAGCGCCAACTTTGAAGTTGTCCCCTTGCCGGACGAAACGCCCGGCGCCCTTACCACGAAAGGAGCCGTCATGGCTGAAAACAACACCCCGGCCAAGCCGGAGCCGAACGTCGACGCGATCCGCCAGGAGGCCATCGCCGCCGAGCGCACCCGCGTTGCCGAAATCAATGAGGCCGTGCGCGGCCTGCGTCTCGATCAATCCTTCGCCGACGACCTGATCGGCAAGGGCGTTTCCGCTGACGAAGCCCGCCGCCAGGCCATCGCCAAGGCCGCCGAGCGCGGCGCCGATCCGATCCGCCCGCCGATGGGCCACGTCGAGACGCTGGTCGACGAAGTCGATACCCGCCGCGCCGCCGTCCAGGAAGCGCTACTGCACCGCCACAACCCCGGGCAGCACAAGCTGACTGACCTCGGCAAGCGCTACGCAGGCCTGTCGCTGATCGAAACCGCACGCGACCTGCTCGCCGAGCGCGGCATCGACGTGCGCGGCCTGTCGCGCGACCAGATCGCTACCCGCGCCATGCTGACCACGGGCGACTTCCCGTACATCCTCGCCAACGTCGCCAGCAAGACGCTGCGCATGGCGTATGAAGCCGCGCCGCAGACCTTCCGGCCCTTCTGCCGCCAGGTCACCGCGCCCGACTTCAAGACGATCAGCCGCAACGCCCTGGGCGACGCGCCGACGCTGGAGAAGGTCAACGAGCACGGCGAGTACAAATACGGCGCCATGTCCGAAGCCCGCGAGCAGTACGCGGTCGCCTCCTACGGCAAGATCGTCGCGCTGACCCGCCAGACCATCATCAACGACGACCTGTCGGCCTTCACCCGCCTGCCGGAAATGTTCGGCCGCGCCGCCGCCGACCTCGAGTCCGATACCGTCTGGGGCATCATTACCGCCAACGCCGCACTGGCCGACGGCGTCGCGCTGTTCCACGCCAACCACGGCAATCTCCCGTCCGGCGCCGCCATCTCGGTCGCGCAGCTCGGCGTCTGCCGCGCTGCGATGCGTGTGCAGACCGGCCTCGATGGTCGCAAGATCAACGTCACGCCGCGCTATCTGCTGGTCCCGGCGGCGCTCGAAACCGTCGCGCAGCAATACACCAGCCAGGCCTATGCCGCCAGCGCCTCGTCGTCGATCAACCCCTTCGCCGGCGCCCTGCAGGTGCTCGCAGAGCCGCGTCTCGATACGGCCAGCACCACCGCGTGGTACCTCGCCGCCGACCCGTCGCAGATCGACACCATCGAATACGCCTATCTCGAAGGCAACCAGGGCGTCTATCTCGAAAGCCGTGAAGGCTGGGAAGTCGACGGTGTCGAGTTCAAGGCCCGACTGGACTTCGGCGCCAAGGCCATCGACCACCGCGGCCTCGTCAAGGGCAACTGAGACTGATCGCCGGGCGGTGATCGCCGCCCGGCCAACCTGAAAGGAAAAAGCATGAAGACCTTCAAGCAAGCCGGCAACGTCCTGACCCTGACGCCCGGCGCCGATGTCGCCTCCGGCATCGGCTACCTGTTCGGCGCCGGCCTCTTCGGCGTCGCCACCCAGGCCGTCGCCAACGGCGCCGCCGGCGAGTTCGTCGTCGAAGGCGTTGTCGAGATCGGCAAGACCTCGGCCCTGGCGATCTCCGTCGGTGACCGCGTATTCTGGGACTCGACCAACAAGGTGGTCAACAAGACGACCACGGCGCAGCAATGCGTCGGCGTCGCCGTCACAGCCGCCTCGAACCCGTCCTCGACCGTGCAGATCAAGCTCGGCCACTACGTGCCGGTCGCGACCTGATCGCGGCATGGTCGACTTCGCCGCGCATACCGCACGGATCATCAGCCGCCTCGGGCGGACGGTGACCGTCACGCCATCCGGGCAGGCTGCGCGCGAAGTCACCGGCGTTTTCGTCAACGAACCCGCGCTGATGTTCGCCAGCATCGAAGGCAGCCAGCCGATCCTGCGCCTGACCACGGTTGACGCCGACGGAATCGTGCATGGCGATCCGGTCAGCATCGGCGGCGTCGCTTACACCGTCACCCGGCACGCGCCGGATGCCGAGGCCGGCGACGTGGTTCTGACGCTCGATAAGGCCGCCTGACATGGCGCACGTCCGCACCAGCATCCGCAGCGCGGTCGCCAGCCGGCTCACCGGCCTGACCACCAGCGGCTCGCGCA
>OFRG01000665.1_pt1 | contig 12131 bp, 24 predicted proteins | sample 1543071 | NCBI WGS metagenome assembly OFRG01 (sample SAMN07774222, study PRJEB24372) | wastewater metagenome | isolation source: WWTP Verbania (Effluent) | place: Italy: Verbania | collected 2015-12
ACGACTGGGCGCCGTGGCCCCTCGTCACCCTCGTCGGGCTCGTCGGATACCCCCGCCGCCGCTAGCAGCCGTGCCCAGTCGGGCTCAGGGAGCGGTGCCCCGGCGTCCCAACCCCCGTTCCCGATCGGCCTTCCTGCGGGCGTATACGCGCACGCGATGCAGCGGTCTCCCACCAGCAGCGTGTTCGTGTACCCGCCGCAAATGCGACATTTCTGTGTCAACATTTCAAACATTCGGTGACTCCTCTTCCGGGGCCATGTACCGCCATTCGCGGATGCCGTTCGTGTTCCTGACCTGCCGCCTGAGCCACCCGAGCCGCTTCAGGACCGCCACGACGCGCCGGGCCTCTGCCATGCCCTGACGCTCGACGGGGATCTGGAGGGCCGCGAGGACGTCCGCGATGACCGTGTAGGCCCGCTCTCGCATCAGCGGCCCGTTGCGGCGGATCACTCCTTCGAGGAACTTCGCGATCGGCTCCTCCCACACGTCCACCTGCATCCGGTCTTCCTGCTCGACGCGCGCGATCTTCTCTTCATCGAGCCACCACTTCTCGCGCGCCCGGTACGCAACCACAGCCTCAGCCCAAAGCTGGTCTCGGTCGGCTGCGAGCTTGTCGATCTCGATGCGGCTATCCGCGCACCTGACCGGCCAGAAGCGCCGGTTACCCGTCTCGTCGCGGAGGTAGTCGGTGTGGTTCACGGTCCCGGCAAAGACACACTGCCGGTCGTACCGCATGACGGTATGACCGTACGGCGGGCGGATCCTGTCGAATGAGATCGAGAGGAACGCCTTGACACGTCCGACTTCGTGGCGGCTCATCGCGTCAAGTTCCGCGAGTTCCACGATCCAAACGCCCGCGGCCTGAAGCGCGGCGTCCTTGTTCGAGAGGTCACCGATCTGGTCCGTGAACCAGTCCCCGGCGAGCGTCTTGAACACGGTGCTCTTGAAGATGCCCTGCTTGCCCTCAAGGATCAGGACGTGGTCGGCCTTGCAGCCCGGCCGCATCACGCGTGCGACCGCCGAGATCATCCATGCGCGCCCGACCTTGCGGATGTAGTCGGGGTTCCCCGAGGTCGAGAACGCGCCGCAGTAGTCTTCGAGCCACGTCGAGAGGCGCTCGACGCCGTCCCATTCGAGCTTCGTGAGGTAGTCGCGGACGGGATGGTAGCGGTTCTTCTTCGCGACGCCCTTCATTTCGTTCGCGACCATTTCGGGCCGCACGTGGATGCCGTAGTGCTTCGAGATCCAGTGGACGGTGTACGTGAAGTCTTCGTCGCAGACGGGCCGTGACATTTCCGTCCAGATCGCGTCGTTCGACTCAGCCCACGGCGGCGTCCTGACGAACTCCATGACTTGCGAGAACTCGTTGAGCGCGAGGACACCCTCCCACCGTTCGTCTTTTTCGAGGATGAGGCCGACGTTGTGGTTGATCGCTTCGAGCTTCGTTGCGGCGCCACGCGAGTCCGTCTTATACAGGAGCTTCTGGCGCCATCCGATGACCGGTGCGAGGGGCTTCGGGGCGGCTGGCTCGGGCTCGATGATCTCGGTGATCTTCTCGTCGCCCGGCCCGCCCACGAACTCGACCCTCGCGCGCTGCATCCGCTTCTTCGAGGTTTTCTCTTCCAGAGGATCGGAGAACAGCGCCATCATCTTGTCGAGAGGCGAGGGTGTCTCCGGGTTCTCCGGGTTCTCCGGGTTCTCCGGTTCGTCGCTCACTGATTCCATCCTTCTGGTAGCTGACGCCTGACGTCTTCTACCGATCGAGCGAGGATGTAGAGACCACCCATCTTCTCGATCATTTTCTGGAACGCTATCTGCGCGGGGTCTTGACGCCCCTTCTCCGCTTTGCATTCGATTCCGATGAACAGCCCGCCGCGCAGGAGGCCGATGATGTCGGGGGCACCTTCTGCGGAAGCACGCACTCGGCGCATAGTACCGCCCGGCCCCGGAGCCCACAACAGTCCAGAGTTGTTGCGCCACAGTCTCATGTACGGCGTCGCCCCGAACGCGAGGAGGATGTCGTGCTGGATCTTCGCTTCAGACTGCACGGCTGCCGCCTCCGATCGAGACCGCGATCGACGCGCCTTCGTAAGCGTTGAGTCGCTGTGCTTGTTTGGTGATGAACGGCGTTGGACGAGCACCGAAGCAGTTGTAGTAGATCGCGTACGCCTGACCCTCGGACTTCGTGCGCAGCCACTTCGCGAAGGCGCGGATGCGCGCGTCGTCGGAGAGCCCGGACCACTTCGCGGCTTTCCGCACGACAGGCTGAAGCTCCAGAAGCTCGCCGTCTACGTGATCGACCCGCCGCAGCTTCTTCTCCACGACGAGCCCGCACTCCGGGCACTTCTCCATCGTTGACGAGAAGATTGCGAAACAGCGTTTACACGTCCGTAGACTCCCGACGACGTCGCGCTTGCGGACCTTCGCGCCGTCGAGTTTCCATTCGTGGACAAGGTCGGGGAGTCCGTGCCGCAGGGCGTTGCCCGCGTGGTCGAGGACGATGAGATTGTCCTTGTCGGGGAACGGACGCAGCCCGCGCCCCGCCATCTGGAGGTAGAGCGCGAGGGACTTCGTCGGGCGAGCCATCGAGACGCACGACACGCGCGGCACGTCGAGGCCGTAGGTAAAAAGCTCGACGTTGCAGACGACGGGGAGCGACCCCTCGCGCAGCCGACCGACGACGTCGGCCCTTTCGGCGGAGGGCGTTTCGGCGTCTACGTGTTCGGCGTTTATACCAGCGGCGCGAAACGCGTCCCGCAAGTGGAGGGACGCCTCGACCCCCGCCGCGTAGACGATCGTGGTCCGGCCATCTGCCAGCTTCTTCCACGTCGCGACGATGTCCCCGACGATCTTCGGTTTGTCCATGAGTACCGAGAGGTCGCGCCGGTTGTAGTCGCCCGCGGTTGTACGGACTCCGTGCATGTCGGGCCTCGCGGGGCCGAAAACGCGTGCAGGGACGAGGTACTTCAGGGCGATCAAATCGCGCGTCTCGGTGACGCCGATGATCTCTTCGTAGATCTCACCGAGGCCGCGACCGTCCAACCTTTCAGGGGTCGCAGTGAGCCCGACGACGATCGAGGTCGGGAACCGCTCGACCAGCTTCTTCGCCACATCCAGCCACAGGTGTGCTTCGTCCAAGAAGAGAACCGCGGGCGTCTGGACTTCCCGCCGCGCGAGTGTCGCCGTCGAGGCCACCTTCACCGGGTAGTCCTCGGGATGGTTCGCTTGCAGAACGACGTGCTTGATCCCGGCGCTCGTCAGTTCGTCGGAGGTCTGCTCGATGATTTCGTTTCGCGGTGCAACGAAGACAGCACCGGCCCCATGAGTAACGCAGCGGTCCACGATCTCCCGTGCGATACGCGTCTTGCCCGCCCCTGTCGGCGCTCGAAGGATGATCCGTTTCCGGCCATCCTCGACGGCTCTCGTCAGGGCGTCGATCGCGCTCGCCTGATAGTCGCGCAGCGGCTTCATTTGCCATGAACGAGCGCGAACAGGATGGTGAGCCTGTCGATCTCCGCGAGGGCGGCGCGAAGGGCGGACGCCTTCGCTCGGTGGTGGTTCGCGGGGCCGAGCCGATTCGCGGCGACGCACTCGGCGACACGCTGGTCCGCCCACACGATCATGCTCTCGATTCGCTTACGCTGTCTTTCGGTGAACACGGCGAAGCTCCTTCTGGAGTCGGCTGATCTCAGCCGCTTGCTCCTCGATGATCTGGTTCCGTTCGTCGGGGAAATGGTACATCCACTTCGGGTGCGGACGATGAGAAAAAGGGCGCGCGGAAGCGGGATCCGCTTTCGGCGGGCGCGACGCGTTCGGCGCACTCCCGCGCGCTTCGGTTGCCGATGCCGCGGTGTTGCCGCGGAGCTTCAGTCGGGCGGGATCTTGTCCCCGCTGATTGTCTGGATCACGGTGCCGTTGTCCACCAGTTCCCCGACCAGTGTTGAGCCTCCGGGGAACCCCGTCACCAGCACGTCGTTTACCCACGGGCTCGGCGCCGTCACGGCGAGGTCTACTACCTGCCTTCGGTTTCCGTCCGGTGTTGCGATCACCAGCCGCATCCGTAGGCCGGGCGTGATCGTTCCGCTGACTTTGAGCCTTACCGCCCCGCTTCCGGGGCCGAGACGACTCCACGCGCCGGTCCCCGGTGTCGGGGTCGATCCAAGAGTAGGCGTAGGAACCGAGGAGGGTTGTGAGAACGGGGTCGGGCTGTACGTCGCGGGGGTGGCGGGCGTCCATGTTGCTCCTGCTGCCGGGGTCGGCGTGTGAGTGGATGTCGGCACATACGGTGTAACTGTCGGCAAAAACGTCGGCGTCGCGACCGCGGGCCGCGGCGTCGGCGTTCTCGTCGGCGTCGGGAAGGGCGTGTAGGCGAAGGAAGGGCGGGCCACGCTCACAACGAGGCCCGCAAGGAGCAGATACCTGCGCCAAGTCGTACCGGGAGCCGGTACATCGGTACGCGTCTCGCGGACTCTACCGACTTGCAGGTTGTGGGTCATGTCAGCCGTTCTGCCCGCTCGGGCCGGGGTCGTTCGGATTGCGAACGGCGGCGGCGTAGTACGCGGCGTCCGTGATGTTCTGGATCCACTTCGGCGCGAAGATCGACGGCGTGAGGAAGGACGTGAAGCCCTGCGTCGCGCCCGTGAGGACGAGGTAGATCGCCACGTCGGTCGGGAAGTCTCCCGCGCCGCTGATGACGGACTCGGCGCCCGCGGGCGTCAGGCTTGGGTCTGCCAGCCGGTCGCAGATCCCGACCATCTGCGCGAGCATCGTCGGATCGACGCCGCGCTTCAGGTTGAACTTGAAGCCGAAGGACGCGTACCGCTTGACCTCGTCGGTATTCGACGGGTCCGCGAGCGGCGTGACGGGCGGGAGGCCGGTCGCGTGCCACCACTTCGCGGGGGCGAGGACGGGGGCTGCGTCTCCGAGAATAGCGGCGATGGCGGCGAGTTTCTCTTCAGGTGTGGACATCAGGTTTCCTTTCAGTTCGTAGCGATGACGATGGTGAAGAGGAGGACGGAAACGATCATGCCGGAAACGATCATCAGGAACAAGGGAAGAAAGCCGAGGGGTCTGCGTTGCACCATGAGTTCGCGACCGATGACGACGCTCACGACGTAGTTGCCCGCGTGACGATCCGATGCTTGACGTCCACCGTGCAGACGTCGCCCTTGCGGAGGAGTTCCTGAGCGATTGCCGTGACGTAGCGGAACTGCATTTCGACGGGCGGCTTGACGGCCCGCTTCAGCACTGCCGCCTCGATGACGAGGAGGCAGACGATCAGGCAGATCATCGCGCCGAGCCCACGGGCGACCGCGAGGAACGGCAAGACGCCCGCGATCGAAAGGCCGAGGGCCGCGAAGAAGAAGAACGCGAGAATGTGTGGTATGTACCTCATGCAAGCTCCATTTCGACGTAGGGTGTGACGCAGTTCGGAACCGTGCGGCACGATGTTACGCGGACCTTGTAGTAGTCGCCCCAAAATTCGATCGTGATGATGTCGCCCTCAGCCACGCCGTTCGCGAACCCGGTGAAGCCCTTCGGCTGCCACCGAATGCGAATGCTGTCTACGTGGGTGATATGGTCAGTCACGACTGCGCTTCCAGTATCGCCGTGTAAACGCGCTGGTCCCTGAGCGTGTCCTTGATCGTTTCGTTCGACGCGGTGCCGCCGAGCCCGACCGTCATCAGGCGAGAGATCTTCACGCCGATCAGGAGAACCGTCGCGCGGCGAAGATCGTCCTCGGGGAGCCCACGGCAGACTGTTGCCATGAAATGCGAAGCGAAGCGGAAGTTCTCCCACGGGTCTGAGCCGGGTGCGTAGTCCGCGGCCTTCTTGTCGTAAAGAGCCGCGTCAGCCGTCAGGAGTTCACCGACTGCGCTCATCGCTTGTGATCCTGTACGGTGTGGCCGAATCCGATCTGCGGGTTCATGTCGCAGGTGGTGCAGACGAAGCCGCCGCAGCCGTAACAGAGATCGTCCTCGGTCACGGGCCGGGCGCAGTGGAAGCAGTGGTGGCGCGTTCTCTTAGCGGGCTTCACGGCTGAGCCTCTCTTGCCACGCGCGCTTTTCACGTTTTTCGATGCAGCGACCATTGGATACTCCTTTTGTTGCTCGGCATTTCTGGCAGCGCCCGAAGGCGGGGGTCGGAGACTTAAGCACGGTAACGACGTCTTCGTAGACGCGTTTGCACCCAACGCAGGTGAGGGTCACGACTTCCCCCCCAGCGCGGCACGCTTCCAGCAGTCGCAGGGGCATGGGGGCTTTGTGCGGTGCCCGTGATTCCGCTCGCACGAGTGGTTCACGGGAAGCGTGCAGGGCGGACAGCAGATCCCGGCCCTGTGCTCAGACGCGGGCAGGCCACAGTCCATCCCGTTCGCGCACGCGCTCTTGTCGGGGGCGGGGGCGTACCCCGTGAAGTGCCAGCAGTCCTCGACCCCGCACTTGTCGCAGTAACTCTCAACGTCTGGACGGTCTTGGAGCGTTAGGCGCGGCTTCGTGGAATGGTGCTTGTCCTGCGGGCACCCGCACTTCGCGCACGCGCTCTTGTCGTCGACCTCGGCGGTCAGCCGCTCCACCTCGGCCTCGGCCTTGTCGGCGCGGGCCTTCTCGGCGTTGCGCTCGGCGCAGGGGTGCAGCACGATGCCGTCGTCCAGCACGATCCCCTGCTCGCCCCGCAGCGCGGAAAGCAGCGTCTCGACCTTCTGCTTGTAATCCTCCACCTCGGCCTCGGCCTTGTCGGCGCGGGCCTTCAAGTCGATGCAGTCGCCACGCTTGAGCGCGAGCGAGTCCGTCAGCCGCTCGACCTCGGCGCGCAGATCGTCAATCTCAGACATGGCGACGCTCCTTCGGGACGTACCGGGCGCGGGGTGTGTGCTTGCAATACGCGGGGAGCTTCACGGCTTCCTCTTCGTTGCTCATGGCTAGAAAGGCACTTTCGCCTTCGTAATGTGGCCCTTCGCTTCAAGGTCATCGAGGTCGTCCTCGATGCCCTGCCGCACGCGTTTCGCGATCCAGTTCAGCCCGTCGACCGGGACGTTCTCGTACTTGTCCTCGATGAAGTACCGGGCGATGCGGAAGCAGTACTCGGTCTTCGGGTCACGATCAGGCAGGGGCCGCTCGTCGTTGTGATCGTGGCAGGGGCACAGGCTGTCAGAGCAGGGGGTACTGTCGTTGGAAGCCACGGAGTTTCCTTCCCGTCATCTTCTGCCTCATTCGCTGAAGCGTTTGTAGGTGTGCGAGGGTTTCGAGGTCCGGGGAACCCGCCGCCACGGAGCGCCTGTAAACACTCTCACAGCGGCGGATCTCCGGGTCAACGATCCGCTTAAACTTCGCTACTTCTTCTTGGCCCACGGCGCAGCGGCCTTGCCGGTGGTCGCGGGCTTCACGCCGCCCGCCTTCGCGATGAGCTTCTGACGAAGCTGCGCGGCGAAGGACTTCGTCTCCTCGGGGTCCATTCGCTCGGAGATCCCCCCTCCCGCGCCGATCCACGAAACCTCGTTGTAGGTGTTGCCGTCCGGCCCGACCTTCGCCTTGACCGTGAACGGCACGTCGGCCATCCCGATCAGCGGGCAGTCGGGGTCGTTGAGGCGGGTGAGGTCGTAGTCGTTGTCGGCCATCACGAAGCCGCACGCTTCGAGCTTCTTCTCGGTGTACGGCCACGCGGCCTCGGTCGTGGCGAGGTACGCGGTGATGGTGTTGTCCGCCTCATCCTTGAACTGAATGAGGATCTGGACGTTGCCGGTCTTGGCCTTCTTGAGGCCGGTGGCGACGATCTCTCCGGTGTGGTTACCGACTTCGGAAACGGGCATTTCTACTCCTTGCTCCTGAGCGTGTTAAGCGCCTGAGTCAGCGCGTGCTTGTCGGACTTATGAGTTTCGATGTAGGCGAGGGCCTCCTCGTTGCCCTCGGCCAGCCGGACGCACTCTTCGTGAAGCTCCTCGATCGTGGGCGAGCCCGCGCCCTTCCGGGCGGCGTCGAACTCGGCGTAGGACAGCGGGATCACGGGCGGAAGGCCGTCGCGGTTCTTCGCGTCCCACGCCGCAGTGCGCTCCGTGTGCAAGAGGCGCTTGCCGGACGAGACACCCTTGACCTTGCCCCTCTTCGGGTCGCCGGACGTGAACTCTTCGTGGGCGGCGAAGAGGACGGTGTCGGCCCATCCGACGACGAGGGCCGGGGCCTCCGTGCCGGGGACCGCGAGCACGTAGCGCATGAAGTCGTCGCCGCTCGGGTTCTTGAACGAGCCGACTTTCGTGTGCGAGATCAGGATGATCTCCATACCCTTCTTGAGACGGAGGTTGTCGCACGCGGCGAGAAGCTGGCGCCATTCGTTCATCCAGACCTTGCAGCCGCGCCCGTACTTTTCGAAGTCCTCCTGCGACCACTTCTCGCGGGCGCAGACGTAGTCGTTGATGAGGTGCGCGACCCAGTCGATCGAGTCGATCACCAGCGTCTTGAAGTCGTGGGAGGCGTTTGCGAGGAAGTTCACCGCGTCGAGCACGTCCTTGAACGACTCGGGCTCGGGGAACGACGCGACATCGAACTTGCGCGCACCGTCCTCGGTGCAGATGAAGATGGGTTTCGTCGCCTCGGCTCCGAACGTCGTCTTGCCGACCCCCTCGGTGCCGTGCAGGAGGATGCGATCCGGGGCGGGGCGTTTGCCGCGGCGGATGGAGTCCAGCGTCATGCGGGACGGCGGCGTGACGACGGGGCGGGGGGTCAGGGTCGGTGGGGGCATCGGTGCCTTCTTTCTGTCCGTCATCGGACGATGATGAATATGGAGTGAGTCGGACGAGTTGTCAAGGTTTTATTTTCCGCAATTCATGCAGTGGGAGTGCATGGGACCGGTGATGTGGATACGGTTCCAGTCGGCGTCCGAGGGGAAGACCTTAGAAAGCGCCGCGAACGCGGCGAGCCGGTCGGCCCCGTTCGCGATCTCGATGTGGAACGTCCGGTCGTCGTTCAGCGAAATGAACTCGGGGATCACCAGCACCCCGCGCATCGCCGTGAGCGCGACCTCGGGAAGCGGGTCCATGTAAACGCTGTTGTCGCACATCACTGAACTTCCTCCATGTCGAGAGTGAGCACCATCGAGACCTTCGAGTGGGTCGCAGAGTGCCGCATGACGGCCAGAGCGAGATTCGTGAGCACCCTCTCCCGGTTCAGCCGCAGGACGGCGTCGAGGTCCGCGAGCGTGGCGATCTCAGTGCCGTCGATGACCCTGTCCTGCCTGAAGACTTCGTTGCAGACGCAGGTTGCACGGCCCGTGATGAGGAGCGAGCCATTCATCGGATCGCCCCGACGACGGCGATGGCCGCGCACGCGATCATCACGACGACGCAGACCGCCGCGATCGTGATGCAGGTCAACAGGACGATCGGGGCGACGTGGCAGACGAACCAGTCGAGCGCACGCCAGCCGATCGGTTTTTTCTCTTCGTCGAGCCAGTGTGTCATGCAAGCTCCGGGTGAACGTTCGCGAGTTGTGTAAACGTCTCGGGGTGCTCCGCGGGAACGAGGCCGTTCACGCAGACGTCCCAAAACGGGCATCGGCCATAGCGGAGGCACGCCTCCGGGTTACGCGGGGCGCGGCCCGCCTTGCGTGCGGCGTGGATCTCCTGCGCCGTCTCCCACGCGTCGAACATGAAGTCCTCGATCTGGCTGTTCATCCGGGCGATCGTGCGCTGCTGGAAGTATTTTCCGGGGTCCGCGGTGATGTCCTCGCGGAGGCGCTCGGCGTACTCGGCGGGCGTCTCGGCGGTCTCGCGCTGCGCGGCGTAGAGGAATCCCTGCTTGGTATACTTGCGGGACTCTACGGGGGTTGCGGCGAGCGGGCGGATGGTCGGCTTCTTGATGACGTCGTAGAGCGTGTCGTCCACCGGGAACCCGAGGGACTCGGCGCCGATCACGTAGTTTGAGATCTGGTGGTCGATCTGGAGTCGCGCCCAGTAGTCGCCGTCCGTCAGGCTCTCGCTCGTCGTCTTGTGCTCCACGACGATCACGTGCCCGTCCTCGATGCGCTTGAGGACGACGTCCTGCTTGCCGCCGAGCTTCCACGTGCGGGACGCGGCCATCGTCTCCGGGTTCAGGAGCGGCGCCTCGAAGACCGCTTCCGCCGCGAGCACTTCGTACTGGTCGCGGATGGGGGTATAAACTTCGTTATACCCGCGCATGAGTTCGTACGCTTTCACGCGGTCGAACGGGTCGGCCTCGGCGGCGATCGCGGCGAGCCAATCCCCCCCGGTCCACCACGCTTCGAGCCCCGCGTGCATGAGCGTCCCGAAGTGCAGGGCGTCACCCTCTTTCACGGGGCGGAAGCCCTGCCGGTACATCAGGTCGTGCTTGCGCGCGCACTCGCGATACGTACGCATCTGGCTGTGGGTCAGGATTTCCATAGCGGTTCGTCCTCGTCAAGTTTCATGTGGGCGGTGGCGGTGGCGGCGATCACGCGGGCCTTCAGGTCGCTCTCGGCCTTGCGGAGACGACACTCGGCTAGGGCAAGCTGCTTCGCCATGTCCTGCCACGGGCCGGGCGCGAAGACCTGCTCACGGTGGTTCGGGTTCACGGTGCGGGTGCCGAGTGAATCACTCGGGCGGTAGGCGCTCGGCATTACAGCTCTCCGTTCGCGATCATCTGCGTTCTGCGCTCGTTCACGATCTTGATGGCGTGGACGTCGTCCCGCGCCCATACGGAGGCCGTAACCGCGTTCACGACGCCGCGCTTCCCTTTATAGAACGGGGCACTCTTACGATCCCACAGGCGAACGCTGGACTCTTCGATGCGCTCCTCGTCATACTCGCAGCGCTCCACCGTGCCGTCCTCGGACATGATGACGGTATACATCCTGAGCCCGGCGTTCAGTTCCTTCACGAACGGGTCGAGTGGTCGCTCATCCACGGAGGCGTCGCCGTAGTGCTCACGGTCGTTAATGGTCTTGGCAACGAAGTCCGCTTTCTCTCGGGTCGAGAACACACCAACCACGCGGTAGTCGGAGTAACTTCCCTGCTCCACGAACCAGACGCTTTTCATCGGGCAAACCCTTTCTTGCTGCGCTCGTAGCGGCGCTGACGTTTCATTTCGCGGCGAAGCTGGAGCCCCCCCGCCACGGCGATGCCGAAAAAAATCATCAGGAAGAACCAGCCCACGTCCTTGAAGCCTTCGTTGTCGGCATAGTAGCCCGCGGTCAGGCACGCGCCGCCGATGAACGCGCACACGAGGATAGTTTCGAGGAATGGACGTGCGGTCACGGCTCGGTTCTCCTGATCTCGCGGCGGCGGACGATACCAGCACCGTCGCGGTAGTGGGTTTCGGGGTCGAAGGGGATCGTCGTGATGCGGGGTTCGTGGTTTCCGACTGGGACGCCCGCGAAGACGCCGGGGAACGCGTCCCGTAGGTCCGGGAACCTGAATTGCTGCTCGGCCATCGCGGGGCCGTCGTTTGGGTTACGGGTATTGTTGACGACTGTGATTTCCTCCCGGTTCACCATCCGTGGCTGCTGCACCATAGTCAGGGTCCAGAGCGGGCGGTCGGTGCGGTAGTTGTCCTTCTTCCACTCGACGGCGGTAGCGTCGAACTCGGCTTCAGTTTTCACGCCGCCCGTCGTCCACGTGATTTTCACGCGGATGGAGTCCTGCTTCGCGATTTCTTCGATCATGCGTCCCACCATGCGCGGGCCTCGCCGTTCTTGACGAAGTCGCTCATCGTTACCTCCAGCCCGTGCTGCGGTAGGCTCCTGCGGTCGAGCACGGGCATCGCTCGATCGAGCCGTGGTTGGACATCGTGTCGCATTCGGACAGGGCTCCGTGAGCCGCCTGAAGCGCCTCACGGGCGGCGGGAAGCCGCTTCGCAACGGAGATCAGGTCTCCGATGGCGACGAAGTGCTGTCCGATGAGCGGGTGGCCGTCGCGCCCCTTGACCTGCGCGTCGAGCGCCCATGCGATCGCGTGTTCCATGTTGGTGTTGCTCATGCCTATCAATATATGCGGGATTCGGGATCTGTCAAGGGGTTTCTGCTGGCCCGCGTTGCCACGGTCCCGGCTTCCCGTTGCGGATGATCCGGTACTGCCCCGTGGTCTCGAAGATCATGCAGCGTTTCAACACGACCCCCCCGGCCTTGTCGGTGCTCAATCCCCCCCGG
>OFRG01000666.1_pt1 | contig 12130 bp, 13 predicted proteins | sample 1543071 | NCBI WGS metagenome assembly OFRG01 (sample SAMN07774222, study PRJEB24372) | wastewater metagenome | isolation source: WWTP Verbania (Effluent) | place: Italy: Verbania | collected 2015-12
AGCGCGCCATCGGTCGGCGAACCGCCGGTAGCGGGCACCGACTCGGAGGTGACCACCGGCAGACCCTGCAGCGTCCCGCCATTCATCGTGATGGCGGGGAACTCGGGATTACCGAGGTCGTTGGTCATCAGGCTGATGGCAAGCGCGATGCCCTGCGACATGATCCAGACGCCATCGGAAGGCGTCAGGTCCGCATCGAGGAAGGTCTGCACCAGCGACTTGATGTCGGCGCGGAGTGCCGCGGCGGTCGTGCCTGACGCCGTGACCGGGGTCACACCGTAGGTAATCGACGCCGGCGAGACGTCATCAGAGGCCTTGGTCGGATCGACGAACTGGCCGTCCATGAACTGGACGATGCCCTTCGCCAGGTCGTCGCGCACCAGCATTTCCGAAGACGGCTGGCCGTGGCGCAGCAGCTCCTTGCTGATCACAACGATGCCTGCGATGTTGGCAAAGTCCAGCGTGACGGAATCGAACGCCAGCGCCGAGACTTTGCGAACCTTCGCCTCACCGACCCAGCCGACCGAGGACGCGCCGGTCTGACGCGAGATCTTCACCTTGAACGGCACGCGCCGCAGGCCAGGGATACGGCCAATGATGGTCAAGGGCCGGGTGTACTCGATGAACTCGTTGGCGAGGTTCTGGTACTGCACCAGCGGCGCCGCCCAAGTGGAATCGGCAACCGTACCGGCCGACACGGCGGTCTTGAGAACCGCCTCGACATCCGGCGTTTCTGCCGCCCACTGCTCGTTCGCCTTGGCGATCTCATGCGCCTGCATCAGGTTGCCCTGCGCCCGCGCGATCGCCATCACCATCCGGGTAAAGCCGATGCCCGGCGCCACCTTCTTCGGCAGAACCTGGACGCGGACCGGATCGCGCTGGCGGCTGTTGTCTTCGACGGTGCGGAACTGCTCGACAGGAGCCGCCTTCGAGAGATTGATCTTCTCGAGGTTTTCGAGGCGGCCGATGTGTTCGTCGATCTCCTTGACCTCGGTCACGAGATCGTCGTGCTCGTCCTTCTGTGCCGCATCGAGGGTGACGCCGTCGTCCGCCGCCTTTTCCAGGATGGCGGAAATCTTCGCGGCCTTGTCGGCGCGCGTCGCTTTGAAGCCGGCAATCTGCTCGGCAATGGTCTTCTTCATAGTTGATGGCTCCTTGGCCTTCACAACTTTCGTTGGGGAGTGCCGAGGCGCCGGCGGGGTTCGCTTATCGTCGTCATCGTCCAGCTTGCGGCCTGACGCGGCCCGCTGTTCGGTGTCGATGGATTTGATGGTCTGGATGGTGGCATCGGCGTTGGCCGGGATCGTCACTGCGGACAATTCCAGCCATTCCCACTGCAGGAAACGCCAGCCTCCATCTTCCATGATTGAGTATTCGATCGATCGGAAACCGATCGACACGGCACGGACCAGCCCGATCTTGATGGACTGCCAGGCCTCGTCGAGCCGTTCCTTCAGCTTGCCGGGCTCGTCGATGGTCGCGAGCTTTGCCTTGAACGGAATCCCGTTCTTGGTCGGCTTGGCGAAGATCACTTCGCCAATCGGCGCGCCCGCATCGTGCTGCCACAATAGCGGCATCGGCAGCTTGAACTTCGCACCGAGCGGCTCGACGACGTCGCCCATACGATCCGGAGTCGGCGTCGAGGCAATGCCTTCGATGATGCGCTGGTCATCGTCGACCGCTTTGATCTCAAGGATGGAATAGGCACGGTTCATAACGAGACCTCATGTTCAGGCTCGCGCTTCACCCGTGGCTGCGGGTGTCAATCTCCATCGTCGCCCGGACAGCCACGCCCGGCGCGAATTGCAGGGGGTTCTTGCGAACCTCCGGGGACGATGAAGCCCTCTAGAACTTCATCGCGCTGAACCTCGTGGCTGCGAGGGCGCAAAAAAACTAACTCACGAAGAAGACGTCATATGTCGGCTCAACTTCTTGTTTGGCGATCATCAATCCAATTCCCATCACGCCCGCCACAACTCCATCGATCTTCTCTGCCGCGCGCTCCTTGTCCGGCTTGATGTTACCGGCCGGGTCTTTGCGGATCGTGGCGTTGCCAAACATCCATTGCAGCACGGGATGATTGCCGTGCTCCAACTGATCGGAGTGGAACAATCGATCCAGTTCCTTTGAACCTGGATTGAGCGAAGCAAACCCCTGTCGAACTTCCTGCAAGGGTAATCCCTCCTCCTGCAGATGCGACACGACCTGCGTGGCGTTCCACGGATCGAACCCCATTGAGGTGAGGCCGAAGCAGGTCAGGTCCTCGATGATCTGATGCTCGATGAAATCATAATCCGTGACATTGCCGGGCGTCGTGAGCAGCGCGCCCTCCTGCACCCAACGCTTGTAGGGCGTGCGCGGGGAGTCCCGCTCTTTCACGCGATCCTCCGGCACCCAAAACCGGCAGACCAGCGTGACGCGGTCGCTGTCGTTCTCCGGCGGGAATATCCACACCAGCGCCGTGATATCGGACGTCGAGCCGAGATCGAGGCCGGCATGGACCGGCTTGCCCTTGCGCGCCGCCATCAGCGCCGGAAGTTTCTTCCAGTAGACCTTGTCCTCGGGCTGCACCGTATTGGTCGGCCAGCGCTTCATGTCGAGCCACCGGACAGCCTGCTCGACCCACTGGTTCAGGTGGTAGCGGCGGAAATCGTTCTGCAGGCGCGGGGACTGCTGCGCGCGCTTGCACTCGGACTGGAGGAATTCGAGCTTCAGCGAAACGCCGAGATTTGGATTGGCCTTCGCCCACACCTTGGGATCGGTCCAGTCGTCCTCCGCATCGGCCTCATAGATCGCCACATAGGTTTGCGGATCGAGCGTCGGGTCATCGAAGATCGCCTTCGATGCCAGATAGAGTTCGTGCCCATAGGTTTTGATCTCGCCGGCGGTCGAGATCGTGATGTCGAGCGGCTGGCGCCGGGCGCCCATGCCCTGAATGAGGAAGGTGTGGAGATTGCCGTTCTTCCAGACATGAGCCTCGTCGCCGATATTGGCGTGCGGATTGAGCCCGTGCTTGCCGAAGGCCTCGCCGCTCAACCATTTGAAGCTCGACATCAGCGCGGGGCAGAAGATGCCCTTGCCGGTCGGCGTCTCATAGATGCGCGACAAATCCGGCGAGAAATCCACCATGCGCTTGGCCTTCTCGAATACGATGGCCGACTGCGCGCCGTCGAGCGCGTGACTGTAGACCTGCGCGCCCGGCTCGCCGTCGGCGATCGCGAGCAAGTGCGCCAGGCCGGCAGCGAGTTCGGTCTTGCCGTTCTTGCGCGGCACCCAGATCCGCACGAAGCGATAGCGGCGCATGCCGTTATCCCGGCGCCGCCAGCCGAAGATGTCGGCAACGATCCTGGCCTGCCACGGCTGCAACTCGAATGGCCGCCCGGCCCACTCGCCCTCGACGAGCCGCAGATAGCGCGGAAAGAACGCCACGGCGCGCGCGGCGAGCGCCTCGTCGAAATAGTATGGGCCGTCAACCTTGACGCGGCGCTTGCCCATCGTCAGTTCGGCTTGCCCGCCCCTTGCAGGAAGCCGAGCGGCGACTCGACGGCAGTCGCTTCCGCAAGTTCGTCGTCATCGTCGGCCTGGTCAGCCTCCTTCGGCAACTGACCGAACAGATCGGCCGACGCAGGCAGGCTCGACATGCCGCGAATAATGTTCTGCCGCGCGGCCGGGTTCAGGCCGAGGCGATCTTCCTGCTTGGTGATCTCCGCCTCGCAGCGGAACATCACAACTAGCAGCGGATGCAGCGCCAGACGCGAGCCATGGTTGGACTCGACCTTGTAGTACATGCCGGAATCGCCGAGCTGTTCCTTGGCCTCAATCCAGCGCCGCAGATAGTGCGCCCAGCGCGCGTAGGCCGCGACATCGGTTTTTCGTGCGATGCGGTTCTGCTGGTACTCGTCGACGACACTGCGGAAGATCGCGATCTCGCGATCATTGTTCAGCCAGCTCGGCGTCTCGATCACCGGCGCTTGCGCAGGCGCGATCCGCTGCGCTTTCTTTGCAGCCTCCAACGCCACCAACCGGCGCTTGCCGGGATTGCCACGCAGTTCCTTGATCTCGTCCGGCTGCGCCTTGCGGCCGCGCGTCATGATGCACTCATTTTGGGTTTTCGCATTTGACGAACTGGCGATTCGCGCATCACGTTCTGATAGCGCGAAATCCTGCGAATCCTGCGAAAACCCGCGTTTTCTCGATGGTTCCTATTGAAAGGACTCGGTTTTTCCCTACGAGGCTTTTGACGTGTTTTCCTGCATAATCTGACTGCGTTGGGACGCAGTGATTGCGTACAGAGAACGACAAAAACAAGATTGTTTTCTGATCTACAGAAACACGCTGTTTGACATTCGAATCAGTAAGGAAACGGGGCGATTGCGCCAACTGGCTATCAGCCGCCCGCGCTTACGCTTCGCATTGGGCCATCCGCCGTCATGCGAATAAGTCGAAGCGAACCCCGCGACACTCCCGCGCGTTTCATCTAACGCGCGCTTTCCCGAACACGATTCTGCATCCGCTGAATATCGCCCGCCGAGCAAGCAAACATCATGGCAACGCAACGGGCGCAGGGATTTCAGCCTTTCGCGCCGTGGTGACAGCACGACGCGACGGGATGCAATTCCGCATCCGGGCATCGCAGTGCCCGCACACAACGGAGACCAACCGTGAAACTTCACTCAATCACGATTCACTCAATCACGATCCAGCAAATCGCAACGGCCGGGCTCGTTATCGCCAACGCCGCGCTGTGGCTCTCGATCTATGACGCATGGCAGAGGATCGGCTGATGACCGCGCAGCAGATCGCCGAGCATCATGCTCAACGCACGGAACGCCGCGACGCGGCTATCCGCGCCTTCTGGTCCAATCACCCGCTCAACCTGACGTTCCGCCAATCACGCGGCGAGACGTTTTCTTTGCGCGAGTTCATCGCCTTTGTCCTCGATCTGCCCCAGGAGCAGTTCGACGCCTGCACACGGAGGCGCGCATGAACGCCATCCGGGAACAGATCGCCGCGCTCGACTGGTCGCGGCCCATCATCGAGATCGCCGCAACGCTCGTCGAGGCGGGCTTTCGCCTGCAAGACCTGTCTGACGCGCGATTCATCGACGCCCACAGCGACGACGTGATTTTGCAGAAGCAAATTCACGACGAATTTTTCCCGAACTAACGAATTGCACCGCAGAGCGCATCCCCACGGGGTGCGCTCGACGGTGCAATTCCGCACCCGCCGTTCGCAACGGCGTTCACAACGGAGACCAACCATGTCCATGTTCAACAAAGCCAAGACGATCGCCCCCGCGCCCAAGGCGAAGCTCGCCAAGCAAAAGGCGGAAGTGGAGATCGCGGGCATCGAGCATCTTGCGATGATCGACGCCCTGCAAAAGACGCTTGAGACCGTGCGCAGCACGCTCGAGTCCGACATCAAGTCGGCCGCCGCAGAACGCTTCGTCGCCCACATTCAGGCGACAGGGCAACGGCCCGACAATTTCACGGGCATCGAGGGCAACGGGTTTGCATCGCTGCAATTCCGCCGCAAGTCGAGCGCCTACGCCTTGAGCGAGGAGGCGGTCACGCTTCTCCGCGAAAACGGCATCGAACCGGAAAAGCAAGTCACGACGCCGGCGCTGTTCGCGATCAATCCGAGCTACGCCAGCGATCAAGACCTGCTGGCGAAAGTCGAGAAGGCGATCGCCAAGATTGTGCCCGAGGACTTCATCGTCATGCAGGAAGAACAGAGCAAGTTGATCGCGACCGAGGACACGCTCAACACGGCGATCAGCAAACGCTGTGACGCCGCGGTGATCTCGTCCCTGACCACGATCTCCTGCGGTCTCAAACTCAAAAAGACCGACATGCAGTCAATCCTGCAATTCGTCGGCGAGCTGGTCGACGCGCCGACATTCGGCGAGGCGCCCGCGAAGAAAACCGCCAACCTCCGGGTTGTCGCGTGAAGTATGACGCCTACCGCTTTCTCTGGCCTCCCCGGCCAGAGAATGCGGCCCCGCCTCAACTCATGAGTTTCTATGAGCGGCGCGGCTGGATCGCGGAGATCAAGAAAAACGGGACCTGCACGCTGATCTTTTCGCGCGGCGATCAGATCATCTTCAAGACACGGCACAACGACGACCACAAGGCGTGGTCGCCGCGGCCTTCGCATCTGGCGACGTTCGCCGGGCGCGACAAGTGGAACGTCTATGTCGGCGAGCTCCTGCACAACAAGGGGCCGTCCGTCAAAGACCATTTGTATCTGTTCGACATTCTCGTGAGCGACGGACAGGAACTGATCGGCGCGACGTTGACAGAACGTCAAGCGATCCTGCGTGAGCGTTTTCCCAGCCCGAAGGCCGACATTAGCGGCTCTCGCGCGGGGCTCGGCGCACGCATGATCTCGCAAGACGTCTCGCAAGCCGCCCCGATTGCGAACCCGATCGCCACTTGGGCCAAACTCGGCCCACTCGATGAAGGGTTTGTGCTCAAGAACCCGGTGGCTCGATTGTCGGCCTGCATCGTTCCAACATCGAACGGTTCATGGCAGACGAAAGTGCGCCGCCCTCACCAGAACTATTCATTCTAAACGGAGACCAACATGACAGACGCAATCGAGAAGATCACCAAGGGCCAAGAGGTCGCAGCCGACGTGGCTGCATTGCTCCGCGCCCGCAACCCTCTGATCTGGATCGTGACCCGAGAAGAGGCGCGCGTCGAGCGCCTGCTGATCGAGGCCGCGGCCGCCGCCGCCTACGCGCCGCAGACATGGGACGTGGCCCAAGGCATCTGCGACATGACCGGCAAGCAGACCGTCAGTGCGATGGACCCGGGCGATGCCCTCGGCAACATTCGCGCCCGCGCCGAGAGTGGCAATCAGCGCACGCTTACCATCATGCGCGACCTGCCCGCCTGGCTCGCCGGACCGCCCGGCGCCACGACGCTGCGCCAACTACGCAACCTCGCCCGACTGCTGCCGGGCGTGCCGCGCGACAAGGCGCAAGCCATCATCGTCCTCTCACCCTCTGGCGAGGTGCCGCCAGAACTGTCCAACCACGCAACGGTCATCGAATGGCCGATGCCGGACCGCGAGGAGATCGCCGCGATCCTCGACGCTGCGATCCGCTCCCTGCCCGACGACATGCGGGCAGACGCTGCGCCGAACGGCACGCGCGACGCGGCGATTGACGCCGCGGTCGGACTGACGGGCGAGGAGGCGGCGAGCTGCTACGCCCGCTCCATCGTCCAGTGCCGCAAGATCGACCCCATATTGGTGTCGAAAGAAAAGAAGCGGGTGATCGCCCGCGAGCGCGTCCTCGAATGGTTCGACCCCCTGCCGGGCGGCCTTGATGCCGTCGGCGGGTTGGAGAACCTCAAAACGTGGCTCGTGGCCCGAAGCGCCGCCTACTCTCCGCAAGCCCGCGACTACGGCCTGCCCGCCCCGAAAGGCGCAATGCTCGCCGGCATTCCCGGCTGCGGCAAGTCGCTCACCGCCAAGGCCATCGCAACGGCATGGGGAGTGCCGCTGCTGCGCGTCGATCTCGGCGGGCTCAAATCGAAATTCGTCGGCGAGAGCGAGAGCAACCTGCGCAAGGCATTCAAGGTCATCGAAGCCATCGGCCGTTGTGTCGTGTGGCTCGACGAGATCGAGAAGGCCCTGCAAGGCGCAACGTCGGGCGCTGCCGATGGCGGCGTCTCGTCGGATGCGCTCGGCGCCATCCTCAACTGGATGCAAGAGCGATCGGGCGAGGCCTTTGTCATCGCGACGGCAAACGACGTCGAGGGTTTGCCGCCCGAGCTGCTGCGCAAGGGCCGATTTGATGAAGTCTGGTGGGTTGACCTGCCCACCCGCGTCGAGCGCCTGCAGATCCTCAATGCAGCGCTCAACACCCACAAGCGCAAGCTGTCCTCACTCGACAGCAAGCAGCACAACAATCTCTTGACTGCGACCGAGGGCTTCACGGGCTCCGAGATCGCCGCACTCGTGCCCGACGCGCTGTTCGCAGCGTTCGCGGACGGCGCGCGGGAACTCACAGCCCGCGACCTGCTCGACGCCGCCAAGACCGTCGTGCCACTGAGCAAGACGGCGGAAGAAAAGCTCACCCGGCTTCGCAACTGGGCCAAGGGCCGCGCGCGGCCGGCCGGCACTCCCGAAAGTATCTCGCAGGCCCAGGCCGGCGAGCGCGTTCTCGACCTCTAACCTTTTCAACTCAACGGAGACCAAACATGATTATGCGCAACACCACCACGCTTCGCCCGGGCCTGCTCGTCAGCCTCAAGACGTCAATCTCCGGCAACGTCAGTTACTTCAAGCAGGAGATCGAGCCGGACCACCTGACGCGCGACGGCAAGCGCCAGGCCAAGTGGGAGACCGAGCGGGTCATATCCGACCCGAAGGAACACGAAGCCGCTACGCGCGTGCGCTCAAAGGCCAACAGCCTGATCCGCACGGTCTGCTCGCGTTCCGCGTTCGGGTTGCTCTGCCCCGAAATCGAGACCGAGCGGCTTGAAAAGGCGATCGCCGAGGCTCGCACCCTCGCGGAGGAGTTCAACGCGACGGCGAGACTGACGCGCGTCTCCGTCTATGTCATCACCGGGCGCATCGCACCCGATGACGTCGAGGCCGTTCGCGCCATCAACAGCGAGATTCGCGACCTTCTCGAGGACATGCAGCGCGGACTCAAGAACCTTGACGTTGACGCCGTTCGAGAAGCCGCGAACAAGGCCCGCAATATCGGCGCGATGCTCTCGCCCGATGCCGCAGCCCGCGTCAGCTCCGCCATCGAGGTCGCACGATCCGCCGCGCGGAGGATCGTCAAAGCCGGCGACCAGGCCGCCAGCGAGATCGACCGCGCCACGCTACGGCGCATCGAGGAGGCCCGCACCGCGTTCCTCGATCTCGACAGCGGCAGCAAGGTCGAACGGCCCGTGGTCGAGGGCCGCGCCCTCGATCTCTCGCCAAGCCGCTCCGTCCGCAAGGCCGGCGAACCCACCCGCATGATGGAGCTCTGACAATGATCGCAGCAACCCACATCGACGGCGGCTGGATCGCCCACTACCACGTCCGCAACGGCCACTGGCGCATCGCTCGCGATGCGCTGGGGCGCGCCATCGTTTGCGAGACGGAGAGCCTTGCGCTCTCCGTTGCGCTCTACCGCCGCCGGCGCCTGCAATCCATCGTGGAGGCCTGACATGCCCTGCGATACAAGGCTCAAGCCCCGTCAGACCATCAGCGAGCGCAAGGACGAAGTCCGCCGCGCCACCGAACGATTCATTGCCGGGCTCAAGTCCGGCAGCGTCCGGGTCAAGGTCGACCCGAAGGGAGGCGTCGTGTTCGACGGGCTCTCCGCGGCAGATCGCGACGGCGTCACCGACGCCTGCGCCTACCGCCGCATCATGGTTTCTGGATCGCAGCTCGCGATCCAGGCCATCGTCAAAGCTGAGCGCCTCGCAGGGCGCTCAGTGGACAAGCAACTCGTCGCGCAAGGCTATCACTCGCATGATGGCGGCACGACATGGCATCATCACTGACAACGGAGACCAAAATGAAACAGATCGACTTCCCCCTGATCGAGGTGGAGGAGACCGCCAAGGACGTGATTGCCAAAGGCGGCTTCATCTATCAGAAATGGACCTGCGCAGGATGCGGCGAGCGCGTCACTGGCAACGTCAAGAATGGCCTATTCATCAAGGGCCATCACGAGGAATGCGGCCACGTCACCGACTTGCTCGTGACGGGCTGCAATTACGTCGCGTTCATGCCAGCGAATGCTCGCAGCGTTCAACAGTCAACGGAGACCAAACAATGACCTACACAGTTTTCGGCTCAACCGATCAACCCAAACGGAGACTACACATGACTGCCATCAACACCACCACGCTCGCCGTCACCGACCTGCGCATCGACGAGAAGGCCAATGTCCGCCGTCACGGTCGCGGCGCCGACCCGCAGATGATCGCCTCCATCAAGGCGATCGGATTGCGCCAGCCGTTGCTCGTCCGTCCGAACGGCAAAGGCCATGTCGTGATCGACGGCGGCAAGCGCTTCGAGGCGATCGCCGAGCTCGTCAAGAGCGGCGACCTGCCGAAGGACTTCGCCGTGCCCGTCATCATCAGCAGCATTGACGATGCAAAGGCGCGGGAGACCTCGCTTGCCCTCAACGTCATCCGGACCAACATGCACCCGGTTGACGAGTTCCGCGCCTTCCATCAGCTGCACACCGACAAGACCAACCCGCAGACGCCGGAGCAGATTGCCGCACGTTTCGGCATCTCGACCAAGGGTGTGGTGCAGCGGCTCGCCCTGGGCGCGCTCGATGACAGCGTGCTCAACGCGTGGCTCGCAGGCGAAATCAACGCCGATCATGCCAAACTGTTCACGATGCAGCCGTCCAAGAAAACGCAGAAGGCCGCCCTCGAAGCGACCCGCGCGTCCAACTGGGGGATCAACAGCAACGTGATCCGGCAGGCGTTGGGGCTCACCCGTGAAACGCAGGCGGGCAAGCTGCTCGCCCTCGTGACGGAGGACGCCTACATCGCCCGCGGCGGAAAGGTCAATCGCGATCTGTTCGCGACCGACCGCGACGACAACACCACGATCAGCGACGTGGCGTTGCTCAATGCGATGGCGCAGGAACTGCTCGACAAGGAATGCGAGCGGCTCACGGCCGAGGGATGGGGCACGGTCACTCAACAGGTGCCGGACTCGATCTGGAACTATCCGCGCATCGTGATTACACTTGCCAGTTTGTTGGCAAAGATGTTGATGTGTTCGCCGGGATTCGATGATCCGTCATACATTGCTGTAGTGCCGGCAGCTGTTTCTGGCAATGCGGCAAAGTTCGGATGTACCGATTCGCACCCTGACATCATGGCTTCGATCAGACAACGGCATGATGTCTCCGGCCAGATAGAGGGATAGGCAAAGATGTGCGCAGACTGATACGCTACCCGAACAACATCCTGTGGCTGGGATCCGTGATAACGAATCTTCGGATGAGATTTGCACTTGTCGAACAACTCTTTATATACCGAGTCTCGTTCGTCCCATCCATACAGAGCAAATGACGAATAGACGTCTAGCTCGATATAGTCCATTACCGTTGCTAGATGCTCGAACACTGGCACTAGAATTTCCAACCCACGATGTGGTGTCGGAGTGTAAATGAGTTTGATGGGATTGGTGCGTGGGTCTAATCGCGTGTTTGACTCTGGAAATGGATCGACACCATTTTCAATGACTCGGCACTGATTGGAATATGGTATGCCTAAGACGTCGCGATATCGCTGATACTGCCAGTTAGAGACAAATACCAATTTGTTGAAGCGATTGCGACTGGCAAGTTCCCGAAGATGAGATGATTCGGGGTCTTCTGGCAGATCGTGAAGATAGTAAATCACCTTCTTCGTGGGATCAATGTCACGCACACGCGAAGAGATGATTTGGATTCCATCAAGTTCGTCACCGAGAATCTCGTGGATCTTGTTGGTTGTTATTTCGGTGCCGCCGTTTGCGACGCGCACCGGTGGCTGCACGACTCTATCACGTAGTTTCATGACAGTATTTATGCGATGGACCAGCCAGCTTCTTTGATAACGACAAGAACTTCTGGATACATAACTCTCTCGCCGCTCACACCGTACCAATAAGGATGTTCCTCGGCAGGAAAGACCTTGAATGATCGACTGACTACTTGAGGAAGCCCTGCGGCATCACGTATGGACTCGACCACGTTCACGGCATCTTTCCAATTCAGCTTGTGAACAATGTCACTGTCTTTGTGTTTGAAGCTAAAGAGGCACAAAGTCGCATAGAGTTTTTGGGACCATACGGAATCTTTGATCATGGACAGAGCAGTTGAATTTGTAAGCAGGTCGTGCCCAATCCAGTTTGCATTTGCGATAGCGGCATCCAACTTGTCCATGTTCTTCTTGGGCTTCTTTTTCTTCTTGCGCTTACTCATAGTTAGTTGCCGTATTCCTCGCTACCATCGAGACAGTCTATCTCCTGATGCAGAAAGGCAATGTGGTCTTTGCAGTCGTTCAGATCTCCTTGAAGGGTTTCAAGTTGGCTGTAAAGGTCACGAACACAGTGCAGACACCATCCGGCACTTTGATGCTCGCAATTTGAAAGATGAGGTATTGTC
>OFRG01000667.1_pt1 | contig 12119 bp, 21 predicted proteins | sample 1543071 | NCBI WGS metagenome assembly OFRG01 (sample SAMN07774222, study PRJEB24372) | wastewater metagenome | isolation source: WWTP Verbania (Effluent) | place: Italy: Verbania | collected 2015-12
TTTATCTGTGACGAGATCGCGGCGCAACTACTGGTCCCGAAGTACGTCCGTGAGAAGCGGATGGCGATCCAACCCGATACTTTTAATTGTTCACCCCTCCACGGAGAGGCTAAGATGAACAATCCGGCTATCTGGCACTTTCATGGTGGTAAGCACTTACGCCCCGGTCTCTCACGTGATACGTGGTGGCCCGTCTACAATGAGGCGAGGGAACTGAACGTTGCGGGTATTGCTGACTGGGCTGAAAGCATCGATCCACAACTTGCAGTTTAATTATGAACCCTGCAACAATCATGGAAGCAGAGAATGCGGATTTGCGACTTCGTCTGTTAAGTGCCGCTGGCGATGATTTGTGCCGGTTGAGCCAAGACGAAATCAAAAAGTTCACATCCGGCGAAGTGCAAATTCCACCGAAGGAAGAATTCCTTCCGTCGTGCGAGCGATTCTGGGAGCAGACAGCTGGTAAAGCTGGGGTACTCAATGGCTGCCTTACGCTCGCTCAATTGATCGCTGAAAACGCGAAATCAACTGAGCGAATCAAGGAGTTGGAAGCTCAATTAGAAACGGCAGCTATGGAAGCTGCCGGGTTGCAAGCACAGATTGAAAGTCTGCAGATACGCATTGTCGCTCTAGGAGGTTGATATGAACTGGAAATCACCGCCAACCGGCGACAAGGTCTGGATCAACAAGTCGATAGAGTTGCAGGTCATGCTGCTTTGCAATTGGTCCTGCCAAGCGTGCGATCAGTTTAGTCAGTTCCCACAGATTTCGTGGGTGCGGCAGGCGACGATGAAGGAGGAGCAAATCCACCACTTCATCGGTGAGATGCGAGACCGAAACGCCTACATCGGACGCATTCGTATCGTCGGCGGTGAACCATCCCTGCATCCGAAGTTCGCATCTATTGTCACTGACCTGTACAATTCCCTCGTCGTTCCCGGCTACATTGGATGCCTGGAGATAGTGACCAATGGTAGTCATCCGGAGAAAATCCAGCCAATCAAGGAGATGATCGAAAAGGTCCGTGTCAGTGATGAGAAGGACAAGCAGCGGACACACGTCGCTAACCTCCCGGCGACTCCTGCGCAACTTGGCTACGAGGGGAAGATGTGCAATGCTCCGTGGCATTGTGGATTCTCGCTCAACTATTATGGCTACTTCCCCTGCTCGTCTGGCGCGGGTATTGCTCGACTGATGAACGACATGCAATGGCAACGACTGTCCTTGCCGTTTCCAGCGACAAAGGAACCGCTATCGGCAGTCATGGAAACATGGCCCGACCTGCAAAATTTGTGTAACCATTGTTATCATGCTCTACGTCCTGAAGACAAGGTCCGCAGCGGTACTGGCCAGCAACCAGACCAGTTTAAACTCAACACGCCGAGCCCGGAGACGTGGAATCATCTCGGTCCTTGGCTGACCGGCCAGAAGCAGCAGTGGGCAGTCTACGGAGGTTCAGTGTGATTGATTACGGTGACTGGGGCTTAGCCTGTCCGCCGCACATGCGTGCGTGGTGGTTTATGGTCGCAGCGAAGGAAGCCGGGTTCAGCGGGACATCGCTTTGCGAAACTGATGCCGAGTCTTTGCCTCCTCCGATGTACAAAGGGCTGGTCGTTACGCTCGTCCGCCACCCAGTTGAATGGCTGTGTTCCATTCTTAGCCATGAATCAATTACAACTCTGACTGGATTTCGTACTCCGTGGCACACCAGGGTCCGTGAGTGGTATGATCAAAACGGAACTGACGCCTTATGGAAGATTCACGCATCATTCCCGGCGACGGTTGTACAGCGGTGGGAAGACCAGCCACGCGCAGCGGAAGAGTACTTCGCCAGTTGGGACAAACGACATATCATGATTTCTGCTTTTCGGATGGCGATGTCCCTTCCGAAGGCGGAAGTCGACAACGACCTTCGACAATACATCTGTTCGCGGGAGCCTGAGCTATGCGAACGTTATGATTACTGGTGATTTATGGCTGAGATTCCAACACGAATTCGTCGCGACATGGCTAACTCCGAGCGGGAGTGTGCCCTAGACTCCTACCGCATCGCCGAGCGGAAAAATGTGACGGTGATTTTCGACGTCGGAGCCTACCACGGCAGCTTCTCCCGGCAATGCCGCCTGTTGTACCCAGCGGCCCGCGTGTTCGCCTTTGAGCCGTCCCCCGACTCGTTTGCCAAGCTGGCCAAGACAACGCACGGCGTGGGCCTTTTCAACTACGCTGTGGCGGCAAAGCCGGGCTCTTCTACGCTCTACCTGTCACAAGTCCCTTCCTGCAATTCGCTCCGCGAATCACCCAGGCGAGAGACTGGGGATTCGGTCAAGGTAGATTGCGTGACCCTCGCTGGGATCATGCTTCAGTTCTATCTGTCGCACATCAGCATCCTCAAGATCGACTGTGAGGGATTTGAAGCTGAAATCCTTGCCAGCGTTCCGAACAAGCGAGTCCTGGATTACGTCTGCGGCGAATGGCACAGCGAGGAGCTGAGGCAGAAGGTTCAAGACATCTTAGAACCAACACATTGTGTTACGACTACTGAGACCAAACCGAACATCGGTTTATTTTTTGCAGAGCTGAGATAGATGTTAGCATATCGAGTATTCCTCAGCAATTCGATAGCCAAGATAGCGAAGAAAGGAGCACCGATTTGCGGTGCGGAAATCGGCGTTGGCAGTGCTCGTACATCCAAGTATTTGTTGGCAACCATTCCTTCTTTGCATTTACTGTTGGTTGACCGTTGGCAGGTTGCTGACGAATGCGAACCGCAATCGAAGACGTCCGACGAATTTGCCAAGTCCACGGCAAGCGATCACGAAGAACGCTACGTTGAAGCAGTCAGAGTCCTGCAACGATTTCAGTCACGATTTACAATTCTTCGAGCAGCAAGCGTTGATGCAGCGGCGATTGTTGTCAGCTCGTTGGATTTCGTATTCATTGATGCAGATCACAGCTACGAAGGTTGTCTTGCAGATATGCGTGCGTGGTGGCCGAAAGTTCGGCAAGGGGGGCTGTTTTGCGGACATGATCATCATCTGCCGGAACATCCTGATGGCACAGATAAATGTGGCAGGGGCGTTGCTAAGGCAGCAGCGGAATTTTTCAACGACGTCCAACGAACGTATGAAGTTGGTGATGGAAGAACTTGGTGGATGATTAAATGAGGATTAAATGAGCATCGAGATTGTAACGCACGTCTGGGCAGAGCGTTTTCCGTTGTTTGCGAATGCACTCCGGTATCATCTGACGGGACCGATTCGCCATCCCCCGTCCGTGCCTGTCACGTTCAAGATCTGCTACACGCCAAGCGACTCGCAGGTCATCGCGGTGCTGGATGAGTTCGCCGATTACAACAGCCCGGCTTACAAGATTGTGCGGCTGCCCCTGCCCTTGGATTTGCTGGGGCGGAGGCACTACGGACGAGACCTTGCGGCGGCGGAGAGTCGGGCGGACTTGGTTTGGTTTGCGGACGTCGATTACTATGCCGGTCCTGGCTGTCTGGATACTGTCTACCGCGAATGGGAACGCGAGAAAGCAGCAATGCTGTGGCCCGATAGCTGCTTGATTAGCTGCACGCATGTGCTGGGGGATTCACAGATCGCGGAGGCTGTGTCTGGCTTGTCCCCGACGCCCGTTGCATCCGAATTCAAGCACAACCGCTACAGTAAGGCTATCGGAGGCACCTTCTTTATCGATGGGGATTACGCGAGAGACGTCGGTTATCTGCGAGGGGAACAACCGCCGTGGAAGAAACCCATGCGACCCTTTGAGGATACTCCGTGCGACGTCCGCTTCCGCAAGCAGGTGCAGAATGGAGGCGTCAAGATGCGGGCAATAACGATCCCTAACTTTTACCGTCTGCGGCATTGCGAGAGTGCGATTGTGACTCATAAAGTAACAACGTAGGTGGCATGAATGAATAAGCCTCGGTTGACAAGAGGAGTTATTCGTCTCGATGGACTGAGCGAATGGCTCGGCGAGCAGCAATTCACAACTGTTGTTCAAGTAGGAATTGGCAGAGGATTAGAACTGCCAATCCTTCGCAAAGCGATGCCCGCCGCAGCATTCATCGGGTTTGAAGCACTTCCAGAAGCCGCTGCCCTCGCAGCTCTTACATACCCCGGCACCATTGTTCCAATGGCTGTAACGGATGGTAGTCAGGATAAAGTAACTATCTGGAGGCGGGAAGGTAGAACCGATGCCAGTAGTTTGTATCCTCGCGAAAATAAATGCGACATCCCTTACGAAGTAGCCACTACGACGTTGGATACTTACTTCCAAGTGCTACCCGTAGGCAGGACGTTACTCTGGCTCGATGCCGAAGGGTCTGAACCTAGCATCATCAAGGGCGCGACGAAGTTTCTAGCATGTGTTGATGTTATTGTGACCGAGGTGTCATTTACATCTGGCAACCGACCTGGGTGGCCGACTCGTGATGCTTTGTACGAAGCCATCGCTGGGCGATTCGTGTTCGCTTTCCATACGTTGCGGGTCGGGGACGTCTTGGTGCGACCCAACGAAAAAAGCCCACCCCAAGGTTGAGGCGGGCTTCGGTGACCCGAACTGGTCGGAATCCAAACTCTTAGTCGCGTCCGCCCTTCGCACAAATCGGCCCGATGCCTGCGGCTATCGAAGCCGGGGTCGTTAGCAGGCGACCGCAGCGGCAGCAGCTTCCTGCGTGCGTTACGTCGCAGCCCGCTTCGCGGATCGGCTTGGTATCGTTCGCGAGCAGGCGAGCCAGCAGGCGGCGAGCCAGCTTTACGACGAAGGTGTCGTCGTTGTATTTGCACTTGCGGTTCAGTTTCAGCGTGTTGTTGCTGGGGTTGATTTTCCCCAGGCTGGTGTAGTCGCGGGTGTTGTCCGACCCGGTCAGGTACGCGAGCCAGAAAGGTAATGACATACTTGACTCACCACGTTGATATTCTCATTTTGGGAATTCGGAATAATAATACTGGAATGTTCGCAAGGTAGTTGACTCACCGACGAATAGCCGTATACTTAGGTAGCTGAGTCACCGCACATTCGGAGCCACTGCCATGCACAGTCCAACCCCCTGGGAAGCAGAACGGAAACACGAGCGCGACGGCGATTGGTGGGAAATCCAGTTTGAGCGATTCGGTAAGACGCGAAGCGTAGGCGATACCCTCAATCGAGATTGCACAATCGACCCGGAAGAGGATGCGGATAATGCGCGACTGTTCGCTGCCGCGCCAGATTTGCTTGCCGCGATCAAGCGGCTGTTATTGGAAGCAGACGACGACGGGATAACGCGAGAGGGAGTTGAGCAAGCGCAGGACGCCATTGTCAAAGCGGAAGGTAAGTTAACCGGGAGGCTGCGCAAGTGATCGACAACTGCCCCCAATCGCTCCTGGAAGCCGCCCGCTACTTCGCGGACCTGGACGTTTGCAACGAGTACATGAAGCGCATCAAGTGGAACGGCGGCGTCATCACCTGCCCCCACTGCGGCGCGAAGGGGGAGCGGATCGGCGAGATTACCACCCGCCGTATGCTCCGCTGCAAAGACTGCCGCAAGCAGTTCTCCCATAAGGTGGGGACGATCTTTGAGGATTCGCCGCTGGGACTCGACAAGTGGTTTGTCGCGGTCTGGGCCATCGCCAATTGCAAGAATGGGATTAGCTCCCACGAATTGGCGCGGGCCATCGGCGTGACTCAGAAAACGGCGTGGTTCATGCTGCACCGTATCCGCAAGGCGATGGAATTGCTGCCGCCCGACGATGACAAGTTCGTCGGCCCTGCCGAAGCGGACGCTACCTATCTCGGCGGGGCAGCGGCCAATATGCACAAGAAGGTCCGCAAGAAGAAAATCACCGGGCGCGGCGGTGTCGATAAAACCATCGTTCACGGCGTGTTGCAGCGGGCGAACGGCGAAGGGGAAGTCAGCCAAGTGCGGGCCGCTGTCGTCGGCGATGACGCTGGCGCAAGGCTCTTGCCAGAGGTCCCCGCCATGTTCGCTATGGGGCGGAAGTCTTTACCGACGAGGCTCGCGCCTACGCGGAACTGTGCTTCACCCACCTGCATAAGTCGGTTGACCATTCCGTCGCCTACGTGGTGGAAAACGTCCACACCAACGGGATAGAGCTTCTGGGCGCTGCTGAAGCGCGGGTTGCACGGCACGTATGTCGCCGTCGCTCCCTACCACCTGTTTCGATACGTCGCGGAGCAAGTTTTTCGATTCAACGAGCGTGCGACCGACGACGCCGGGCGATTCTGCCTCGCGCTCAATATGGTCGTGGGGAAACGTCTCACCTACCGCATCCTGACCGCCCAGGACGATGCGGGCTTCATGGGGATCACTTGATGAAAAGCCAACAGGAAATAGATGTTGCGCGTCAAAAACTGTGCCAGCGACTTCAGACGCCTGGTCTAAACGACGTTCAAAAGGCACTCGTTGGCGGGATGCTGAACGCTCTTGTGTGGGCAGCGGGCGGGCCAAACGTGGGGACGATGGAGCGGATGCTAGCGAACGAACCACTGGCCGCCGGCAAAGACCCTGGTGCAGCACTTGAGCGCTTCGAGAAATTTGTCGCCACCGAATCGTCGTATAAGTGCCCAAAGTGTGGCGGCCCAATGGCGCATTCGCGGCTGCGTGGTTTGTTTTGCATGACGTGTCTTCATGAGGATTACGTAAATGGACGCTGAAACCAAATGCGCGGTATGTGAACAGTCTGAGGAGCCTTGCGCTGATTGCAGGCGAAAGATTCACGAGGGCTGGCATGTTGCTGGCTGGTGGTGGATTCGCGCTGAAGAATGTCATCCCGACTGTCCTGGGCTTGATAAAAATAGGAGACGACACGATGTCCGAGAGCAAGAAGCCTGATGGTTGGCGCGCGTTCGATTCGCTCGCCAAGGCACTAGTCAACATTCCGAAGGAGACGCTAGATCGCAAAGTCGCGAAGGACAAAGCGAAGAGGATAGCCAAGCGAAAGAAGAAAAAGTAATACACGAAATCGACCTTTAGATTTTCAGGATGTGCGGTGAGTCAAGTATGTCATTACCGCCAGAAAGCGGCAGGGTAGTCGTCGGTGGCTTCGCTCTGGTTGATGCGGAAGGTGTAGTGATCGTTCGCCGTACCCGGCATCTTGATCGTGAAGATCGCGTTCCCGGCGAGCAGGAATTCGCGGGTCGGGAATCCGTAAGCGTCGATGTAAACCGGCGCGGGGTCGTTCGCGAGTCCAAAGCTGGCAAAGTTTCGTTCCAGTTCTAGGTCGGTGGCGGTCATGGCGGCTGTCCTTGGGAAGGGTTCGTGTCGGGCGCGTTGCCCGTATGGATAGTATAGCGACCACGCTAGGAAATGCGCACGGGCTAGTCGAGGTATCCGCTCGCGGTCAGAGCATTCCGGGTCGCCTTTGCACCCCCGACCAAATCCAGCCGCATCAAATCCAGGGTTTCCGGGGTGAGAAGGGGGAGTAGGTCGTTCAGAGTGGCTTGCGTGGCGGGCATGGTTTCGTTCCTATTTCGCGGTTGGTTGCGGACGCGTCGTCCGTACAACTAGTATAGCGTCGTCGCTACGAATTGCGCACGGGAAATCCAGATTTATTTTCCCGAAACGACCAGGAGGGAGGTGGTTTTCTCCACCTCCCTCCAGCGGGTGGTCGGGCTTAAGCCAGGGCGACCGCTCCGACCATCACCTTCCCGGCGAGTTCTTCGACCGCGAAAGCCTCGTCGGGGTCGTCTACGTCCTGCGCGTAGCGGCTGACCGCCTGGGCGAGCCCATAGCGGTTCCGGTCGTAGTCGCCCAGGAAGTACTCCAGGATCGCGTCGTTCGCGGCGTCGGTCAACCCGCCCACCGTTACGATGTTCTCCAGGGCTTCGCGGGGGCGAGCCACCTTATCGTCAGCAGCCCCCTGGACCTTGGCGATCAGGGCGGCGAACCGCTCCTTCGTGAAGGCAGCCTTGATGGCGTCCCGGCACTTCAGCATGATTGCCTTGCTGTCGGCGGCGAGGGTTTCCTCGGTGTAGATGCCCGTCTCCAGCTTGTCGCCGAGGTGGATGCGAGCCTGGACATCCTCGATTATCGCGCTGTTGACGCAAATCCGCCGAAGGATGCCAAGCTGGACCCGCAGCCCTCCGTGGCCCGTTTCGCTGTTGGAAATCGTGACCAGCGGGTGAACCGTCCCCTGCCCGCCCGGTAGGTCGGTGTTATCCGACCCGCCCCAGCCGGTGCGACCGATCCATTCGTGGTTGCCGGTTCCGCCATCCTTCTCGTTGACCGCATCCCAGATCGCTCGCGTGGTGAACTTCAGCCGCATGTGCTTGTCGGACAGGCTGGCTTCGATCACTTCCCCGTCGTTCGCGCGGGCGACGTCCAGGGCGGCGAAGGCGAGGTCGTAGTTGTCGAGCACCCGATAGCTGTTCGAGAGGCAGGCGCGGACCTTGCCGTCGAGGCAGCGGATGAAGTGGCGTTTCGGTTCGCTCTGGAACAAATCGTTGACCAGGGTGGAGGCGGTGCCGGTGCGCTTCGCGGTCAGCTCGCGGAGGAACTTCGTCGGGATGTCGGGGTCGAGCCGGTTGCCGAATTGCGGCAGGGCGTTGTCCGAAATCCGCAGCCCGGAGGCGGGGAGCCATTCCTGGCCGATGGCATCGGCGGGGGCGAGCACCAGCTCCTTCTCCCCGGCGACCACCATCAGGTTGCGGGCGTCGGCGACGAAGTCCAGCTTCGTCTCGCGTTGGCGGTTGAGTTCGGCAACCAAGTTTTCCAGGCGTCCTCGGCCTTGCCAGGGGGTTTTTTCGTTGGCGGCGACCATAAATCGTTCTCCAGGTTGGGGTTGAAAAAGCGTCGTTCTACGAATGTTATAGCACGGGCGAGAGGTTTTTGAACAAGATTACGTTCGGATATTCAATATCGCTCGGACGCAATCCTCCGGGGTCGCGGTCGGGTTGATGCTGGCTGCTGCGACCCCAACGTTGTGGGCAACGCGAATCTGTTCTTTGAGATACTCGATGTAGGCTTTTGCCATGCGAAGCTCGTCTTCGAGTTCGCTGACCATCTCGCGGATTTTCGAGGCTTTGGCTTCGTAAAGCTCAGGCATGAGTGAAATCCTTAAAAATGCCGGGTGGTAGCCTCTACCGATTACGTTGGAGGCACCCGGCAAGGTTGTGAATGAATCTAGCCGTGGACCAAGTCGCCGCCGAGGTAGACCCAGACCGCGAGCGGGATGACGTCGCGGACAGCGGTGTCGAGCTGGCTGGCGATCTCGAAAGCGTTTCCGGTATCGCCCATCTCGATCAGGGTCGCGACCCCGCGAAGGTCTTCGACGTCGCGAGCGTACAAGGAGCTGTGTCGTTCTTTGCGGGAATCTTCCAGCAGCTTCGCGGCAGTGGCGGGTGTCAGGGTTGCGGCCAGCTCGCGGGCGACCTTGGCTTCGTTTTGCTTGTAGGCGGTGAATTCGTCGTGAGTCATGGTTGGGTTCCTGTCGTTTGGTGTTCAGCGGGTCGGCGACCCGTACAAACAGTATAGCGACGGCGAGAGGAATCTTGCACGCGGAATCCTGGAATTTTTCCGAATCGTCGTAAGTCTATACGGCGCAAAGACTTAGGAGAATCTTTTATTTTGCGTGCGCATTTCCTACCGCTGTCGCTATAATGGTGTACGGGCAGCGAGCCCGAACCAGCCCTTCCGATAGGAACCGAACCATGCCTAAGTACAGCGTCACCACCTTCCGCTCCGCCGGGTTCGAAGCCCGCTGGGGTCGACTCCGCACGGGAGCCCCTGCCATGTTCGTCCGCCCACCCGGCACCACGACTTGGTGGGTGGTCGACAAAACGATGTGGGACATGATCGTCGGCGGCAAGCCGGTGCTCGAAGCCTACGATTCCTGCACCGCCCTCGGTCACATCTTCAGCATCCCGGCCTAAAGGAATCACATGCTGCCATTCATCTACGACGATGGAGGTCGCGCCGGTGCCGGCTACAAGGGCTGCACCGGCGACTGCGTGGTACGAGCCATCGCTATCGCGACTGGGCTGCCGTACATCGAAGTCTACGACGCCATCAACGCTTTGTCTCGCATCGAAAAACCAACCAGCCGTCGCGCCAGGTCCAACGCCCGAACCGGGGTCCACAAGATGACTTACGGTCCTTACATCGAATCGCTCGGTGCGGCCTGGACGCCGACGATGAAGATCGGCCAAGGATGCAAGGTCCACCTTTGCGCCGGGGAAATCCCAAGCAAGGGGAGGCTGATCGTTCGCCTTTCCAAACACGTCGCGGCAGTGATCGACGGCGAGCTTCACGACACCTACGACTGCTCCCGCGATGGAACGCGGTGCGTCTACGGATACTGGAGGATGTCCCTGTGATCGAATTCCTAATGCCCGTGCTATAATGACTGTAGGAGGAACCACCACATGGCAAAGTTGATTTTTGTTGAACCGCGAGGCGACCACAGCACCAAGAGCGATATCTCGCCCAAGGTCATCAACGCGGCCAGTACCCTGCTCGACGAAATGCTCGCGGGCTTCGACGGCGACTTCCGCATCCAGTTCGGCGACCAGATTCGCATGCGGGGTGACGTCCGCGTCCGCCTAGGCAACGCGGTCGGGAACCGCCTGACCGTCAAGCTCAAGCCCGGCGACAACACCACCGCACGCGAGTGGCATATTTCGCCCCCTGCGCCCCTGACGGCCCCCAGCCTCTACCGCATGCTCAAGGACCGCCAAGGCGTCCCCAACGGCGACAGCGAGCCGCAGGAAGCCCCGGAGGAGCCCTCCCCGGTCGTACCGGCAGCACCGCCGAAAACGCTGCTGGAACGTATCGCCGAGTTGGATGCGGAAGCTGCGAGCTACGATAAGCGGGCAGCGGACATCGTCGCCGCCGAGGAAGAGCTGACCCGGCAGATGGCTCACATCGAGTTGCTGCAGCAAGAACACGATAACGATTTCACAGGTAAAGCCGCTCGCGCACGACTCGCCGAAATTCACCGCGCCGCAGGATTGTAATGACCAAACCCATCAACCCTAGAAGGAGACCGAAGATGGCAACCGCCACCGCTGTCGAACCCGTCAACAACACCGACCCCGGCTTCATCAAACCAGATGAACCGCTCCACGAGATCATCCAGCTCAGCGACAATCTGTCGATGCGGCATCGCAAGACGGTCGAGCTGGACACGGCTTACGCCGAGCAGCACTTGATGCTCCCCAACTTCGTCGGCGACCGCAAGGTCGAAGAGAACCACGTCATGTTCCTCGCCCGGCAGATGGACGGCGGGACGTTTCGCTGGGAGCAGGTCCAACTGATCGTCTGCGTTTGCGACGGCAAGACCTACGCGATGAACGGACGCCATACTTGTTGGGCGCGTACTTACGCCGACACGAAGAAGATCAAGGAGAAGTATCGGAACCGCACCCCGGTCCAGCTCCTGACCTACGACGCCAAAACCGACGCCGATATGCGGCAGCTTTACGCGACCATCGACCGAGGCAAGCCTCGCAACCGAGGCAACGTCGTCGTCAGCTATCTCGCGGGACGGGAGGAGTTCCCGGATTACAACTCCAGCCTCCTGCGAAACATCGCATCCGGTATTTCCTTTTGGCTGTGGGAAGATGCGCAGCGGCGGAAGGTCCACACCGCCGATGAGGTGAGCTACTTGATGCTCACAACCCATCACAAGATGGCAATGTCGGTCGGGGCGTTCATGCGGACCTGGAACGCCAAGGACCATAAGCACATGATGCGGCAGCCGGTGACGGCGGCGTTGTGCGCAACCTTCGCCAAGGCTCCGCAGATCAGCCTCGATTTCTGGAAGGCGGTGCTCGACGGCATCAACCTTTCGGACAAGAAGGATGCCTGCTACGTCCTTCGCAACTACCTGATGACATCGCAACTCAGCCTCGCCGGGGCGAACGTCCGCCGCATCACCAGCGAGGTGATGTATCGCGGCTGCTTGCAAGCCTGGAACAGCTATCGTCAAGGCAAACCCTTGGTTTCCTTCCGCCCCCAAACCCTCGACAAACGCCCGGAGGTTCGCTAACCATTATGGCATCAGCATCTGCACCAAAGGCGGGTATCCCCCGCATCACGATCCCGTTCGCTCAGGCTACCAGCCGCTATGGTATTTACGTCGCCGAAGTGATGCGACAACTGGCGAACGCACGCG
>OFRG01000668.1_pt1 | contig 12105 bp, 10 predicted proteins | sample 1543071 | NCBI WGS metagenome assembly OFRG01 (sample SAMN07774222, study PRJEB24372) | wastewater metagenome | isolation source: WWTP Verbania (Effluent) | place: Italy: Verbania | collected 2015-12
GAAAAAAAAATAATACCAATAAAAAAATAGTATGAAGAAGATACGCGTCGCGATCAATGGTTTCGGAAGAATCGGCCGGGCAGCTTTCAAAATTGCTCTCGAGAGGCCGGAGATGGAAGTGGTGGCGATCAATGATCTAGCGGATGCCAAGGTGCTCGGACATCTCTTGCAGCACGATACAGCGTATGGCAGGTATCGGTACGCGGTCGGCGTCGAAGAAGGGGGAATCCGTGTGAATGACACGCTCTACCCAGTGCTCTGTGAGAAGGATCCGACAAAGCTTCCCTGGAAGGATTTGGCAGTCGATGTCGTCCTTGAATGCACGGGCCGCTTCGTGGATAAGGATAGCTCTGCACAGCATATAACGGCGGGTGCACGTAAGGTGGTCCTGTCGGCTCCGGCTAAGGGCGGGGCTGAAGACGTGAAAACTTTTTTGATGGGAGTAAACGAAGATACCTACGCTGATGAGGCAGTGGTATCCAATGCGTCTTGTACGACGAATTGTCTTGCTCCGGTAGCGAAGGTTCTTGAGGATGCTTTCGGTATCGAGAAGGCATTGATGACCACGATTCATTCGTATACGGCTGATCAGAACCTTCAGGACGCGCCACACAAGGATCTGCGTCGGGCACGGGCCGCGGGCCAGAATATCGTGCCGACCACTACGGGAGCAGCTATTGCGGTCGCTGAGGTCATTCCAGTCCTTAAGGATCGCTTCGATGGCCTGGCGCTCCGGGTGCCGACTATCGTCGTTTCGATCACTGATTTTACATTCTTGCTCAAGAAGAAGACAACGGTCGAGGAGGTCAATGCCGTGCTCCGGACGGCAGCCGAAGGTGAACGGATGCGCGGAGTCTTGGCAGTAACCGAAGAACCGCTCGTTTCATCGGATTTCATCGGCAATCCATTTTCAAGCATTGTTGATCTTCCATTGACGAAGGTCGTCGATGGGGACTTCGTGAAGGTCGTGGCGTGGTATGATAACGAATGGGGATATTCCCAGCGTCTGGTCGAGATGGCTGCGCTGGTCGGACAGGAAAAATAAAAGCGAAGCCAGTCAGAGCTCAGTGCGTGCTCGCCGGATTGATCCGGAAGCGTTCGTCTCAGAGGGTCGCTGGTCAGCATAAAATCTGGAGGGTATGAAAAAACAAATAGCTTCTCTTGACGAAAAAGGCTATCAGGCAAATGTGGAGCGGCTCGCGGCGATTGCTGGGACCGTTTTAGGGGAACTGTCGGACGAATCCGTGCTTGAGCTTTTGGCGGAACGGCGGACTCTTGAGAAAGAGAATACTTCGTATGAGCAGGAACGTGATAAGAAGCGAGAGCAGGCGATGGCGGCTACTGCTGAGCGTCAGGCGATTGAACAGGAATTGGCTCGGCTGAATACCTCGATTACGCCGGACAAGGATGATGATACACTTCTAGCTCTGGTAGCGGAGCGCAAGAAATTGGAAGCGAAGCTCTCGGCGCTCGGAGAGGCTGGTGGTGCGGATGCTGTAGTTGTCCAGGCTGAAACACTGGAGCCGAAAGCGGAAGTGGAACAGCCGGTAGCTGTTCCGGAGCCAATCGCAGAGCCGGTGGTGGTTGTTGAGCCCGCGGTCACGGAGAAGAAAGAGGAAAAAGAAGAAGAACCAAAATCAGAACCGGTAGCTGAAGTAACTCTTCCAGTAGAGGTTTCGATTGAGCCGGAAAAAGATGTGAAAGAGGAAGAGAAGGCCCCGAAAAAGGTCATTGATGAGCGGATTGGCGAGGAGCGGATCAATATGACGACATCGAGCTCTGAAGCGAAGGATTTTCTACGGCTGTTGGCGGAGAATCCAGATGACGCTCTGGCGCGGCTTGAAAGTTTGTCGGATGAATTGAAGAAGGACAAGGGATTCATGCTCAAGGTGGCAGCGGTAGATCCGGCATATGCCATGCACTACGCTGATGCCAAGACACTCAAGAAGAACGAGGAATTTAATGTGAAAATCGCTTCGCTCAATAATCCGAGGAACTCGGGAAATCCGCTGGCTGAGATGCTATCGGAGGCGCGAACGGCGCCGGTTGTGATGGCGGCGGTGAAGAACGATTTTCGGAATCTCCGGTACGCGATGCCTGATATGGAAGGGTATTCTCAGATGCTGGATATCGCCAAGAAGCAGGCTCGCGAGAAAGTGAAGTCGCTCGGGCAGGCGGTGGATTTGCGGATGTTCTTGCCGAAGGCTTTGCGGGATGATCAGGAATTTCTCCAAGAGGCTGAGCAGATCATCAAGGATCTGAAAGAGAAGCAGCAATAATCGTCTGCGGTTTCGGTATTCCAGATAATACGAAGATATAGTCATCAGCGCGTGTGTACGACATAGTCATAAAAAATGGGACAGTCATCGATGGGAGCGGTGCACCGATGGTTCCGGCGGATATCGCGATCAAAGAGGGCCGGATCGTAGCGATCGGATCGTTGTCATCCGATGCAGCCGAGCGCGTCATTGATGCGGATGGCCTGTATGTCGCACCTGGCTTCGTCGATGTGAATAATCATTCCGATACGTATTGGGAGCTTTTGGCGCAGCCGGAGCTGGCAGGTATGCTCTGTCAGGGCGTCACGACAATCATCGGGGGAAATTCCGGATCTTCGCTGGCGCCACTGACGAATCCATCCGTGATCCGATCGATCCAGAAATGGACAGATGTCGGAAAGATCAATTTCAACTGGCTTTCCATGAAGGATTTCCTGTCAGAAGTGGAACGCCGTCGCTTGGGATTAAATTTTGGGACGCTCGTCGGCCATGGGACGCTGCGGCGCGGCGCGATGCGTGATGAGACTCGTCCGATCGCTCCGGATGAGATCGATCTTATGGCGAAGCTTTTGCGGACAGCGATGAAGGAAGGAGCACTCGGTCTTTCGACCGGCCTGGTCTATACGCATGCCCGCGGAGCTGGTGCGCGCGAACTCCTGCAGCTTATCTCGGTGGCACAGGCTGAAAAAGGCGTGTATGCGACCTACGTGCGGGATGAGGAGGCGGGGCTAGTCAAAGCGGTTGAGGAAGCGATCGATACGGCGCGCGATGCCGATATGCCGCTCCATATATCGCATCTCAAGGCGGTCGGAGAGAAACATTGGCCGTTGATGGATGAGGTTTTTCATCTGATAGAGACCGCGTCGATGAATGGTATCGACATCTCTTTCGATGTGTATCCGTATATCACGACTGGTTCGGTCATGTACACATTGCTCCCGGCCTGGATCACGGAGGGCGGGCGTAAGATGATGATCTATCGCCTGCGCGATACCCAGGTTCGCCAAGCGGTAATCCGGGATATGAAGAAAGAGGATCGTGATTATTCTCGCATCCTGATTTCCGTGTCGCAGCTCAATCGGATGCTGACCAAGCGGCGCATCTCAGAAATCGCTCTCGCTCAGGGGAAGCAGCCGGAGGAAGTGGTGATCGACGTGCTCTTGGCGAGTGATGGCCGAGCTATCGTATCGCTCGAGGTGCTATCCGAGAAGAATGTTGATAAGGCGGTAACGCACCCATTCTCCATCATTTCGAGTAATGGCGTCGGGTATCCGATAGAACACAAGTTGACGGGCGATTTGGTGCATCCGAGGAATTTCGGGACCTTTCCGAAGGTACTGGCCGAATACGTCCGCGAGAAGAAACTGCTCTCATGGGAAGAAGCGATTCATAAGATGACTGGTAAGCCGGCGGCGAAGTTCTTGTTGGAGGACCGCGGTCTGATCCGGGAAGGGTATCATGCGGATATCGTTATCTTCCGGCCAGATACCGTGGCGCCTCGCGCAACGATGGAAGACCCGTATCAGTATCCTGTCGGCATCGATTGGGTGCTGGTCAACGGAGTGATCGCGCTCGAGAAGGGACAGATGACCAAGAAGCGGGCCGGGGAAATCATCCGGCATGACCGCTCGTGGTTTCATTGGTAGATTAAGATCGTATCGGCGCAGGCTATCGCCGATTTTTGTCGCCGCGAGACCGGGTGAGCGCGTGTCGGAGGGGTTTCGTTTTTCTGGCTTGCTCTCCGGCAGATACCTGTGTAGGATAAGGTTTCAGAAAATAACCCTATGTTTACCAGAGAGTATTTCAAGAACAAGCGCGTGACGGTCATGGGACTCGGCCTCAATGAGGGCGGGGTTGGGACGGTGCGCTTTCTGGCAGATATGGGGGCTCGAGAGATCATCGTAACTGATCTCAAGACGGCGGAAGAGCTTGCACCTTCAGTTCGGGCGCTCAAGGGGATCAAGGGTATACGCTATGTGTTGGGCGGGCATGTCGAACAGGATTTTATCGAGACGGATCTGGTCGTGAAAAATCCAGGCTTGCCGTGGACGAATGCTTTCATCAAGATTGCGCTTGAACACGATATTCCCGTGACGATGGACTCCGGGATATTTTTCGATTTGTGCGAGGCTCCGATTATCGGTGTGACTGGAACGAAGGGCAAGACGACGACCTCGTCACTCATCGCGCATCTTTTGGAAAAGGCTGGAAAAAAAGTGGTGCGTGTCGGCATTAGCCAAGTATCGGTGCTTGGCGAGCTCAAGCGGGTCGATCGGGACAGCGTCGTTGTCTTTGAACTTTCATCATGGCGGCTCTCCGCTCTTTCGGCTATCCAGAAGAGTCCGACGCTTGCGGTCGTAACGAATATCTATCCGGACCATCAGAACTATTACGGCGACATGGAGGCCTATGTCGAGGATAAGAAGCAGATTTTCCGTTTTCAGACCGCCTCAGATGCGGTCGTGCTGAATGGAGAGAATGCCTGGACCCAGGCGATGGGAGCAGAGGTGTCAGGAGCGGTCGTCTGGTATTCGAAGGTGGCAGAGACGGCTTCAGACGGCTTTTCGCTGATTGGGGATCGTATCATCGAAGCGCGCGATGGGCGTCAGGAAGAAGTGGCGAATCTCAGCGGAACGAAACTGATTGGTGAACATCATCGTGAGAATACGCTAGCAGCCGTAGCGGCAGCGAGGACTTTTGGCATCGATGCGAGCAAAATACAGGAAGGGCTCATTTCTTTCGAGGGCGTACCGCATCGGCTCGAGCTGGTGGCGGAGAAGCGAGGCATCCGTTTTTATAACGATTCGGCAGCGACGATACCGGAAGCAGCTATCGCTGCGCTCGAGAGTTTCCGACAGCCGGTCTATCTGATTGTCGGGGGTACCGATAAGGAATTGGATTTCGGCTGCTTGGCCTGTGTGATTCTTGAGCGGGCCAAAGGAGTAGTGTTTCTTAAGGGTACTGGGACGGATAAATTGCTGGCTGAGATGCGGAATCGCCTTATGGAGAGCGGCGCGGGCACATGGAAATTTGAGGTGGTCGAATCGATGGGCAAAGCGGTGGAGCTCGCCTCGCGAAGCGCGGAAGAAGGCGATATCGTGCTCCTCTCGCCGGGTGCGGCAAGCTTCGGACTTTTTAAGAACGAATTCGATCGTGGTGATCAGTTCCGGAATTGCGTGGTAGCGCTGGCTGATTGAGACCCCGTTTGACAGTCATCTTCTCTTGTCCTAATATACCCCCATGGGGTATATTTTGTAATACTGATAATCTATGTCACAACAGCAGAAATCAGCACGGGAAAAGATAGCGGCGCGGATTTCTCGGATCGAAGGGCAGCTCCGGGGTATCCGGAAAATGGTCGAAGGAGATGAAGAGTGTCTCGATATTATTACGCAGGTGAGTGCGGTGCGCGAGGCGGTCGCGATGCTCGGCGTCGAGCTTCTCAAAGATGATTTTGCCTGTAAGTGGGAGGGGAAGAAGAAAATTGATGAGGCGTATCTCAAGACGCTTTTCAAATTACAATAGGCAATAGCCTGAAGAGCACAATAGAATATTTATTTTCTTATGAATAATGATATGAATCCTCTTGAAAGCGCGCGCGAGCAATTGCGATCGGCGCAGAAAATAGCCAAGATAGACCAGAATATTTTTGAACGGCTCATGGTGCCGGATCGGGTGATCGAAGTGTCGATCCCTGTCAGGATGGATGACGGCACAACCCGCGTCTTTCAGGGGTTCCGTTCGCAGTGGAATAATGCTGCCGGCCCGTATAAGGGAGGAATCCGTTTCCATCCGGGGGTGACACGCGAGGAGGTCATGGCGCTTTCCGCCTGGATGACCTGGAAGACCGCCGTGCTCGGGTTGCCGCTTGGCGGTGGCAAGGGCGGTGTGATTGTCGATGCGAAGTCGCTTTCCGATCAGGAGCTCCAGGCTCTTTCCCGTGGATATATACGCGCCATCGCGCCGTTCATCGGCAAGCAGAAAGATGTGCCGGCACCAGACGTCTCGACGGATCCTCGTATCATGGGCTGGATGCTCGATGAATATGAGGCGGTGCTCGGAGAGAAGGCGCCGGGCGTCATTACCGGCAAACCGGTCGTGATTGGCGGATCGCTTGCTCGCGATTATGCGACGGCTCAGGGGGCATTTTTCGTGCTGGTCAATGCGGCCGCCAAGCTGCACCTGCCAGCAGGAGCCCGGGTGGCGATACAGGGCTTCGGCAATGGAGGCGGGCATCTGGCGCGACTGCTCGATGCGGCTGGCTATCGGGTCGTGGCAATCGCGGATTCGAAGTCGACACTTTATCGTGAGGATGGGCTTGATGTCAGTGCGATCGAGGCGCACAAGCGGACGACGGGGTCGCTTTTCAAATGCGCGGATTGTGAGACGCTCGGGAGTGATGCGGTACTAGCAGTCCCATGTGATATCCTTGTTCCGGCAGCGCTTGAAAACGCTATCCGTATCGATAATGCTAAAGATATACAGGCAAAACTGATTGTCGAAGTTGCCAATGGTCCGGTGACTCCCGAAGCGGAGCGCGAACTTTTCGATCGCGGTATCATCGTGATTCCGGATATTCTTGCTAATGCTGGCGGCGTGACGGTCTCATATTTTGAGCAGGTGCAGGATGCCATGAATGACTTCTGGACAGAAGCTTCGGTCAATGAGAAGCTCAAGGAGCGGATGCAGACGGCTTTCGATGCGGTCTGGTTGGCACATGAGCGGTATAATACGACGGTGCGCAAAGGTGCCTATGTGCTCGCGTTGGAGCGGGTCGCTCTGGCGATGGCTGCTCGAGGAAGAAATTAACAAAGGCTTTGATTCTTAAATCTTAAATCTAAAATATTTATATATGTACGATATTATCGTCATCGGAGGGGGGCCAGGAGGGGTAGCGGCGGCTATCTACGCGTCGCGCAAGCAGCTGAAGACACTGATTATCACTGAAAGTATCGGCGGACAGTCGACCGTTTCGGCTGGTATTGAAAATTGGATCGGCACGATATCTCTTCCGGGATGGCAGCTCGCACAGTCACTTGAGGCGCATCTTCGCGCCCAGGAGGGAATCGAAATCCGTACCGGAGAGATTGCCACGGCGGTCAGCGTGCAGACATCCGGGTACACAGTGACTGGATCACTCGGTGAGACCTATGAGACCAAGACAGTGATTGTCGCTTCTGGCGGACGGCATCGTTCGCTCGATGTTCCAGGAGAGGAAAAATTCCGGGGCAAGGGCGTTGTTTACTGTTCGACCTGTGATGCGCCGTTTTTCCGCGGCAAGAAAGTCGTCGTCGTCGGCGGAGGCAACTCCGGTCTTGAAGCGGTTGAGGATCTTTTGCCTTACGCAAGCGAGATTAAGCTGATGGTCCGTTCGGGGGAGCTCAAGGGTGATGCGATCACTAAGGAAAAGATCCTGGCGGATGAGAAAGTGCAGGTCGTTTATTTCGGATTGACGCAGGAAGTGCTCGGCGAGGAGAAAGTCTCCGGCCTCCGTTACCAGGATGCTAATACTGGTGAAGAGAAAGTCATTGAGACGGACGGCGTTTTTGTGGAAATCGGCATGGTACCGAACTCTGATTTTTTGCAGGGCATTGTGGAATTGAACGAGCGCGGCGAAGTGAAGATTGATCATCGGACCAAGGCAGCATCTCGCCCGGGAATTTTCGCGACGGGTGACGTCACGGATGCTCCGTATAAGCAGAATAATATCTCTGCGGGGGATGGCGTAGTCGCGGCGCTCTCCGCATATGATTTTATCCGTAAGGGTGAATAGATTGACTTTTCGGTCAAAGTACGGTATAATAGACGTGTAAGGCTTTGAAAGCGGGTGAACCAGATGTCTGGTCGCCCGCTTTTGCTTCTGCCAGCCTTTCGGAACGGTTCTGATGGTTCGGCAGGGGAAAGATATGGCTTTGAAAGCCCATCAGTCCTCTGCAGAAAAAATAAAAATCAAAATAAAAAGCGCGTAAAATCGCTTTCATCGCAAGGTTCGATCCCGAATCTTGTCCGCTCTCGAAGCGGAAAACCCCATGTATACGAAGCCGGCCCTCGAGGTCGGTTTTTCGTTTTTTGTCGCTTGAAAAGGGGGTATTTTTCCGCTATACTCCTGAGGTACGGCGAGTACGAACTCGCTTTGGTTGTCTTGCATCCAGGCAAGATCATGCGGTGGAATAATTTGAATCTATACTGTTCGGCTATGGATGTTTTTGAAATCGAAGGCGGCAAGATGCTCTCGGGAGAGATCGCTGTTTCCGGGTCGAAGAATGCGACGACACCGATCCTGGCAGCGACACTTCTTTCGACGGAGACCTGTGTTATTACGAATGTACCTCGGATTGAGGACGTCTTCCGCATGCTGGAGATTCTCGAAGGGCTCGGAGCAGAGGTTGTCTGGAAGGATGAGCGGACGGTAGCGGTAACGGCACGCGATATCGATCCGAAGCGTTTGGACGCGCATCTGGTGAAGCGTCTGCGCTCATCGATACTTTGTCTTGGATCACTTTCGGCACGTTTCGATCTGTTTGAGTTCTACTATCCGGGTGGCTGTTCGATTGGGGCGCGGCCAATCGATACGCACTTCGACGCTTTTGCGAAGATGGGAGTCGCTATCGTTTCAGACGGCGAGAAGCAGTATCGTATCGATGCGACGAAGCGTGTCGCGGGAACGGTAGTGCTGAAGGAGTTTTCGGTCACCGCAACAGAGAATGCGATGCTCTTGGCAGCGGCCTTACCGGGCAAGACCATCATCAAGATGGCGGCGGCTGAGCCGCACGTGCAGGATCTCGGTATTTTTCTTTCAAAGATGGGAGCGAAAGTTTCCGGACTCGGGACGCACACCATCGAGATAGAGGGCGGCCAGCTCGGTGGGGCGGAACACTCTATCATTCCGGATGCCAATGAGGCAGCGACCTTTCTCACGCTCGGTGCGGCGACGCTCTCGGATATCACGGTCGTCAACGCTCGCATCGAGAATCTGGAGGCGGTCATCGAGAAGCTGCTGGAATTCGGCGTCGGTATCGAAGTGCTGGATGAGAATCGGATCCGGGTATTTCCTCGGGCCCCGCTCGTCACTCCGGGCAAGGTGAAACCGGAACTCTATCCGGGCATCCCGACAGACACCCAGTCGCTGTTCGGCGTGCTAGCGGCCGTATCGGAGGGGGAGACGCTCATTCATGATCATTTTTACGAAGGGCGTTTCAACTATATTCCGGAACTCGAGAAGATGGGGGTCCGGGCGAAGGTTTTGAATCCTCACCAGGCAGAGATCGTCGGCGGGGAGAAACTCCGAGGCACGACGATCAAGAGCTTCGATCTGCGGGCCGGTGCGGCGCTTATCATCGCGGCGCTCTCGGCGCAGGGAAAAACGACGATCGAAGAGATCTATCAGGTGGATCGCGGCTACGAGCGCATCGAGGAGCGCCTCCAGAAGCTTGGCGCGGATATCAAACGAGTAGATCGATAAAATGAAATTCAAAAATCAAATTTCAAATATTAAATCAAATCTTAAAATCCAAAACTCAAAATTTTATTCCCTAACGAAGCGAGTGAAGCGAAAGTAAACTTTCGTTTCTGAGCGAGTGACGGGAACACAAGGTAGAATACCCCGCGGCTTGCCGCGGAAAGTGAAACGAGCTGGGCTCGTTTCAGTGGCCGGAGCTTGCTCCGGGGTAAATACCATTTATCATTCGAAGTGTTTGATTTGAAATTGGTCATTTAGATTTTGAACTTTTTGAAGATATGTCTTGGATCAGGAAAATCGGCATCGATCTCGGCACGGCGAATACGCTGGTTTTCGTGCCGGGCAAGGGGATTGTCATCAATGAGCCCTCGGTCGTAGCGATATCGCTCATCGAGAACAAAGTGCTGGCGGTCGGCAATGAAGCCAAAGAGATGCTCGGGCGCACCCCGGATACTATCGTCGCTTCGCAGCCGCTCCGCGATGGGGCTATCGCTGATTATCGGGTGACCGAGGCGATGCTGCGCTATTTCATCAACAAAGTGACTGGTCGGCTCCGTATCCTGCGTCCGGAAATCGTCCTTTCTATCCCGGCCGGTATCACTTCGACCGAGCGGCGAGCCGTCATCGACGCGGCGCTCAAGGCGGGGGCCAAGGCGGCGTATGTCGTCAAAGAGCCGATACTCGCGGCCATCGGTGCCGGGATACCGATCCATACCGCGCAGGGGAATATGATTATCAATATTGGTGGTGGGACTTCGGAAATTGCCATCATCTCGCTGGGCGGCGTGGTTGCGGCCCATAGCGCACGCGTCGGCGGCAATCGTATCGATCAGGCGATTTCGGATTATATCAAGCGGAAGTATTCGCTGGCGATCGGCGATCGGACAGCTGAGGAAGTGAAGATGAAGATCGGGTCAGCCATCGCTCAGGTCAAGGAGGATACTATGGAAGTGCGGGGACGCGATCTTATGGGAGGATTGCCGAGGACAGTCAATGTCTCATCGAATGAGGTGACCGAGGCGATACAGGATGAGCTGCGGGAAATCATCAACGTGATCAAGCAGGTGCTACAGGAAACGCCGCCGGAGTTGGCGGCCGACATCATGGACAAGGGCATGGTGCTCTCGGGCGGGACTGCCCAGCTTCGCTATCTCGATCAGCTGATTGCCAAGACTATCGGTGTTCCCTGTTATGTCGCCGATAATCCAGCCTTCTGCGTCGCTAAGGGAACCGGTATCGTGCTCGAGAATCTCGATGTCTACAAGCGGAGTATCATGCTCGCCAAGTAAATCCGAGTGATCGTAGAGTAGTCGACAGGGGATTTTTGATGATTGTAATGGGCCCTATGGTGATCGGTATCGATGCTTCGCGGGCGTTTCTTCGGAAGCGGACTGGAATCGAAGAATATAGCTATCGGGTGATAGAAGAGTTGCGAGGACCGCTCGCAGAAGAAGAGGTCGTATTGTATATGCGTCCGGACCAGGAGCCGGATTTCACATTGCCCGTAGCCTGGCGCCTCCGGAAGCTGGGCGCTCCCCGTTTCTGGACCCAAGGGAGGCTTTCGCTTGAGATGCTTCTCCGTCCACCAGATGTTCTTTTTGTCCCGGCGCATACGGTGCCGCTGATTCATCCGAAGCGGACGGTTGTGACGATGCATGGATTGGAATACGAATTCTGCCCACAGGCGTATGCTTGGTTTGAACGCTGGTATATGCGGCTTTCAATCCGTTTCTCATGCTGGGCTGCTGAGACGATTATTTCGGTTTCGGAGAACACGAAGCAGGATCTGATGCGGACCTATGCGGTGCCCGAGAAAAAGATCCGAGTGATATACGAAGGCTATCAGAATGATTTAGTGGCTTATCCGAAGAGTGTCAGTCTGAGCAAGCGGCCATATCTGCTCTTTATCGGGAGATTGGAAGAGCGGAAGAATATCGTGCGTATTATCGAGGCGTTTGAGCTTCTCAAATCTGAGCAGCATATACCGCACGTATTAGTGCTGGCGGGAAAACCGGGTTTAGGGTACGCCAAGATCCGGAACAAGATCGAAAGCTCACCTTTTAAGCAGGCTATCGTGGAGCTTGGTTATATCACGGAAACAGAAAAATGGACCTGGCTCTATCACGCGGAAGTCTTTCTTTTTCCGACGCTCTACGAAGGCTTTGGCATTCCGGTTCTGGAAGCACAATCCGCTGGCGTGCCCGTCGTGCTTTCTGAGACGTCATCGCTGCCGGAGGTAGGCGGAGCAGGCGGAGCGTATTGCAATCCTTGGCATGCGGAGAGTATCGCCGAGCAGGTGCAGAAAGTCCTGTCGAATCAGGTTTTCCGTGATGGTATACTGGAGAGAGCCCAGGAGAATGTCGGGCG
>OFRG01000669.1_pt1 | contig 12105 bp, 9 predicted proteins | sample 1543071 | NCBI WGS metagenome assembly OFRG01 (sample SAMN07774222, study PRJEB24372) | wastewater metagenome | isolation source: WWTP Verbania (Effluent) | place: Italy: Verbania | collected 2015-12
GTAGCTACTCGTATTTTTTCTGTAAGTGTCTCGAGTGTGTCGTCGGGGCGCACCACCACCTCGCTTAGATTACAGAATTGCTTGGACTTCAAAATAATCTCGCCACAAGGGTTTGTGCCTGATTGCGCAGCGTCTGCCGCAAACAGTGGCCAACGGCGCGTAGGGAGCTGACCCTCTAAACTCCCACGATTGAAAATGCCGCGCTCTCCTGAACCGCTCTTTGCCAGATTGAGCCACTCTTCCATAAACGCTATAGCTTCTGGCTTTTCGTTATAGACTGCCGAGTTGTTTGCCATTGAACGCTGAGGATTTTGCACATAGAATTGTCCATTCTTTGCTTCGCGCATTTCGATATCGTCCAAGTCCGAAAGAGAAATGAGTGCACTGCGTCGTACGCCACCTGCAACTACTATTTCTCCAATTTTGCACACGATGTCATGAACATCGAGTGTGCTCAGACGTCGCCCTTGGCGCTCAAGCATACGTTCACGCGTGAACTCCAAAAGACTTTTAAGAGGATCAGGTCCTGAAGCGCGCCCTCCCATCGTTTTGAGTCTCGCGCCCCGTGGTCGGATGTAATCGTAATTGAAGGTTATATCGTTACCGTTGCTCCATGTATGCATGCCGGTAGCGAGAGCATCTGCCCAGCCTTCCTTGCTGTCAGCGATGACAAAAGGGGGAAGCAGCGTTCCTGACTGTTGCGCTATACGGGGGAGAGCGTCTACGGTTTGTCGCTCCACTGAGAAGCCTACACCTGTACCACACATAGAGATGTACATAATTTCTGCAAAATCTTGCCAACACGCGGGAGCAATAAATGAGCAATTGTACACGCACACCTGTGATGCTCGAGCTGGGGCTCCTGAACTCCATAGAAGGCGCATTGAACCCATTGCTTTCATGGCGAGCATGTACTCGCGCACATGCGCGTATTCGGTTTCACTCAGGGCATCGCCTACATTCTCCCGCATAAAGCCCACATAACGATCTATTGTTTCTACCCATGTTTCTCGACGGGCAATATCGTCACGCCATCGAGAATAAGTGCTGTAATACACAAATTCAGAGAGCTGATTAGAGAAGTACTGCTTACTTTCTGTGACGAGCGCGCGTATTTCTGGTGACACGGTTGTGTCGTCATTCCTGAGTGTTGCGTGGTGGTCGCGATACAGAATGTACGCTTTTGCCGTTGCAGAAAGACCTGCACGCATGAGTTCAGTTTCAACTGCGTCTTGCACATCCTCAACCGTAGGGAGGCTTAAGGTGCCAGACTCAATCTTCTTATCGAGTTCAGACACTACACACTCGGTTACCGTGTCTGAACTACCAGGCGCCCCTTCTCCTGTTGCCATGAGTGCCTTTTCAATTGCTCGGGCAATCTTACTTGAATCAAAAGGAACTATCGAACCGTCTCGTTTAATGACTGAGGTGAATTGTGGGGATTTCGTTCGAGACATGGTGTAGATGATGATATATTGATAAACGTCTATGAATTATAAACATAGATAACTATCTATGAATACAAAAAAGGTGGGGAAAGCTAAAAAAGTTGCGAAAGAGAAGAAAAAAACATACCCACGCCCGTCGTGGGTGGAGACTTCCGGTGAAGAAGAACTCTGCCCAGATTGCTTCAAAGTGGTAGGGAGTAAGAGTCGCTATCAAGTGGTGTGTATGCTCGGCAAAAAATCTTCGGGTATGACCGTTTCTGAACTAACGAGTATGCTCAAACTTCAACAACCGACCGTGACGCATCACTTAAACGTATTGCGCTCCGTAGACGCGGTAACCAGTACCGACTCTGGTCGTGAACGCATCTATACTCTTAACCGTGACGCTCATTGTTTCGATGAGTGCAAAATACCTTACTAATCTATGTTCCAACTACTCTCCTATACGTGGTCGTATTTCGTCCAGGTTGCCGGTCTCGCCATAGCGTTTATTTTTGCTGCGGTTTTTATGTATCTTGCGCTCCGCAAATCCCACTCACTCTGGATGCGTGTCGCACTTGTGGCCGGATTCATCGGGGTATCCATGTTCTTCTATGTTCCGAATGGTTTGCCGAACGGATTTTCGTTTCCGCTCTCCATGAGGACCTATGGACCGGCGGAAGGGCCAGTTCTTCCTGCAAAAAATGTTATTGATTTCTTCACTCATTTCAATGCATTTGAACGCGTGGCGGACATTGCAGGTAATCCAAATGATCTTCCTGCTCCCCTAGACCGCACTGAGCCGGCTCATGTGTATCTTGAACTCACTGCAAAAGAGGTTATTGCTGAAATTGCACCCGGAGTATATGAAAACTACTGGACCTTTGATGGAAAGATACCTGGTCCATTCTTCCGAGTACGGGAAGGCGACACGGTTACGCTCACGCTTCATAACGACAAAACCAGTCTGCATCATCACAACATTGATTTGCACGCGGTCACCGGGCCCGGTGGGGGAGCGGCATCGACGATGGTGGCTCCAGGAGAAACGGCCTCGTTTACTTTTAAGGCCATGAACGCAGGCCTCTTCGTGTATCACTGCGCGACTTCAAATGTTGCAAATCACATGACTCACGGTATGTACGGGCTCATCTTAGTTGAACCAAAAGAAAGTCTCACAAAAGTTGATAAAGAATTCTACGTGATGCAGGGAGAGTTCTATTCACGCGGTGGTATGGGAAGAAAGGGGCTCCAGCTTTTCGACGCGCAAGCGATGCTCGACGGCAACCCTACGTATATCGTGTTTAACGGTAAGACAGGAGGACTCGCTGACCATATGCAGATGAATACCGGAGAAACGGCACGTATCTACTTCGGCAACGGCGGAGTGAACCTGGTGTCATCCTTCCATCTCATTGGAGAGATATTTGACCGTGTGTATCCAGAAGCATCTCTCTCTTCCCCTCATGCAAATGTTCAGACCACCCTTGTACCTGCCGGAGGAGCAACTGTGGTGGAGTTCAAGGCGGAAGTTCCTGGAAACTACATTCTGGTAGATCATGCACTTTCACGACTTGATCGAGGTGCATGGGGTGTACTCAAGGTGTCAGGTCCAGACAACAAAGAAGTGTTCGACGGAATTGTTGTCCCTGGTCACGGTCATTAAAAAAATAGTTACCAACGACACAAAGAGCCGCCCCCGGTGGCTCTTTGTGCGTTCATACCGATTCACGTGAATTACAGCAACAAAAGCGCTATAGTAGGTGGCTATGACACCTACTAAGGCGAATGTATTGCTTGAGGGACCCATTCTCAAGTCAATTGTTACTCTCGCGGTACCTATAGTTATCGCCAATATCCTTCAAGCGGGGTATCAACTCATCGATGCATTTTGGGTTGGACGACTTGGGGGTAATGCCGTTGCGGCAGTCTCAGTAACTTTTCCAGTAGTGTTTCTCTCTATTGCGCTTGGTGCCGGGCTTGCGGTAGCGGGTTCCACACTTATTGCACAGTATGTAGGAGCGAAGAATCACGACATGGTTAACCATGTGGCAGCACAGACGCTGCTTATGATTGTGCTGGCGTCTTTGTTGCTTGGTGCAATTGGATACCTACTCGCCCCTACACTTTTGCACCTTATGGGGGTTACTCCGCAGGTGTATGAAGGGGCGCTTGGGTTCATGCGCATTTCGTTCATCGGCCTTGTATTCAACTTTACGTTCTTTATGTTCCAGTCGATTATGCGCGGTATAGGCGAAACCACGCTTCCTGTGTACATCGTGTTTGCGACGGTATTACTGAACTTTGTACTTGATCCACTCTTTATATTTGGGTGGGGGGCTGTCCCTGCACTTGGGGTGATGGGAGCCGCACTCGCAACCCTTGGCACACAGGCGGTAGCAGCAATTGTGGGGCTTATCGTGCTCTTCCGTGGAAAATACGGAATCCATCTTTCGCTGAAAGACTTCGTGCCCGACCTCTCATACATTAAGCGTGCTTTTCTTTTGGGATTCCCAGCTTCAATTGAAATGTCTGCTCGCGCGCTTGGTCTGACGGTGATGACATTCCTTATCGCAAGCTTCGGTACGCTTGCTGTTGCTACGTATGGTGTGGGTTCCAATCTGCTGCAGGTCATTATGATTCCCGCCATGGGACTTTCTATGGCGGTCTCAACATTGGTGGGGCAGAACATTGGCGCCGGGAATATTTCCCGAGCCGCACAAATTGGAAAGCTTGGCGCTTGGCTTAGTTTCTCAATGCTTTCAGTGTTGGGAGTACTAGTGTTTATATTTGCTCCGCATCTTGTAGCATTCTTTGTCCCGAATGATCCCGAGATTATTTCTGCAGGCGCAATTTTCTTGCGAATAATGTCTCTCACGTGGGGATTTATCGGTATACAGTTTGCACTTACGGGAGTACTGCGCGCGTCCGGCAATATGATTGTGACTATGGTACTCACGCTGGTATCGCAGTGGGTCATTCAGTTTCCGCTGGCGTACATTCTCTCAAAGCATACCGATCTTGGTGTGAGTGGTATTTGGTGGGCCTTCCCTGTGTCCAACGTGCTCATTGCACTTATTACTATAGGTATTTATGCAAAGGGTGATTGGAAAAAGAAGCGCTTAACTAATCCAGAAGAAGTACTTACCGAGAAAGTGTCCGAAGAAATTATATCGGAAGAGAGTTTTGCAAATCGTTAGGCAGGTATCTACCCTACGGACGGACTTACTTGTATAATATAAGTATGAATATTTCGCGCATACTTCCCTTGGTGATTGTGTCTCTTGTCGTTGGATTCGGTCTTCCATCGACAACGCTCGCGGCCACTGGTGGGGCTTCCACCACCGCGGAACTTACCATGCAGATTAAGATGCTGCAGACACAGCTCATGCTCCTCTCAGCAGGAAAGGGAGTAAGTGTCACTATCGCTCCTCTTGAGAAGAAGACGAGCTTCGACCAAAGATACTACACCTCTCGCTCAAACTATCCTTCCATTACAGGTAAGGCGAATATCGATTCGGTATATATCATTCTTAAGAACGCACAGGGTGTAGGGTTTGTTGGCACTCGCGTACCGGTTGTAAATGGTCGTTGGTCGTATGAATCGCTCATCTCGCTTACTCCCGGATATTACACCGTAGAGCTTTCAGGAGGAGATAAGATACAGACACGCAATGTGCACATTCTAGATATATAGAAAAATTTTCTAGGGTATACGAAAAAGGACCGCGCGCGGTCCTTTTTCAATGGCCAGATGCATACATGCTAGGATACAGGCATGTTTCTGAGCAAGATACTGCGGCCTATTTCTCTAGCAATTTTCGTGGCGCTCCTTTTGGCTCCCGTGATCGGATTTTCGCATGCGCTCGTACCGCACACGCACACGCACACTCATGACGAGGCCTTACACATGGATATTTGGGCCGGGTTGCATGGAACGCTTTCGCGGAAGGATATGGTACTTCCAGCAATCTTTTTTCCGTTATTGTTGCTTGTAGTTGTTCTCTATGTTTCGTGCGGATGTTCTAGAACAAGACATTTTTCCCACCCTCTCGGAAGCGTACTCCGTCGTGGCATACTTCCACATCGAAAGTTTGGTTAACAGATTGATTTTGTAATAGTGCGACTCTATCAATCAGTACCTTAAATTATGAAGAAAATATTGTTCTCAACTCTCGCAGTCGCGGGAGTGATGTCAGGAGTACTCCCGACTACGGCTTTAGCCGACCATTCCGTGCATGAGTCTGAAGCAGCTTCGGCGATTACTATGCCTGCGGCGCACACGACTATGGCTGCAGTGGTACCAAGTGCAGTACCCACTAACTGTGAATTTACTGAAAACCTTGGACATGGTGCGCGTGGGGACGGCGTACACTGCTTGCAGCAGGAGTTAATTAAAGCCGGGGAACTCACGGTAATCGATACTCCCACAGGGAACTTCGGTTCTCTCACCGTAGAGGCACTTAAAAAATGGCAGACAGCGCATGCAATCCCCGCAACGGGCTACTTGGGCGTGCTCACTCGAGCAGCATTAATTGCTCAGATGCATGCCGATGTTGCTGAGGTAGCGCACATGCACAAAGAAATAGATATTTCGAGCTGGTCAAAAGTTCCATCTGTCTCTATCGTGCTTCACGAAGACGCGATGGGTGGATGGAATCTTGAGGTTAGGCCTACCAATTTTATCTTTGCACCAGAGCATGTGAACGGCGCGGTAGTGGCTAATGAAGGTCACACGCATGTCTACATTAACGGCGTAAAGATCACACGTCTGTACGGCCCTTGGATGTATCTTGCTCCTACTCTCTTCAAAAAAGGCGAGAACACGGTGCGAGTAACTCTAAATGCGAACGACCACAGCGACCTAGAGCTTGGTGGAGAGCTTGTTGAAGCTTCGGCTACCGCAGTACTTAAATAATTCATTCAGTTACATAATCATGAAAAAGGCATTACTTATTCTTCCCGCGCTACTTATCTTGCTCATGCCTCTCTCGGCAAGTGCACATGAGCACGCGTCGTATGTTATAGGGGGAACTACGTACAACTTCGTAGTGGGTTCACTGAACGAACCTATCGCTGTTGACGACAAAACAGGACTCGATCTTGCTGTTACAAAAGGGGTAGGACGTCACACTATGGGGCCAGATGGTGATATGGACGGTCCCATTGTAGGAACCGTACCGGTGACCGGTCTTGAGGAGACACTTAAGGTGGAACTCGTCGCGGGTGCACAAAAGAAGTCCATTGCACTTAAACCTTCGTGGGGGAAGGAAGGTGTGTATGAGGCCGCATTTTATCCAACCGTTGCGACTACGTTTGGCTACCACCTTACAGGAGAGATAGAAGGAAATCCGGTTGATCTCACCTTTACCTGTACTCCCGGTGGGGAGAAGGCAAAGGACGACGACACGTCAAAGGAAATTGCACCTGGGGTTACTCAGATCTCACTTGGAGGGTCCTTCAGTTGTCCGGCAGCAAAAGAGAGCCTCGGATTTCCTGAGAAATCCACATCACTTCTTTCACTCGCGCGCAGTAATGGAAGCACTTCAAACAAGGGAACGCTCGCTATTATTTTGGCGGCAGTAGCTCTTGGAGTAAGCGTGATCGGGCTCAGACGTAGAAAATAGGCCTTTTCTACATATGTGCACGCAAGCCGTACGGGTAACCGTACGGCTTGCGTGGTATGGTGACCACATGAAAGTGCGTTCCTACATTTGGATATCGCTCATGGTAGGCATGGTGTCTCTACCCTTGATTACAAACGCGCATGCCATGCCTGTGTCGTATGTGCCCCAATCTGCGGCAGTAGTAGATATTCTCCCTGCATCGCTTTCGGTTACGTTTAGTGAGCGTATAGACATACGTGCGAGTTCTCTGGTCGTGCGAGGCCCAACGGGTGCAGAGGTTGCACTAGCAAAACCCAAACCGGTGCCAGGTGATGCGCGAACACTTGAGATCCCCGTGCGCGCAGACGGAGATGGCACCTATGTAGTTTCCTGGAGTGCGGTATCGTCAGACGACGGACACTTTACTAAGGGTGCATATGCGTTTGGTGTGGGGAAGGGTACGCAGGTGACGGAGACCAGTGCTACCAGTGAGGTGGTAAAGGTTGCGACTATTCCTGAAGCACTCTCTATGACCGTAGAGCTCGCAGGAAACGGTTTACTTTGGGCGGCACTGCTCCTCTATATTTTGGTGATACGTAAGATAGTAATGCATCCAAAGCATGATGGGGTGCGCAAGAGTGTACAGCGAGGGTATGTGCTGATGATTATATTCGGGGGAGGCCTTGCGCTCGTAGGTGGCGCGCTACAGCTGTATGTAAAGACTCTGGATCTCATGAGTCTTCAAGCTATTAGTTTGTTCCCTGCTTTTTTGTCTTATATACACACCACCGCAGGTGTGGCGACCATCGGACGCATGATTGCCGTGTTTGCACTACTCATAGTATTTGCGGTAGGACGCAAAACTATCACAGCGTCACGCAGGATTACCCCCTACGAAATAGGCATGATTGCGCTCATGCTGTTGTTTGCATACTTTCGCGCAAAGATTAGTCACGCTACCGCGAATCCGTTTCTACCAGACCTTTCTATATTTATAAATATCGTGCACTTGGTGGAAAAGGATATTTTGTTCGGTATTCTTTCTGCGCTTGTTGCGGTTGTTCTTCATCCGCGTTTACGAGAATTCTTTGATGAAAGTATTCGTCCGATATTTATTATGCTCGCGATTGATATAGGGCTTATATCGGTGACAGCCTGCTATATCGTGTGGCTACACTTGAAGACCTTCAGTAATCTGTTCACGACAGAGTGGGGAAGTGCTTTTTTAATATTGCTTTTAGGTGCAGTGCTGTTGGTTGGTATGCGTTTGTATCATACTGTTGCGCGCGTATGGGCCTCCCGTTCATTTACTCGGTTTTTGCCCGCAACGCTTGCTGCTGAGCTCGCTTTTGCACTTTTTGTGGTGTACGCCTCGAGTGTCGTTATCATCACCTCTCCGCCGCTCCCTGTTTCTCAAGGAAAGGTTTTTGAAGTGCATGACCAGGGAGCCGTAATAACTCTTTCTCGTGACGGGTCTGAAGATACAAGTATGCACCTAACCGTTAAGGGAGATGCAGGTAGTGCCGTGCCATTTCTTACGGTGCGAGATACTTCATCGGACACTGACCCACTTCAGGTGCCTCTTCAAATTCGGTATGACGGGGCATATGCATTTCCAGCGCTTCTTATGAGTGGGACGGGCCCGTATGAGGTGTCCGTCGATGCGCCGCAAAAGGGTGGCTATGACGCGCATGCAGTGTTTGAAGTAGGAGCAAACGATGTGGCCCTCTCGAGTGATCCGGGGAAAGATCGCGCGCTTAATCTTTTCACGCTCGTGTTCATCTTGATTGGATTGTCAGCGCTCGGTTTTTCATTGTTGCTGTATTTCCTTTCTCGTAGGGAAGCTTCACTTGCCGCTCCACTAACAAAATATATTCCCCCGTACTACTTCGTAGTCCCTGCATTTTTAATGGCACTATATTTTGTGGCCGGATGTGCGGGATTGCTCGCAAGTCGTGGACTACTCAATCCGTTTAAAGCTTCTTGTGAAGCGGACGGAAACATGTGGCATGTAATGTTGCCGACCAAGGCAGGAGTACCCATTTCGCAAGTGCCACAAGAGGGCTGCATGTGGGGCATGGGAGATTATCCGTATCTCATCTCCGATCCACACGAGTACCAATATTTGAGTAGTTTAGGGCCTGCAGAAGTTACGTTTGCCACTACTCCCTCAACCCTTGTGACTGGTGTTCCTGTCACCTTCACGGTTGCGTTTAAAAAGAAGGACGGATCTCCGGCCCTGCTATATAAAGACATGGAGAAACTCATGCACATGGTCATTGTTAGTGAAGATCAAACTGTTTTTACACATATTCATCCTGATGATGTGCGTGCGCTTACCGCAAAAGAAATTGCTGACAGCACCTTTACGCTTTCCTATGCTTTCCCTAAGGCAGGCAAATATATTGTGGCAATAGATTACGCGCACGGAGTACGTCTTGAATCGAAGCAATTCCTAGTATCGGTGGAAGGAACACCCTCACAGGCCGTAAAGCAAAGCAGTTACCCTAGCCGCGGGGTGTTTGAAGGGTATGATGTCGCACTCACATACGGCATCCCAGAAGCTGGAAAGCCAACTACACTCATATATGACTTCGCGAAGGATGGTAAACCTGTTACCTCTCTCACACCGTATTTGTCTGCTGCTATGCATGTGGCGGTAGTAAAAAATGACTTGTCGCAGTTTATGCATGCACACGGAGAAATTCATCCACCAGGCACGCCGTACCCGCCTATTGTGGTGAGGGATGGGAAAATAATTCACTCCATGGCTTCCATGGTAATTCCTCCTACATTTGGTCCTCGTGTAGAAGCACATGTCTTGTTCCCTGAAAAAGGACGTTACACGGTATGGGGGCAATTTAAAGTAGACGGGCAGGTTATCCCTACTGCATTTACGGTTAATGTGGAGTGATGTCACACAGCTTCAACTTCAAGAAGTAGCGGAAGGTGGTCAGAGAAAGGGGAATGTGGGGGAGCAGAAATAGATATGACACGCAGATGAGTACTTACAAAAAGTACCTGAAGCGCATGGCGAGGCTTCCAGGAGGGAAAGGTGGGTACGGACATGGGGGTAAGTCCTATGGCTTTCAAAACATCGAACGCAGTATGGTCTCTTTCATTGAAATCTCCTGCGAGAATAATTGGTCCATCTAATTTCGTGAGCAGTTCTACAAGCTCCTGCAATTGAGCCAGGCGTGCACGCGCCCGGAGGGCGAGGTGTACTACACACACGGAGAGAGTAGAGTTCTCTAATTGCACTACCGAAATTCCCAGTACTCGTGGGTTGGTGGATTTGGTGAGCGGATGCGTAGTGGTGGAAAGAATAGGGAGGCGACTCAAAATAGCATTACCTTCGTTTATAACCTCGCCATGACTTCTCGTAGAAAAGAATTTTGTGTGAAGTAGTCCAGTTCTTTCGGAAAGAATAGCTAAATGCGATAGATATCGTGAACGTTTTGAACCTCCCTCTACCTCGGTGAGGAGAGCTATATCTACATGCTCAAAAGTCAGAAAAGTCGCAGCTTCTTCAATGGGTAGTCCATGGTGAGGAAGGAGATACCGCCACCCACGAGTCAGATACTGAGAGTATCCCTTTGTTACTCCTATTCCAGACTGAAGATTTATAACTGCTATGCGCAAAGACATTCTGTAAGCATACGCGAGCAATTCAAAAGTTATAAGGAAGTGTTTTGTGAATCTTTAGACGGCTTGAGGCGTAACTTAAAAGAGCCCTCCAAAGAGGGCTCTTTTAAGATGAAGCAACCGTCTATGACTGTTGCTTGTAGCAGCTGCAACTACCACCCTTAAGCTTTCCAAGACCAAGGAGAATTACAAGTACTGGCCAGATAATGCTGTTGGTATCCGCGCTTATAATGCCGAAGTGGGCAAGAAGGAAGGATAAGCCGACAAGTATCAGGAAGGCAGGAAGTACCTTGTGATGAGAGCAGTTACAATGGCTCGTCTGGTTCATGTGGTTCATATGAAGTGAAAAGTAGTAGTGAGTAACACCTTAAGCATAGCGCTCTTATAGCCGCCCAGCGGGCCCTAGGGGGATATTGAGGAATCCCCAGGTTTGAGCATTTTGGATTCTTACGTTAGGATGCGAAGGTCCTGGTCTGGAGAGATTTAGGCCGGGTTCCCGCTGTAAGCAAGTCCTCGCAGACCTGGGATTGCTTGGGGCGGGAGAATTTGTAAGAAGAAAGTCCGAGAAGTCGCCACTGTACCCGTTTCCTCGCAAGGCTCGGAACGGGTACTATCGGCTCGTTCGGGCGAAGAGAAATATATCTGAGTACAGATGCATTTCTCTTACCCTCATTCGCCGATGTAGCTCAGGGGTAGAGCAACTCCATGGTAAGGAGTAGGTCGGCAGTTCAATTCTGCCCATCGGCTCAACATGACAGACGTACCGTATAAACGGGCGACACCAGAAAACCTGACGGTACTGGGATTCACATTGACCTATATCGCTATCGCAGCGTATTACTTCCTCACGCATGAGGCTGTGGAGTTTACGTTTTATTTAGGGATTCTTTTAGTACTTGTTATAGGTATTGCTTGGATGTTGCCTAAATGGCGATTGCCACTATGGGCTCTATGGGCAATGTCCGTACTTGGGTTACTTCATGCGCTCGGAGGTGGCATACAGGTTCAGGGTCAAGTGCTCTACGACTTAGTGCTTATACCTCTCGTAAACAATGGAGAAAACGGCATTACAATTTGGCGTTTTGATCAATTTGTTCACCCATACGGTACGGCCGTAGCGGCGCTTATCACGTACTACTATTTGGTGCGTCACTCCTCCTTGCCGGTGAGGGCTATTGCGGTCATGGCAGCACTTGCCGCTATGGGTGTGGGGTCAATAAATGAAGTAATTGAATTTACTGCGAAAATCACCATTCCTCATACAGACGTAGGTGGTTACTACAACACGTTGCTTGATCTGTGTGCGAACATGATTGGAGCAGCGGTGGTTGTTATTGGTGCCGCTCTGAAGTGGGGGCGTGTGCCACCAGAATAAATCTCCCACAAGAAAGTATAGAAATCTTTATTTGAGAGATTTATTCTGGTGG
>OFRG01000671.1_pt1 | contig 12060 bp, 15 predicted proteins | sample 1543071 | NCBI WGS metagenome assembly OFRG01 (sample SAMN07774222, study PRJEB24372) | wastewater metagenome | isolation source: WWTP Verbania (Effluent) | place: Italy: Verbania | collected 2015-12
AGAAGAACTATATAATATTATTGTAGATTTCGGGTATAATAATTTTGAAGAAGGTTTTGCGAGAGATAGGGCTAGTGAGTTTGTAGAAAAAATGAAACAACAAGTTAGTCAAGATGTGATAACGTTACAATCTATGGCGTTCAGGCATAACAAGGCCAAAGAAACGGTTATTGAAGAAACGGAAACGGACTATTATAATTTATTGAAGGCAATGGAAATATGTTTTGGGCATTATATACCTGATTCGATAAATATGAGAGAGTTTTGTTCTTACTTGGTTAGTTATAGATTAAAAACGGCAAAAACAGAAACAGAATGATGAACTTTATATTTTTTTTATTGGGGTGCTTGTTTATGATGGTACTTAGGACGGTATTATACAAGCTAAATGAAAAGGCGGAGGCTATTCGTCAACGGTATGAGGCGGACAAAGAAGAAGTATTAAACGAAAAAGACAAGTAAAATGGCTGATATAGATGAACTCATAGGGCAGAAAGGTATAGAAGGCATAGGGCTTACCAATGAAAAAATGGAAACCCTATATGACACTATATTGAAGAATATTAAAGCAGCCACACAATTAACGAATGAGATAGCGAATAGTAAAAATATTAAAGACCTTGCATCCTCAATTGAAGACTTGCAACGGAAGGTAAATGGTGTATCAGCATCCCAAAAGATATACACCCAAGCAATGGCAGATGCAGCCATTACAAGGCAGAAAGAAATAGCAGCCATGAAGGATGTTTCACGTGAAACATTAGCGGTTACAACGGCATACGAGAAAGCAGCCGTAGCACAAAAAAGACTAGAAGAAACGGCAAAGGCTGCATGGTTTGAGTTTGGCAAAGGTAGTCAACAGTTTAAGGCCGCAGCGGAGGCGTCAAACAAGGCATTGAATGAGATTAAGGCTTTAGATGCTACTTTGGGAAATGCAAAGCGGAATGTAGGTAATTATAATAATCAGTTATTCTCAATGACGCAGGTATTAAGGGAATTGCCAGCGTTTACTTATTCGGCCCAAATGGGTATCATGGCAGTAAGTAATAACTTACCAATGTTAGCAGATGAGTTTAGAAGGGTGAAGGCAGAAGTTGGTGGAACGTTGCCAGCATTGGCGAAGTTTGGCAAGTCGTTGCTTACATTCCCTAATATCTTCGCTATTGCAATTGGGTTGTTTACGATTTATTATAAAGAAATATCTTCGTTTATTGGTATTAATGACAAGGCAAAAGAATCAGTTGACGCATTAGCAGAGGCTGTAAAAGGTACAGAAGTTGTATCAGCAAAAGAAGGGTTATTAAAATTATCTGAATCAATTAAGCTAGTAAAAGAAGGTACTATTAGTTCGGAGGCTGCATTGAAGTTGTACAACGAAACTATGGGCCAAACAGCAGGAAAATTGGATAATTGGCAACTAGCAGAAGAACAAATATTAAAAAATGGTAATGCTTGGATTCAATTAACGATAGACAAAGCTAAGGCCCAAGTACATTTGAATAGAGCAGTCGAATTAGGGTTGAACCAAGAAGAAGGGCCTAATATGTTAGACCAATTAAAGGCAGGTTTATTAACTTCACCATTAGTTATATCTAATTGGGGTAAAAATTCAGCCGAGTTAACTCAAAAATTTACTGATATATTGGTCAGCACATTACAAAAAAGAAATTTCAAATTAAAGGAACAAGTAGAAGAAGAAACTAAACTATTTGCCGACCTAAATAAATCAATAGCCGAAAGAGAAAAGCAATTAGGGTTTAAAGGCGAAGAAAAAAGTGGAACAAAAAGTACAGTTGGCAAAACTGCTAAGGATTTGGTAGATAAAGCAAAAGAAGCTAAGAAAGCCTTTGACGATGCAATGGCTAAGGCTTACCGTATTTTCGATGGTGATCCAATGGGTTCAAACGAAGAAAAAGAAGTAGTAAAAAGGCAGATAGCTAGATTGGAGGCATTCCAAAAGAAGTTCAACGAGATTTCAGACGATATTAAAAGGTCATGGCTTGGGTTGCAGCCTGATTTATCGGATGAGGCAGCTAATCAACTTAATATAGATATTAATAATAGAGAAAGAGGCGGTGGCACTAAAGAAAAAGAGAAAAAAGAGAATGAACTACTTGAAAAGAAATTAGACTTACTAAAAGATTACGTTCAACAAGCACAACAAATTTTAGGAGGACTAGCTGATTTTACTGATTCGCTATTCGCTCGTGAAATGGCCAACTTAGATGCTAAAGAACAACGGTTAAACGAACTACATGACCAAGAATTGAAGCAAATTGAAGCTTCTGGGCTATCGCAAGGTAAGAAGGAAAAAGCGAAGCAACGATTAGAGGCAGAGACAGCGGCTAAGCAAAAGCAAATAGATAAAGAGAAAAGAAAAGCAACGGTTGAACAAGCTAAACTAGATAAGGTTTATATGGCGTTGCAAATTATTGGCGCAACAGGAATAGCTATAATGCAGAGTTGGAAAAACCCAGCATTAGCCATTGCCGCAGGTGTAACAGGCGCACTACAACTAGCAGCCCTAGCAGCCGCACCACTACCAGCTTACAAGGATGGCCGTAAAGGTGGCCCTGCAACGATGGCCCTAGTTTCAGAGGTAGGGCAAGAGGGTATGATTGATAAGCAAGGTAACTTTAGCTTACTACCTGCAAAGCCAGCGATAACGTTCATTCCAGAGGGTGCAAGTGTTATACCTTTCAATGAAATGGTTAAAACGGGCGCATTGACTAGATTAGCCAAAGAAGGCGGAACGGTTACAACGGATAGGATGCAGGATGCATTGTTAGCAGAAACAGTTGAGCAATTGATAGGTTTACGTTCAGACCTTAGAGCGAAGAACTTTAATCTGAATGAAAATACATTGAGAGGATATGATTCATATATTCAAAGTAAAATAAAGTAATGAGCCAACCAGTAGATTTCTTGGAATATTTAAGGTATTGGAACGGCACGGTTTGGAAGTATTATACTTTTGATGGAACGACAGTAAGCGAAACTACCACTAAGACTAAGATTAATCATTCCCCTGAAGGATGGAAGGAGTACACCGCTTCACTCGAAAGAGGTTGGACATATTACGGCCTTACCACTTCACATGGTGCGCCTTTGAAGTTCATGAAAGATGCAGCGGCAATAGTTCGATATGTGTATTACACCTATGGAATTGAGGGCGAATTGAACTTACTTATTGAGCAACTCGATAGATCAACTTATGATTATGCAACTTACTTTGAATCGGATTTAGATTTATCTAAGTGCCAAGATGATATTGATTACATCGTTTGCCCTATTATTGAGAATGGCCATATCGAGAAAATAAAATCTTATGATGATACGGAATTTGAATATGATTTGGAAACTAATAGCTTAGTTGAATGGTGTCGGCATGATGGATTGAATTTACAGTCCAGATTATTCTTTAACATACCATTGAATACAAGTGAAGACGGTGCTTCTTTCTCCGATGCGGTTCATGATTTTCCTTTATTTGTATATGTGGGGAGAGAGGGTACAAATATTTCTACACCATTTTGGGATATTGACACAGCTAATCCTTGGACTGATTTATTTGGCAACGATACAGCCGCTTCGATTGACTATCGTTTAGACGCATTTGGGCATTTAATTATTGCGCCAAACGGTGGCTATGGTGGTGGTAATTATGTAAAATTAGTAGCTAGAATAAATAACAGTACAGGTGGTTTTGTTTCAGAACAAGTTTTATGGACATCGCCAGCTCCTTTACCAACTGGTGCAGCATCAATTTACTATTTTACATTAGATGAAATAGTATCAGTAGATTCTACTTATAGATGTACGATTGCCGTAAAAGTAGATGGAAGCGCAAATTCTCTTTGGGCTACAACGGTCAGTTCAATAGAATTATCTGTCAGTTTCGAGAATAGATATAGCGAAACATATATACCTATTCTAAATATTATGTCATTATTTTCTATGTTAATGAAAAGCATAACTGAAGATAATACAATAATTGTTTCAAGTTCATTGCTTACTACAACATATAATTCAGAGCATTATTTTACGTCAGGTAATGGGCTTAGAGGATTGGCAAATAGTAAGATTCGTTTATCACTTAGACAGTTATTTAATTTCGTTAATACCAAGTTCGGTGCTAGTTTAACTTATGACAAAGCAAGTAATACCGTTTATTTAGAAAACAAGGCTTATGTATTTGAGAATGTAGTAAACTCGGCTTATACATCAATTGAAGTAGCTAAGTTTAGCTGCACACCTTTAACCTCTGAATTAGCTACTAACATTGATATAGGTTCAAGGGTGTTTAATACTTCCGACAATGCCTATGATGACGAAGATATTAATAATGGCAAGTATGAGGCGAATGTAACGAATAGTTATAAAACACCGCTTTCGAGGATGTCAGGCAAACGACTTGATATGTTGCCAGATGTTAGAGATGATATTTATGGTATTGAATCGGTAAGAATAAACTTAACGGATAAGATTTTAGCAGATAGTAGCAACGATAATGATGTATTTGCGCTTCACATGGATGTAAGCGCATTAATATCTTACACCATACCTGAAACGGGCGTAGTTATTGATTACATGAACCTTTATAGAAAGCCAATAGATTTAACGATAGGTGCGACCTATTGGAACATTGAAAACGTGTATGATCCAGCATCTGTGTATAACATAATTTATTCGCCTGCAAGATGTGTGTACGCTAATGGGCCTTATTTTAGAAGCTTATACAAGATGAATGATTCTGATAGCTTTACATTTATAAATTCAGGTAAGAATACGGCAACGGGATTAGGAATGATAACAACAGAGGGTGCAACACCATTAGTTATTGATGAACATGATAGTATTGTAATTAGTTCGCTTTGTGTAAATGATGACGTACTATTCTTACCTTATATATTTGAAGTAACTGTTAGAGAGCAAATTAATTTTTATTCTATTATAAACTCTAGTGAAAAGTTTAGATATTTACCTTTTATTTATCGTGGTTTTACTTTTAACGCATTTATCTTAAAAGCAACATCAAAACCTGCATTTAGAAGTGAAACAATATTAACTTTGCTTTCGCACCCTGATAATGATTTGACTAACTTAATATACGCAAATGGCTTTTAAACTATTCGACTTCACGCTATCCAATCCATTACGGCCTATTATGCAGGGTGAAAAGCTTGTATCGGATACATCCGCGTTCTTATATTATACTAATAAACCTAATTATAATACTAAACTCTTTGATTATACTTTCTTTAGGCGGTGGTTGCGTAGCTATGAGGATAAAAAATGTTACATCCAGCCTTACCAAAAATCAGATACCTTATTCATTCAATGGCTTAGTTCAGATACGACATTAGCACACTTTGCGGCTCGGTATCTTCGCAAGGATGGAACTTGGTACGATAGTAAGACGATAACGATAGTTAAGTCAGGTACTACTTACGGCGGTGAAACTTTATATTACATAGTTGATCCTTTATATGATTTGCCAGAGGGAGTTTATTTCTTGCAAATTTATTGCAGTTATAGTAGTTTAATTTATCCTGTATTATTCGAGCCAATAGAAGTTAAACAATCACATCCTAAGACTTTGCTTATTGAGAATTACAACTCTTATAATGACAATAGCTTAATCTATGTGAACTCATGGTATAAGCCACAGTTAAGAGTTAAGGGTTATTTATCAGACATTAAGCCAGCGGCAAAAATTAACGCTTATGAAAATCAATCTTACGATCATGAATATATAAGCGGAGTACCTTATAGGCAGTTAGAATTAACGCTATCTGATTTACCTGAATGGATGGCCGATAGGGTTAATCGGTTAACAATGGGAGACGGTGTGAACATAGACGGGCAAGGGATGTCAAGGCCAGAGGGTGGAACGCTAGAACCTAAGCAAGTGCAAAATAATCCATTTTCAGACTATACTTTAAAGCTTCGGGAAACGGTGAATACGGATAGCGTTCTATTGTATCAAAACTCTTTGGACTTGGGAGACATGCCGCAAACTACGATGTTCTTTGTTGAATCAATGACTATTGAAACACTAGCGATAAACATACGCAAGGGATTTGACGGCAAACGTAATTTCTTAGATTACTTAAACGCTGAAAAATCTTATAAGGCAGGATATAACGGCTATTGGTCAGAATCACCTACTAATCGGTTAATGTTTACACCTGATTTGACTTATTCAGCTACTGGTACATGGTCAATATCAGCATCAGAGATACTAAAGTATGCATTACGGTTGCATTTCACAGATTCAGCTACGCTTGGTATAACGATTACACCACCGGGCGGAACGCAATACTATGCAACCTCATACGGTACGAATAGAACGGTTTACGCAGGAGCAACGGCTTTAACGCCAGCTTATACAACTAAGTTTGAAAATTCATGTACTATTTACTTTAGTGATGCGTTAAGCATAGTCAATACAGGCACACCACCAAGAGTTAAGGCTATTTCTGGTAACTTACCACCTAGTATTACTACTTTCAATATGTCTAATAGTTCGGCTATTGAATATATGTATAATAATATCTTTACTTATACAACAGTTTTAGCCGTCATTAATCTATCAGGTAACAAGATAAGCAGCTATGAAATAAACAACATTCTTAACTACTTGTATGATGTTAAAAAAATACTTTCACCTTCATGTGTAGCAACATTAAGCGGTCAAACACCAAGCGCACCACCTATAAGAACGGAAGGCGTAGGATTTATTATATCGAATATAAAAGCAGCTATAACAACATTAACAACGGACTAATATGGCAATAGATATTAAAGATAGTAATATAACAAAGAACGATGTTGGGGTATTTAACCTAGCTAATAAGGATCATGTATTAGTTAGAAAACAGAACGGTTCAAAGGCGCAAATGTCCTACGAAGATTTATTAGCCCAGCTAACGGCTGATATTGCAGTAGTTGGGGGTGGTGCTTCATTTAGAGAGATTTATAAATACGACATACTTTTATCATTATGACCTTAAAAGCTACAACTGAAACTCTGAAACTCATAACAACAGCGGCTGTACCGTTGGATTGTCATATAAATTATGCTGATCTAACAACAACGGCAACAGATGGAACGAGTGAAGGGCTTATTACAACGGCAACGACTACAACGATACTAAGTGCACCAGCGGCAAGTACTCAAAGGATAGTTTTATATGCTTCTTTTGTTAACAGACATGCTTCAAGTACTCAAACATTTGTAATTCAAAAGGATATTAGCGGAACGGTTTATACATTAACTCCTATTTTCGTTTTGAATTATGGGGAAATGGTTACTTTTGCTAAGGGTGGTAGATGGCAGAAATTAAATAGGGATGGTGATTTAATTCTCGTTGGTGCAACGGGCGCGACAGGTGCAACAGGGCCAGCGGGGGCAGGTTCGGATAATTCAGATTATAACAATATTTTTTTACTTGGATAAATAATAAACTATGGCAGTAGCATTAAAATCAATCGCATCAGACCCATCAGCGGCAACGCTAACAACAGCTTACACATGCCCTGCATCAACAACGGCGGTAATAGGTGCAATCAATATATGTAACAGGTCAGCAACACCAACAACTGTAAGAGTAGCTAGGCGGTTATTAGGGGCTGCAATAGCTAACCAACATTATTTGGCTTATGATTTACCCTTAGATGGAAATGAAGTTATTTCAATTGGTGGCGGTACTTCATTAATAGCAACAGACGTAATATCTGTTTATGCAACACTAGCGACCGTATCATTTAATATTTCATTACAAGAAAATTCTTAATCATGGGAGGAATAAGTAAATCAAACGTAGCAAAAGAGACGGGCGGTAATTTAGCGGATATAAGGACAGCCATTCAGATATTAGATAATATCGTTTCAGGTAGTGAGGCGCAGGTCGATATAGTTGCTCCTTTGCCAGCAGGAACGAATGCAATCGGTAAACTAGCGGCAAATAGTGGTGTTGATATTGGCGATGTAGATGTAACATCTTTACCGTCACTACCAGCAGGCACGAATAACATTGGCGATGTTGATGTACTTACATTACCAGCACTACCAACGGGATCTAACGTAATTGGACAAGTAACGGCTAATGCAGGTACTAATTTGAACACTTCTTTGCTAGCGTTAGAAACTACACAAGTTGCAATGTCGGACAAGCTAAACAACGGAACGCAAACCGCAACGGTGTTAAATGCTAAACTTACCGATTACAGGAACTCTTCAGTTAGCTTAACTAATACAGCCGCTGATTCATTGGCTTCTAGCTTAACGGCTTGCGCAGTAAGTGAAAGAATTACTAACCTTAGAAACGCAGTTGATATATGGATACATTGTCAATTTGATATGGCAAATACAGCGCCAGCCAATGATAAAGCAATTTATATATGGCTTCTCGCTTGGTACTACGATGGATCAACCTATACCCATGCTGATATTGGTACTTCAACGGCTGCGAGTACAACATCAGCGGCAATAACTTTAGGGCAGTTTCATAATTTGCATTTACTTGGTGTTATGAACTATACAACAGCCGACCAAATAATAAGAAAGTCATTTTCTTTCGCTAAGACGTTTGGCCCTACGCTTCCAGATGCATTCAGCATCGTAACTCAAAACTATACGGGTGCTGCAATAGCGGCCTCTGGTAGTTCAATTAAATACCGTGAGATTTATCAAAAAACAATAGCATAATGGAGAAAATTAAAGATGTTCAAGTAGAACGAAAATACAGATTAGACATTGACCCTTCAACGGGTGCGCTATTGGGAGCTTCGGGCTTCATTGAAATAACGGCTAAGATAGTTATACCATTGCCAACTACTTTAGCCAACATGACAAACGTAGTGCCACTATCGAAAAGCTATTTAGATATGTTTGATATAATCGAAGTGGCTAACGGTAACGCTGTCTTTAATGTTGGGCCGCTATCAATGGGGTTATTTAGACAGGTGCAAGACCCTAGTACACTTGATTGGACAGACACAACTACAATGATAGACCATACAGATGTGTTTACTCTGCTTGAGTCCAAGCTATCATATTTCACAGTAAGACTATCAGCGTTTCAACCTATGCCATTTGATTTAGCCGTTGGGCTATCCTTCGATGGAACAACTTGGTCATACGTTCCACCACCTCCAGTACTACCATAATGAAAAATATAAATACATTGCCAGATGGGCTAATAGCATACTATCCACTTACAACGAGTGCAAGAGATGATTTTGGCGAAATACATGGAACAATCAATAACGGTGCAACTATAATACCACAAGGCGTAAAACTTGATGGTACAAATGATTACGTTGACTTAGGAACATCATCCAAACTATCACTAACTGGAGTACCATTTAGTGTATTGCTTTGGGTTAAAGTGGCTTCTAACGGAAATTACCATTATATCATTTCAGATGTTAACGTAAGTTTTACTCAATCAACTGTCGATATATATCGAAGGAATGATAACAAATTTGGTTTCTTTCATGGTAATGCAACTTTGATAGTTTTGAGCAACATTACTACTGTTGTTGATCAATGGTATCATTTAGCGTGTGTAAGGTCAGGCGGTACAGGCTCATGGACTTTGAAAATGTATGTAGATGGGAAGTTGCAAAATACATCAAGTGGGGCTTCTAATCCTTCAACGGGTGGAACTTTATGTATTGGACGTGTAGGCTCATACCCTCCAGCAGGATTTTATCATGGCGGTTGCACTTCGGAACTAAGTTTTTACAATCGTGCCTTAACCCTAAATGAGATTCAAGAACATTATGTAAATACAAGAGGACTATATTTATAACAAATGAAAAACCTAATAATTATAATTATGATAAGTTTAAGTTCGATTCTTTCGGCTTTCAAGGGCCAAGATCAATGGATTATTTACAGAATGGATACACCCGAAATGATGGTTATGTGTATTGACGGCAAAGGCGTTCCGCAATACACAACAAACCCAAAAAACGCATGCGTATTTGAATCCTCTGGAGTAGCACAAAGGATGATAAGCACACTAAATGAACCACCTAGCTTTTTCGGAACAAGACCAATAAGATATTAGTATGACCAGAGAATTTAAAGAGACGATTGCCGTTTTAGTGTTGTTTTTTATAGCTTGCTTGGCTTATAGGAATATGCATATTTTTGATTTATGCAAGTTAATATTTGAAGGTGGCTTTGTATTATTATTTTCTTTGCGTATCATTACAAATAAATTACTATTTATAATTTGTATGATAGTCTTATTTTCAATACTTTATGCAATGATTAAAGAGTTTATTGGTATTGCCACGATAAGCACAGCATGGGATACATACATAGGAGTTAGTGTAGGGATTGGATTATTGATAACTATAATTATCCAATTCTTTAACAATGCAAGGAAATGATTTTTATATAATACTATCGTTCTTTTTATTGGCCGTTTTGGGCTTGGTTGGCGTTTATGGGGTGATAGGATATAGAATGTATTTGAAGCAAAATGCGAAGCAGTTAAATGACATTGTGAGGGATTATCAGAACTTAGCGAAGGAATCTAGCGAGTTATCGAAACAGGCTAACGAGATGTTGGAAAAGGGAGTGAAAACGATGGTAGATTTAATAAAGCACATTGAAGATATTAAAAACTAAAGATAGATGTTATTAGAAGAACTTATACAGAATCCTCAAACTTGGTTTACACTTGCTGCAATGGCTATCACTTCAATTGTCGTGTTTCTATTTAGTGGCGAAAAACCATTTATAAAAACCTTGTTTGAATCGAAGGAAAAAAAGGCCGAAAGATTAGAAAGCAGCCATTTATTGACTATTGAGGCATTAAATAAAAAAGTTGATGACCTTACGGCTAAATTAGATGATGCTATGACCACGATATATAAACAAACATTAGAGATTCAGAAACTTACTTTAAGGAGCGAAAAGAATAATCAAATACTAGAGGCTATAAAAAAATACATGGAGGATTCTAAGCAGCCAACTCATTTACTTGAACTATTAAAAAACGCATCGTGATGGATACGGAATATAAAGACTATAACGATTTTATTGATACTTTAAATTCTGTTCATTCAAGGGTTGCGGCTTCATTTATAAATTTAGCTAAATATGATGCTTTCCCAAGGTGTATATGGGATTGGGATGCACATTTCATTTTTGTAAATGAAAAGTTTGCTAATTGCTTTGGCTATACATCATCCGATATGAACGGGAGGCCGTTTAGTGATTTTATTTACCCTGAAGACATGGGCAAATCAATGGATGAATATACTAGAAATATAGAGAATGAAAATATTAACATGATTTCTGGTTTTACGAATAGGTATGTGTGCAAGGATGGCAGTATAGTTACTGTCTTATGGCATGGGTATAACGATTTTGAGAATCATTTAGGTAGTGGTCAAATTGAAATAATAAAATAAAAAATATGGCAAACTCATTTCCAATAACAAACTTGCTCAATCTAAAAAAAAGCAATAGAGCTATAAAGTACATTGTAGTACATTGCACAGCTACTAATCCTATTTATGATTTTGATGCAAAGGATGTTGATTCATGGCATAAAAAATTAGGTTGGCAAGAAATAGGGTATAATTATGTAGTAAAGTTAGACGGTACTATTCAGACAGGCAGAGACGTAAATAAAGTACCTTCACATGTCAAAGGGTATAACTCAAATAGTATTGGCTTATCCTACGTTGGTGGTGTTGATGGCAACCAAGTAGCTAAAGATACACGCACAGCGAAGCAGAAAGCCTCTATTTTGGCACTATTAAAAAAGTTAAGGGTATTATACCCAAATGCCATAATTCAAGGGCATAGAGATTTTCCAAAAGTAGCGAAAGCATGCCCTAGTTTTAATGCTAAAATAGAATACAGTTCAATATAGATTTTTTAGTTCATAGTTTTGTTTTACAGCCCACTTTTCTAGGTGGGCTTTTTTGTACCATTTTGCCAATATATGGTACTCTCTCGAATAAATTTATAGTCAAGCCTAGTCTATGTTTTAGCGTATTAACAAAAATAAATTTGGTAGTAAGATC
>OFRG01000672.1_pt1 | contig 12055 bp, 11 predicted proteins | sample 1543071 | NCBI WGS metagenome assembly OFRG01 (sample SAMN07774222, study PRJEB24372) | wastewater metagenome | isolation source: WWTP Verbania (Effluent) | place: Italy: Verbania | collected 2015-12
TATTGTTAATTGGTAAATAAATCTTACTGTAAAGCCATGTCTGGGGTAGCTCCTAATCCCTGCGATCCTACGTTGTAGTTTATGCTAGGGACATCGGATTGCTGTGTTGCTATCCCATTAAGGAAGTCCGTTAGCTGCTGTATCTCATAATTTATAGCATCTGGATTGTCGCCAATTTGAGCGATATAGTTATCAACATATCGTTTAATCTCATCAGGACTAAGGGCGGCGCCGGATTCTATACGAAGACGCGCTCCCGCAGCGTCAAATATAGCTTTTTTCAATTTTCTATTTCCAAGTCCGAACGGAATTAATCTTAATTGGGAAACTTTATTGACCGCATCAGGGCCGACGGTTCCTGTAACATCGTTATATCCAAGCTCCTTTTTCACAACATCAAGCCCACGCTGACCGTTTTTAGCTAGATTGACATCTTTTACTTGCTGTGACGAAAGCGGTTTTGCTGCCTTTGGAGCATTTGTTTTTTGATACGCCATTTCATCATTGTATACTTTAGATAGATAAGCGGCTGTTTTTATATCGCCATATTGATAAGCGTTCTGGTATTCACGGTACAGATCCTGAGGGGACGCACCCCATTGATTGAGGTATTTAGGCTGTTGTGTTATACTATCATTATGGGTATTATATTGATCGGAATTGGTCTGTATTTGGCCTTGATTTGTGCCTATGGTGTTTTGACTTTCATTGGGCACTTCATTGAGGGATGGCGGAGTTCTACCAAGTGACGGTAGTATGGATGCTGTCTGTCCAGCAATATATGTTAATGCTGGATTTGATGGTAAGGTTGGAAGAACTTTCGACATTGCTGATGCTGCGTTAGCTGTTGTTCTAAGTCCCTCTTTCGCAGTGTCTCTTATAAGCTGTGTGACAGGTTGTGGAACTGACGTACTCATTGCACGAAGTACGGGTGGATTAGACCGTGCGCCCGATAGGCTGCGCGCAGCATCATACAAATGGCTTTCGTCGGTCAAAAGTGATTTGACTTCGGGTGCAGACGTTTTTACCGCATTATCCAAAGAATCCCTAGCTACCGCTATCACTCGTTGTTTAGGGCTTAGGTTGCCTCCATTATCTAGTATCTTCTTAATCGGGCCATAGTCTTCATTAACAAGTTTTTTAAGATTCCTTAGTTGGCCTAGCGGAATGTTGGTGAATTTTCCTGTGCCGCCGCTTGCCTTAACTAAATCACCTAGATACTTATTTGTTTCCGATACTGCCTGCTTCTCGGTTATTTCCCCGGATCGAAGGGAGCTTTTAAGCGATGTTATAAACGACTCTTTAATGCTCGCTTTAGGGACAGAAATATTCGGATTTTTTGCTATAAAATCCTGCACTTGTCCTTCCAGCTTGTTCATAGCGGGCTGTAGATTCTCATATTGATTTTGTGGCGATCCCTTAAATCCCAGCCTGTCGAGTGTTTCGTTTATCGCTTTTTCCTTAGAGGCTCCGTATATCGAGGGTTTTACCCTGATTTGTCTTGTGCCCTGTTCAAGAGCATTTGCCCCCGATTCAGCAGCCACAGCAGTTTTAGCCGCTCCGCCTTTGAGACTAGACAGCACTTTTCCACCTAGTTGTAAAGCCCCAGCGGTTGTGCCCCCAATTATGGCGTTTCCTAAAACTTCTTCAGGCGTGTCACCATTGGATACTGAGCGGCTTGCGGCTACCGCGGCTCCAGGCACGATTGCCTTACTTCCTATAAACCCAGCTTTTCCAAATGGAATAGCATATGACCCTATCCCAGCCGACTGCTTTACAGCCTCCTCAAGTGGGTGATTTCTAATCTGGTTTATTTCCTGCGGAGATAATTTTATAGAGTCTGGAAGAATTGGGCTATTGAACGCCTTTTTATTGCCAGCTAAATATTGTCCCGTTTGTATAGCTTCTTCTCCCGCTGATGCTATCGTCTTTGCGCCCTTAACTGCGGGATTTACAAACTCCTTCGCTAAGTCGAGGGCAAACTTGGGCGCATTCATGGCTATTGATCCGACGACCGAGGCTGCACTTTTCGCACCAGTTATCGCACCTCTGCCAACCGATCCAGCTACTGATGACTGTTGTTGCGGTTGTATTTGAGGAGCTTGTGGCGCAACGAGTTGTTGTGGTGCGACAGGCGCTGAGGGTGATGGGGTGGCCGCTGTTTGAGCTTCTGATGTTTTTCTTGCTATTTCCTGTTGAATTTCAGCATCGGAATATCCAGCCTGTTTGGCTCTTGTAGTGAATGTGGTTATTTGATCAGGTGTCAGTTGCATTTATTGGCCCCAAAGACTGCTAATACTACTGCTAGTTCCAAAGTTCGGGACGTATTTTGAGCCTGTGCTGGCTGGCTTATACGGAGCCGTCCCAACGAAGCTATTAGTCTGTGGGTCAAATATGGATGTTCCGGCTCCTACCGCCATATAGTTTTGTTTAGGATTCAAAGATGCTTGCTGTGCATTAAGTCTTAGTTGATTCTCAAAGTTCTTTTCTGCAACCGCTAATTGCTGTGCTCTATTCTTCTCACCCTCACTGAGGGTAATTCCTGCCTGTTGATTAGCAAGAAGTCGCGAGAGTTCGCTTTGATTTTCAAACGTCCACCCACTCTGACGCATAGATGACAAAATGGCTTCATTGTCATATTGCTTAAGCCACGGCGATAGCTCTTTTTCTTGCTGCACTTGTTCAGCAGATACCATTTTTGCCGCATTGCTTTGCGCGACTCCTAAGTTTGCCTGTTGTCGCGATAGGTTTTGACCCAACAACCCTTGCTGTTCAAGTAGGGGGGCTTGTTCTGCTTGAATAGCACGATTTGTCTGTCCCTGCGTCATAATAGACTCACGGCTGCGTTGAGCCATGTCTTTTGGCAGGTTGCGGATCTGATTACCAAGCGCGTCGTATTGTTCAGTGCCTTGCTGAATGCTTTGCTGTAGTTGAGGTACCCCATACTTCTGATCGTATCCCGTGATGAGATCGGGTACCTTTGTCTGTGATCCGATAGCATCTGAATACCCTTTGTTAATCCCTGCGAATATATCCGCTTGCTGATTGACTGGGGATGCTGTCGGTTTGAAGTTGACCTGAAAGTTGTTGTCCATATTTATTACACAAAAAATCCGCACTCGTAGGTGCGGAATACAAATATCCTCTAATTAGCTATATTATAGCATTTATTGTCAAGTAATCAATTATCATCACAAATAGGCGCAAACTGCCTTTATGATCGTGTTCCCATAACTTGAGCCTTTCCATCCATATGCTGTTTCTGATCCGAATAGTGGAGCTAGGTTTAGGTAGTAAGTCGTCTTAGCAGTCAATAGAAGGTGTTTTGACCTGTGAATGAAGCCGTATGCTGATGTGGTCTGTCCTCCCATAGACGCGATCATTTCAACATCTGAGGCGGTGTTGTTCGCTGTAGAAAGAGCTGCGATACATCCACATTGTCCCGCTTTCGTAGCAAAGGCTGTTCCCTGGTATGAAACCGTCCATACTCCTATCGGAATGACAAGGCTTAAAGAACCAACATTATTCCAACCAGCAGAACTGCCTGAATTATCTGTTGTATCGCTTGTTATCTGTGTCCACTTTATAGGACTTTTAGGAAATCCGAGAGGGCTTTTTGCATGTGAGTAATAATTGAGAGTAATATCTGCGTTCTCAAGCGTGTAGTCTGTGCCTCCGTACAATGTCAGCGTTGTGTCAGAAACTGCTGTAATTATGAAGTATTTGACAGTGGAGTTGGTCATTTTTACCCTATCGCCAACATTATACTTTGATGCGGCGCCTGATGGGACAGTGATTACTCCTGTTGGTGCATCTACTGAGTAGTACACCCATGTTTCATTTGCCAATATCCACCCGTTCACTATATTTTGATATGATGAGCTATTTTCAGTGATTACAGACGTATCAAGTTCGCGCTCACTTATGCTGTGAGGAGCAATGAGCTGTGGGTTGACACGCTCTTGTTCTTTCACAACAGGAACGTTCTCACTTTGATTGTTTAATAGATTTATCTCTGTCATCATTTTACATAGCGCATATTCTGCGTTGTAGGCTGCTCCATATCGAATGCGTAGTTGATCGTGGTCAACTGTGAGCCGTTTGTAACATAATCTACCGCAAACTGCACCTCTTTCACGCGCTGATTTATTGATCCGGCAACCTCAGATGCACCTGCTGTGCTTTGTGTTTGTAGCGTATACCATGAAGTCGATCTATCAGGCTTATACTTTATAGAAACGCTTTGCCCTGAAACAAGAGGAAGAAAATCGACACGGAATGTAAGAGGATACTTCACGTCAGCCACACTTAGCATATCTATATTTGAAAGCTCAACCGTTGCTGTCGCTGCCGGATTGGCACTTCTTGAAACAATATCAATGCCGTATGCGCCACCGTTTTGATACCCGATATACAACTTCTTTCCGCGTCCCATTGTCGAGGCCACTTTCACAAGCGATGACATCTGATCGCCGATTGATAGCGGATAGTCAAACCCTAAGCTAACAGGATCGTCTGAGTCATTTCTGCCCCATGTGTATACGCCCTGATGTACTGTTGTGCTGTCGGTTGTAAATGGCCCTCCTACTTGCACGATACCATCCCACATGCAAATCGATCCAGGGGCCATCTCTATTTTATCTCCTCTACTAGCCTCTGGGATTATGAAAGCGGGAGTGGCCTCCTCACCTCCTGCATATTCAAAAAACTTGCCCCTGTATCCCGCTGAGATTAACAGCTTGCCCTGACGGCCAAATATCGCATTTATTGCACCCTGTGGCACGTCTAGTGGCTCAACATAAGTGTCTGATGTGCCATCCCAGAAAAATATCTTAGAAGAGTCAATATCAGCCACATCCGAGCCTTGCCATGTTCCTATTGCTACATAGTCGCGCCAGAAGCCGAAGCATCGAACACGATACCCTGATGGCAGCGTTAATCTGTGCGGATTGTACACATTACCCGCTTCTAATTTTGCAACATATCTTTCATTTCCTATGACGATGAAATTGGTGAATTGCTTAATAGGGTGATATGTGTCTGACACCAATATCTGATAGTATGTTTTTAGATATGCGCCCTCCATGTCAGACGCAACGCTTGACACAACCGTTCCATCTGCTACCGTGCTGTACACATGAACATGGTATTGTGAGTTGAGTACGGGTCGCGATGAGCTTGCGAATCTGAACTCATAGACTCCATTGATAAGATCGGTATTCGCAACCGTCATAGATGTAAGCTCGCGATTCAATGCGTCATGCACGACAACTGTCCAGTTTCCTGTACCCTTCGCTCCTATATTAAGCGCGATAGATTTCAAAGGTTCTTTTGTCGGCGTAAATGTTTGTCGATGCGTTGCTCCCTCATTCAGTGCTGTGGTCAATGTGTATGTTTGCCCTGATCCTGATATTGACACGTCCTCATCACCTCTTGTAGTGATACCTGTAAATGGTACGTCTGTTGAGTATGTGGGCGAATTGTTTGCGGTTAAATCATTCAAGCCTGACGTCTGTGAGTCTGTAACACCTGACTCCATCTTGTAGTATGCGACCAAGTTTCCTTCACTTCCTGTTAATACGACAGTGTTGTAGTTGTTTATTTCAGTCGCTGTGCGCAAATCATTCCACACGCGCGCATCATCCATCAAACCATCGTAAAATGCTGTATTGGCTGAGCCTGACGATACAAACGTCGCAAGTCCGAATATGCTTGCATTGTCGTGTATTGAAGTCAGCGCACCTACTTTGGTTCCGATAAGCACGCCGTTTTGATAGATATATGCTGTTGAAGCTGACGCATCCCATGCGACTGAAAACCTATTCCACTGTCCCGTCGGGTCATCAATGTTCTGTGTGTATGTTTCTGTGTTATTCCCCGTAGATGAGACGTAGAATCGTAGAGCGTATCCGTTAGTGGCACCAAGCGCTTTATCTTGTGTCGCGTTGATGGTTGGGTTTGTTGTCCCCGTATATGATGTGTAGTATGATATTGCAATGCGCCCCGTTGAACCTGCGCCTCCGTTAATGGAGAAGGCGCCGCCTGATCCGCCCGTCCCTCCAGTAGTTGCGCGCGTTAATGATCCGAGTGTCGATGTTTGACACAGAAAGTGTATTGATCCACCACCGCCTGCTCCGCCGCCACCAGCCGCATGACCACTTGAGGCAGATCCCGCAGATCCATGCGCCGTGATCTCGCCTGTAAAACTATCGGTAACTCCCGCTATGTAAATGTAGCCGCCACCAGCTCCTCCAGCTCCCCCAGCAGAACTGGATTCATATGAGCTAGAACCTGATCCTCCGCCGCCACCAAAAGTAGCGGTAGATAAATCTACTGATCCCGATGCAGCTCCCCCAGCTCCAACAGTTCCTGGATTCCCGCCCTTAGTTCCAGACGAACCGATAGCAGCATTTCCACCGCCACCACCGCCTTCACCTCCGCCTCCACTTGGAGCGACACCTCCGCCACCACCACCATTACCGTTTGCGGATGTGGATTGTGTGCCACCTGCGCCAGTCGTACCTTCTCCTTGTTTTCCAATCTTGTACGATCCTGTACCTGCGCTATCTCCACCGCGGAATCCTTTACCCGACGCATCAATCACACCCGCGCCAGATAGTGTGCCTGAATAGAGGAACCCTAAGATACCACCGACAGTTCCATTCCATGCTTTAGCTGAGTATGTAACACCTGAATTGACTGTTACATTTGTGTATTGTTTAAGTACACGAACTTGCGCACCTGTCGTGTATGTTGCGTTAAGTGGGTCGGCAAGCGTAATGGTTCCGGCGGTATATCCCGCTATGGTGTTTCTCATTGTGGTGCCTGCTCCCGTTCCCTGTGTCTGATGAATGAGCACGGCTTGACCTTCGGCAAATGACGCATTCGTTGCAGAAAGCGAGGTGCTGCCTGATGTTCCTGTACATGCTGAATCAATAGGAGCTTCTGTTGTGTCAGAGGATATTGTAAGCGATCCATCTGAGCCATCTCCGAAGGCGTTTGATGTCGTAACGAACGCCAACTTGTATGATTGCTTTGTTCCCGACTCATCCCATTTTGACATGAGCGCCATTGTATTTGAGCCTGTCGGCATAGATGTAGGCTTCACATACGTTTCAAGGGTAATGTCTCCTGTAATTGAGAGCGATGCTGTATCAGCTCGTGTTGCGCTCATGCTAGATGTAGCAACAAAAAGTATCGAACGCGTATTTGTTGGCTCACCGCCCTCATTCTCTAAAAAGTTAGGGTAATAGGTTCCTGACGCTGCATTAGCTGTTGATTTGCGCGATATGCTTGTGTTGCTTGCCGTGTAGAGGTATTTATCTTCTGCCAAATACCCAAGACCATTTCCGACAGATGAAGGTATCGTGTACTCGTTCGTTACTGTATCTGACGTGTTTATCTGATACACGTTTCCTGTGTTTCCGTAAGCGTATAGATAATCACCAGCTACGTCAAACCACATAGGAAGATCCGTCACAACTGAGCCTGATATATTTGATGTGAGTGGTGCAATTGTGACTTCTGATGAATCTGATCTAAAATCAATAGACCTACCGAACCGGAATGTGTTTGGGCCTCCATTTTTCTTTGACTTTGCTATGCCGCCCTTTAGCGATTGAAGATTTCCGATACGTCGTGACATTCTTTATGTAGAATCTGATAATGTGGTTCCCCAGATGGTATTCGTCATATAGTTCTGGTCGTTTCCTCTAGTGTATGTCTCAATTAGATTTGATGATCCGCGTCCGTTTGTTCGTAAATCATTAAGTGTGGAGATAACTCCACCTATTATTCTTCCTGATCGTTTTGTATTGTTGTAGTCGCCTGTATAAAAATAGTTATCCAGCTCTTGACCACGCGAAGAGTTTTGTCTACGAATGTACCAGTATCTTGATCCCACTCTATATGGGATGTACTGATGCAACTCTTGAGGAATCTCAGGAGATTGACCTATCATATATGTGTGACCCTGCACTGAATCCTCAGTAAACGTGCGGGAAAGCTCAATTGATCCAGACGAAGTAAAACTTTCTACCCTATACCATTCTCCGCTTGGGATAAGCGATGTGCTGTCTGTTAGAACGAACCAACTACCTACCATAGCAGATGTGAATGTTGCGCTGGATGATGTGACTGTCTTACTTCCGTTAGTTGTGCTCACAACGCCAACTGTGTAGTCATTTTGCGTCATTCTAACTGGCTGATATGACCCGACAATTGTCATAGTGAATACATTATCTGGTGTCGGATATATGCCAAAGTCATCACGCCTTGGGAATACATGAGTCGGGAATCCTGATGTAATTGCTATCTCCTGTAGCCTGTCCCATTCTTGCTGTGATTGTACGATCTTAAGAGGTGGCACAATCGTACCAATATCAATTGTAAGTGTTCTGAACTTCATCAATCCAGGCGGGTATGAGTAGTATATTTTGTTTGCCTCAGTCGAGATCGTCTTTGGAGGTGGCTCAAGCCTATATTCTTTCATAAGCGTGAAAATATCTGACACAACGTTATTAATCTCACGCTTAATAAAAGTAAGACTATCCGTCATACCTGTATATGACGTACTTTGATCGTCAATGCAAATGTCTATTGATTGTTGTCGTAGCTCTCCGTAAGTCATTCTCATAAGCCCATAAAAAAACCGACCACATGCGGGTCGGAATATATAAATCCTGAAACTAGTTATATTATAGCACTATTTCAATGTTTTCTTTGCAGCGCGTGCCGCTCTTGCTTTTGCCATTGCGGCTATACGTTTTTCTTTAATTGCTTGCTTGCGCTCCTTTTCTGTGATGGTTAAGGTATCAAGCCCAGTCTGCACCACATCTATTGGTTTTTCATAGTCTTGTAGCGCACTTTCATTATTAGTGATCAACGGGCCATCTGATCCATTCCCTCCAAGCGCCTCATATCTCTTAGTAACGTATTCTCTTGATATTGCATGCTGAGCTTCTTCATCCTCCATTTCCCCTAGCTTACTCAATATAAGTGTCATCAACGCTTGCTTTGCTACCTCATCCATTTTACCCATTCCACTCATTCTTTTCATGTATGAAGGTATCTCGTCATTGGATAGAATCCTGAATCTGAATATATTTTCAATCTCTTGATATAGTTTTGGCATATTATTGGATGCTTTCAATAAAATCTTGTTTGTTCTTATCTAACTGTGATGTGCTAGTCTCTAAATCGGTCTGTACGCCGATTTCAGAGTCTACCAGTCTTAAGCGATCAAGCGCTTCTTCTGCTGATGATCCATACTCTTTGCGCGGCGTCATAGGCTCCGGCTCTTCAAACACATCGCTTTGGTATCTTTTAACGACGCCGATCCATAGTTCTTTAATTACCTCATCCCATAACTTAGGATCGTTACTTTTGAGAGCATATCGCTCTTCCATTTGACCACGCTCTTCAAGCCGATATGCCATCTTCTTTTTGTCCCAGTCTTTTTTTATTTTATCATTTATCATCTCCATACCCATTTTGTCCACATACCTTTGAGCAATATATCTCACCACGTCATTATTTCCTTTTCCGTACCCTATATCTTTGTTTTTATTAGGAATGACATATGTTTCATTTGAAAATCGGCGATCATTATAGACGGCAAAATCATTATCTGTCGGATTGTGAACCCTAATGACGTCCATAGTCCTGTCGTAAAGTTCTTTATGCGCCGCGATTGATTTGGCATTGCGTGCGGATGGTGGTATAACGTCAATTGTAAAGCTCATATTATTTGTATGACACAGACACTTTTAATAAGGGTTTGTCAGTAAGTATAAATCCAGTCCCTATGAATGGGTTATCTCCCACAACAGCCTCAACAGTGAGTTTAAGACTGTTTTCTTCTAGAAAGTCGTGAAGTAGTGTGTTGGGGTCTTTTTCTTGTTCGACCAGTCTATCTTGGTCGTATGATGTGATATTCACATCTGTAGCTGGTTCAGTCGTATTCTTTACCATATATATTGCCTATTATATCACAAATCGCCATGCAAGCGTTTGATACGTTCTTCCGCCTTTTCTATTCGAGCCTCGCGCATCTCAAGCGACTTCTGTTTTTCGTATAATAACTCTTGCTCATGCTTAATAAAGTCCTCTTTTATTCGCAGCGCATCTTGTGCGCTCTCTGACTCTTTCACGGCACGCTCACGCTTTGATATATCTTGCTCACGTTTAGCTAGTTGTGCTAATTTTTCCTCACGCTCGTCTAATTCTTTCTCGCGCTCATTCATCCTCTCTACAAGCAGATTTGCCTTTATCATTTCATCATGAGCTGCTTCTTTTAGTTTTTCAGCTTCTTTTGTCTTAAACATCGCATTGTCACGATCTTCACGCATAGAGTCAACCTGACGCAGAAGTGAGTTGTTTTTTGAGATCACATCAACGCGTTCTTTTATGATTTGCTCACGGTCACGTTCAACCTGTACCGTCTGCATTTCTATGTCTTTAGCAACCTCTTCGATATATGCAATAAAGCCTTTTGTATCTAGCAGGTATTTGTCTGTTATTGCTTTGAGGTCATTCATATAGTCTAATTGATTTTAATGTTTTATCTCTATCTTCTTCTGTGACCATTCTTGTTTGTGCTGAAAGTATCTGAGTACACAGCTTCTCGCTTATATGATCTGCAATAAAACGCTTAAGCATAAGGCCCTCGCGTGATTTTATAGTATAACTTATGGGCTTTTTATCAGCGTTTGTGTCATGTAAACATGTGAAGTCATTAGGGGAGGGGTTGATGATGCCGACGATCTCATTCATCTTCTGTTCTTGCTGTTCTTGGAGTATGCGTATGTCCACAGGTATATTATACCATGATGGCTATATACCCATCCCCATCATCATGCGCGTTGCGTTGTATGTGGCTGCTGCTGCGGCTACGGAGTTGAGCGTCTCTGCTTTGGGGTTTTTGTATATTCTGAATGGGTTTACAAACAGACTTGAGACTTCATTTTTTGTCAGAAGTCTCTTCCAGTATCGTGTCAGAAAGTACGTCCCATCCCATACATTAGCAGTTGCATTTGTGAACTCAATATCGTTTGAGTTGTTTACAATGCCAAAGTTATTATTGTATCTGTCTGTAACAGTCTGCTCAACGCCGTCAAGCCAGATGGTCGGAGCATTGTTCGTGCTGCTATGATCCCATGTCATTACAATATGGTGGACAACTCCCCATGAGGGATAGGGAATAGAGAAGATGCGAAGCGGGTCGCCGTTATAACTGCAGCCAAATGACAAACCCCAGCCAATAGTGCCGTTATCGTTATATACCTCTAGCCAGTGCCAGCCCGTTGAAGTGTCTGTATGTGCAAATAATCGGCCATAGCCTGAGCCTCCTGCACTGTCTTGAATAAAGACTGATTCAAATGAGTTGTGGTTGAAATTAGACAAGTACGATCTGTCGGTAAAGAAATAATCTGCGTTTGTGCCAAAGTCAACACCTTGACCATAAAGACGAACACTTTGCGTTGGGGTGTTTGTCGCTGTGCCAAAGTCGTTATATACGTTGTTTTTTGGCGTCAATATCCCACTTGTTGTAGGTATCCAGTCAAATACAAGGCCGTTTGCCAATGACTGCGCACGGTCAATGATAGGCGTCGCAACCGGACGATATGGAGAAACAATACTCATAGCTATGCGATGGTATTTGTAATAGCCTCATATGCTACAACGCACGATGTGGAAAGCGCGGCGCCTGTGTAGTTTATGATGATTATCTGAAATCCCTCTGGCATACTCATTCCGACAGCCGATGATAGGCAGAATGAACTTTGCATTACCATTTGCTGAGTTGTATATGGCATGATCCCAAGCAGTTTCAAGCTGTTAGGTGATGCGATAGTATATGTGCCTTCTGATCCTCCAGGCAATGTTCCTGTCCCTCCATCTGTTTGAAGCCATGTAGTGCCGCCATCCGTTGACATAGCAGGTGATACATAGACATATGCCGCCTTATCATTTGCGGGCGCTGTGTTCGCAGTCGTCAGCTTTACAAATATATTGTAATCAACCGCTTTTGTAGATACGTTACTAATACGCGCTA
>OFRG01000674.1_pt1 | contig 12053 bp, 32 predicted proteins | sample 1543071 | NCBI WGS metagenome assembly OFRG01 (sample SAMN07774222, study PRJEB24372) | wastewater metagenome | isolation source: WWTP Verbania (Effluent) | place: Italy: Verbania | collected 2015-12
CTTGCCTGATTGCTGGCTCATCGCTTTGCGTAGCCCACAGTTTGGACTGCAATTTAGTCAGGTGTGAGTCCATTGCTTCGATTAATTCACGGTCTGTCTGTACGTTATAGAACGTCTTCAACTGCTCAATCTCTTTATCGGTCAACAGCATCATTGCCCCCTGTCGGCCTCGCAATCGGCATGGAGGACCATTCGCCGCCGGTCCCAGATAAGTGTTGCCACCCGATCATGCTTTGATACATCAGGCACTTACCACGCATTTCAACCCAGACAACATCTGGGTCAACGCCTTCATTGCGCCACCACCAAAACCCCGCCTCAGTCGGCTTGTTGCGCGTCCAGTACATTGGCTCCATCACTCCCTCCCTCGTTGCAGCGCGGCGAGGATGTCGCGCAAAACTGTGATGCTGGCATACGCCTCGGCAATTTCGGCATTGCAAAAGCTGCGCACTTTGATCGCCTCCAGCTTCCTGATCTCCCGCTCGACCACCCGCACCGCCCGACGGTGTTCGGCCTTGATGAGCGTGATAGCAGCTTGAGCACTAATAGACTGACAACCCACAGCCATTGGCTTACTGTTCACCTTCCGCTCCGCCCACCCCGCGTCAGTCATGGGGCACCGGCCACTGTTTTGCTGCCTGATCTGCCGCATTCTGAATCCATTCAATCGGGCTGTTCCCGACGCACTCGCCATACCTAGGACACTCTTCTGTCCATTGGTCAGTATGGTGATAGGCTTTGCCAGCACAGGCAATTGCGTGCAGGATTAAATCAACAGCCTCTACTCCGGTTGGGGTAAAGCTGTAATAATAAGCCCTCATTCGTCGCTCACTCATCCCGCGCTCCTTTCGTGCCTAAGTCCGCGTGTAGGATGCGCGGCCCCCATACCTACGCTACGCCTTCTTAATGGCAAACACCTTGTTACGCACCTTCTTACCAGCATCCATGAACGCTGTCAACTTCTCTTCATTCTTGGGCTTGTTATTGCCCACACGGATCTTGACGCGGTTAGTACGTGCCCAGTCAAAGGCCTGCTCCAGCTGCCCACTCACGGTGGTAGCATCATAGGCTTCCGCAATGCCAATCAGGCTGGTAGCCAGCTTAAAGCCAGCATCAATACCCCACTCATTCTGCACTGCCCCCGTCTGGAAGCGGATGTTCTGCACCTTGCTGGCCTTGCCAGGCACATCATAGCACTGGAAGTCCACATTGTAGGCACGCACACCAGCATTGCGCTCGCTGTCAAACAGCTTATCTTCCGGTACTTCCTCATACTTGGAGATGGTGGCCTCATACGTGCCATCCTCCACCACCCAGGTCGTCGCCTCTTCTGCTGCCTGCCGCGCCACCATTTCGCGAGTAATCACCTTGGCATCAACTTCTTCCATCAACATAAACAGCCCTCCTTCAGGCTATGGTTTGTAATACCCCTTACTTAACACCCTTCCTACTTGCTGTCAAGCCCCTCAAACTGCTTCGCTAGCAACTGTTCCTTGTACCACTCTGGTAGCCCAGCTATAACCCCCCTCCTGATGTGTGGCCAAGCGTATTCGTACAGCTTGTCCTTAATGTAATCCACCTCCTCTTTCTCTATGTCTGTAGGTACCTCCTTCATGAGCAAACCTATATCACGAGGGCTATCTTCCAGCTTGCCCGCCTCCCGCAAGTGTTGTACCGCCTTATTCCACCTTGCTGCTGTTTTGAGAGTGCCTGTAATCTGCAGAATGATGTCCCCATTACTAGGGTTAGATGTCTTCCACTCCTTGGCATGTACCTCCTTGAACGCCTCACTCACAAACTTCCCCAACAATGCCTTCTTATCCCTACCAAAGCGGGCGTAGTTCTTCACGACTACCCCCTCCACCTTCTGGCCGCCAAGGCACGACACAGTATCCAGCAATCCACGGAAGAACTGCATATCCTCGATCTTCCCATAGTGCATCACAGGTACTACCTCTAAGCCTATGCGGGCCGCCTCAGTCGCTTTCTCAGCATGGCTCAGGTAGGTTTCTTCACCAGTGTTGATGTCAAATAAGACGATGTGGTCCTTTGGTATACGATCATAAGCTAGTGCGTTATGCTTGGGCTTCATCAAGTACTCACCCCGGTAGGTCCACCCTGGGTGCAGCAATGGCATACGATCCCTAGCCACCTCCACCCCGCGCTTGAACATGCTATCTGGGGCGATAATGTTGAGCACAGCCCCTTTGCTCTTGCACCGCAGCTCAGGCCCTTCAGGATGTTCAAACACCCCAAAGCTGAACTGGCTGCCATCAACCTTCTCCTCTACCAGCACAGGGTCTAGCAGTAGTTCCTCTAGGTACCTATGGCCCAGTGCGTAAATGCTTGGGTAACTGTGCCAGCTTGTATTCATTTGCCACCCTCCTGCATACTCGCCCCCACCACACTGAACTTACTCAGCACCTCAGCCAGCTTGGGCCAACTTGCTTCCACCTTGTATGGTAAGCTCGCTGCCTGCTCCGGTGGCACCCGTAGCCCACACTCCGCCCGCTCATCCCCCACCAACTGCCAGTACGCCTTGCCTCCTTCCACAAATTGGTACACTATTGGGTACTCCCCTAGGATATCCCGCTGATCCTTGCCAATCAGGTCTGGATAGTACCCCTTCTTTACCTTGCCAGGGTTGGTCTCCAGGCTTAACTCATCCACCTTTTCGGCTGCCGCCCAGCATGTCCACACCACTACCGGCACATCACTTTTATAGGCGAGGTCCATCCAGGTCACAAAGTTCTTCTTGCCCTCTTCCCACCCTTTAAAGCTATCCCCTGCCGTTGCCTTGCCAGCATCTAGGGCCACCTTCTGGAACTTGTGCATACCATCAAAGATCACACATTGCACCCCTGGCAACACCTTACCAGTCAGGATGTTCTGCGTCTCAGCCAGGTATTCCTGATACGTGGTACGTGGGTTGCCATCACCCTCCCAGATCCGCACCTTCATATCGACACTGGGGGTGAGGATCGCCGTGTGCTTCTCACCAGGGCACCCACTGACCACCCTTGTGGCTGGGAACGTGGGGAAGCTGCTGGTCTTCCGGCTAATAGGCTTGCCCATGATGATAAACCGCACCTTGCCCTTCTTCACCAACTGACAATCTTGCACATCTACTGCTGGCATTACTTGGCCTCCTCAGCTACCTTGTTCAGCAGGGTAGGTACCCAGGACCAATCACGGTAGAAGGTATTGTCCTCTGGCTCGCCCCCATCACTACCCACCACATCCCCTGTACTCGTATCTACCAGCTCCCTATACTCATCCCCATAATCACTGGTCACTTGACGCAATACAAACCGTTTACCCATTAGGCACCTCCCTTTTCATACGTTCCACCTTCACAAACCCCCCTTGCTGCATCTTCTCACGATCCAAGTCATACGTCCAGCAGGCATCCAGGTACTCACAGGGCCATTGCCCACCCATGCAGGCGTTGCTTTGCCATACTCCAGATTCCATAACTGACCACAGTGCAGCGTGCAACCCATTTTCTACCAACCCCCCATGCCACCGTTCCACCACCTTCCAATTCACCGGATACGTCCTCTTCACTACCCTGAACTGTGGCCCTAGCACAAAGATCACCACCGTATACTCCTCCACCCGCTGCCCTGTCACCTCACTCAATGCCCACGGGTAGTGCCGTGCCTCCTTCCAGTCATACCGATACTTCTCTAGTTCCTGGTCCAGATAGTCCAGCTTGCAACGACTTTTAACTTTCCAATCTATAAATGTGGGCTTGCCATTGCGCTTGCCTACCACATCAAGGATGCAGTTGTAGTCGCCAAGGGTCTGTTCGGTACGCTCCACCTCGAAGCCTGCTGGGAGGACGTCGTTCTTCATGGCATACTCCAAGCAGCGTTCGATGTGGGCCTTGGCTTCATTGACGTAGAAGGTATTAGGGATGATACGCCCTGACTTGATGGCGTGGTCATACTGGCGTACAAATTCCAGGTGCCCACTACCGATCACCTCGTCTGGCATCGCTACCCCCTCCTTGGGGGCATACCAGTAAGCCAACCCCGCATGCACCCCCTGCCCAATCCACGCGGCCCAGTCACGTATGCCTACTACGCGCTCAGTCCATCCCTCCTGGTTGAGCATACGCTTCGTACTGCATTCCAGAAAGGTCTTTGACTGCGATGGGCTGTAAATCATGGCTCTCCTTTGGTTCAATAGTGGCTACCCAGTCGGCAATACGTTCGCGGGTCCAGTCATCAGTATCATTAAGCATCCAAATGTTTGTGGTTGCCTCAACCCTTTCCCCAGTGACCGGATGTGTGGACATAGTTTGAAGCCAAGGCCACATCGCCCATATTGGGTTGTAGCCTTCGGCCAATGTTGGAATATGGAGTCCCATAGCCTGAGCCGCTGCGCCAAGAGCGCATGTACCCTTGTTGTCCATGTACAGAATAGCGCAAGGACCGTTTCTCTTTGGTTGCATCGTCGCCCCCAACCGAATCGCCTCACTCAGCTTCATTTTGACACCCCCTTAGTGATATGGTACAACTAGCCTTCAGCAACTTAGCATAGGAGAAGCATGGAAATCAAGGTCCTCACCGCTACGGAATATCTATCCTTGCCTCAACCCCCTCAGCGATGGGTGATTGATGGCTTGGTGCCTGCTCAGGCCTTGGTGGTGCTGTGGGGGCCTGCCAAAGAGGGCAAAACAACACTGGCTTTACAAGCTGGCTGTTCCGTAACGTCAGGGACGCCCTTCTTAGGACATGAGACCCAGCAAGGTCCCGTATTGTTACTTCAAATTGACACTCCACGCTCGGAGCTAACTCAGATACTGATACGTCTGGGAGCGCATAATATCCCCATTGCTGGGTTGATGCTCCCTGATCCTGACCAGCTTGAGGCGCACAAACCGATGAACCTACTGGATCGAGACACATTCTTCTACCTCCAAACCTTAGTGAAGCTGGTACAACCCAGCCTGGTCATTGTGGACTGCTTCCGTGAGCTTGGTAGCTTCAAGGAGAATGTCAGTGAGGAACAGCGCCCCATTGTTAATGCCCTGAAGGCTATGACGACGAATCATCCAAGCCATCCTTGCGCGTGCCTATTGATTCACCACACGACAAAACTGACCAGTCGTGAGATAGTTCCAGATGCAAAGGACGCTGGTCGGGGGTCTGGCTATCTTGCGGGGGCTGTGGACTCCATTTGGTTCCTTCATCAAGGTAAGGTGCAGCTAGACCCTCGCTTTGCGAAGAAGCAAGTGCTGTATCTGGATCACAGTCCTGAAGGTATCTGGACATCTCGCGGAACGAGTTGAAAGCTGGGCCGTGCGCCGAAGGTTGGGCATACTCAGGCTCGGTATCATCCTTAAATGTCAACATATCCATATCACGGTATGGCCTATACCCATCCTTTGCTACCTCATACCATCCTGGTCCTACCCATACTGGATCGTCCCCAGCATCCCCACAAGTAAGCCCAAAACACCCTGACTCTAGGTAGATCATAGGTTTGTTCATTGCAACCCCCTTTGACTCAACTCTCACAACGGTATACTGTACCCTGTACTCTCTGCCCTAAACAATCCCCACATCGCTCGGTAGCAGCCCCCTCCTGCAAGGCCTTCTCAATACCTGCTAGCAACAAGTCCAGATGCCCTGTCGACATCACAATAGGCTCATGGGCCTGGTCAAACCACTCCTTCACCACCCGAATAGCCCGCAACTTGTGTTCATAATTTACCATCGATCAACGTCCCCTCCTCTTTCCAGGTTTGTGCAATCACTTCCTGCAACTTGGCACGCATCGCGTAGGAAACCAGATCCGCCTCCGCTTGGGTGAGCCGGTGGTACCATGTGTCAACGAATTGACGGGCTTTGTAATCGAGATACGTCATAACTGTGTCCTTTATGTAACATGTTGCAAATGGTACTTACTGGGACCATATAGTTTAGTCGAAACTAAACGACAGCGGCAGTCTTTTCTAGCCCGCTGGCAATTACTGATTTCACCACCAGAACATCAGGGAGTGTAGCTAACAGCCTCGAAATCATAACAATACACTTACCTCTACCGGAAACCCCTACAGCTGTCCGCAAACCACCCCCTACCTTTAAAGCCTGGTCCCGCATCAAACAGGTCATAACTTCTTCCATATATTTTGCCTTAGTCCTACTACTATACCAAAAAACATGGGCTATTCTCTTTGGCTTATAGTGACTCGTGTATTGTGACCCATCTCCGCTTATATGCCGTATGTACCTCCTGTACGGGTTACTTGACAATCCAACATACCAAGCGCCTTTCTCACACTCCAACACGTACACAGCAGCCTGCATAGTACCTCCTGGTCTACTCGCGCTCTGTATGGGGGCTAAACGCCCCCCATACGCGCTCGTAGGGTGATACTATACCCCTACTTCCTCCTCCTCTCAACCTGCATAAAGGGTAACAAGGCCCTTCCTTCCGCTTGCCACTGTTGCCGAATGCGTGTGCGTTGGTAGCGCGGCAACCCCTTCCAATACTCCTCCATCACCTCGCACCCATCCATTTCACTTAACTCCTGCTCCACTGGTTGTCCGTACTCATGCCCAAAGGCTTCTTCCACTTGCCGCACCTTCCCCCGCACCTTCCTTTGTTCGGTATTGATCTCCCGCAACTTAAAGGTCCACCAGCTTCTTGCATGGTGTAAGGGGACGTTGGTGTACTCATTGCGGCTGCAGGCTGTTGCGTACACGGTGTGTACAAGGTCCATCGCATCATCCGGCAAGGGGCATTTCTTGCGTGCTGTACGCACCAAGTAGTGGTAATGTTGTGTAAAGGTCTCATCGAGTTGCTGTCTCGTCATGTCGTCCCTCCAGGTGTGTGGCCTGAAGGGCAGTGTAACAAAAAGTACACACATTAACAAGGGCCTCACCAAACCCCCGTACCACATCTTGTGCAGGTGAGGACATGCACAGGTAGCACCTTACCGCACCTGTGGGCACTTCTCGAACTGCGTCATGGCCTGTTGTTCCGCCCATGCTGACACCTCCCTCGGTACTTGGCTATCGCAAATGGCATTACGGGCCTCGATACCATCCTCTGTAGGCTCGTAGAACACTTCTACTTCAATCTCGACGGTGACCATGGTGCTAAGGCTCATCGCTTCACCATCCCATGCATACGTGGGGGAGGCCCTTGACGTAGGTTGACAGGTTGTGTTCTGTGATGTAGAATGAGGCTGTCCTCATAGTTGCCACAGGCGATGCACCGATAACAACCCGTTGCATCCAGTTCCGACCATTGCGTGGCTGTGTACACATCTATCACTATCAGGCCTTGACAGCGTGTGCATGTCATCGCTTAGTCCCTCCCAATACTGCCACAATAGCGACCACCCCCCACAGAATTAAGATACCTCCAGCCGTAATGCCCCAGTACATACGCTCCCCTCCCTTCCGAAAGAGATTATGAAATCGTTGGTTCCTGCCGCGTGAGCACCAAGCCTCGTGCATTAGTCCGCTAATGCACAGGCGGTTAAGACCTGCTCTCCCGAATAGCCTCTTCTCTTCTCCCACAATCTTCTCTTCATATGGCAGCTGAGACACCCACCCAGCACCTTCAAGTCTATAGTCCCGCCTGTCTTGCAGACTGGGCACTGTGCTATCCTATCCATAAGACGCCTCCTCTTCACGCCTGCCTTCCCTCCATACCTTCAGTCTGCTGATACTTCGGCTCATCAGGGCTAAGGCTGTGCTCATGTTCACGTGATGCAACCCTTCGTTGCGCCAGATGCGGTCTACCTCCTTCGCAGCTTCGATCACGTCCTGTTCTTTGTTCATGCTTACACCCCCACCGTGTAATAATAGACCACGCGCAACCCTACCACCACAACCACCACCGTCAACCAGGCCATCACTTCCTTGCGCCAGCTTGGTTGAATATCCCGTTTGTACACATTGGGTCGATGTTTCATGCTACCCTCCATTCTGTAAGCTACACATCTGTTTGGTGAGATTCACGCTTCTACCTCCATTGGTTTCTAAAGGGGGACACCTAGTGTTGTTTGTGCATATTGCCCAACTAGTTCAATCGCTGTATTTTGTCGGTCATATTCCTCCTTATCGTCTAAAGGGTTTATGGTGTTTTCCGCTGCTAAATCTATAACAATAAGGAATGCTTCTTGTAATGTCATGTTGTCACCTCCACAGGATGATACCCCTCACGATTGAGGGTCTGTAAACTGACTGTGCTACCTACTGGATGCCCTGGTATTTCCTCTAGCAGGTTGTAGAGCAACAGGCTAGGGTACCGGCACCCTACCGGCCATTCCTGCTTGCCGATGTATGTTGCGGGGATGTGTGTCATTTGTTCACCTCGCTATGCTTAGAATAGTCCACACGCCCACGTTTCACGATTCGCAAATCTGTGTATCCTACTCTATTGACTAGCTCATTTAGCAAATCCTTGTACTCTTCTGGACTGGCCGGTTCTGTTTGTGGATGTGGATAACAAGCATTGCCATGCTGCCCAATATGTTCGTAGGACATAACATAACCCCTGTAAACTTGGTCCAGAAAGAACGCTATAACTTGCCCATTACTTTTCCACTTTCTAAATACAACCCGTTGGGTAGTCATTTGTCACATCCTTCCGCTATACGTCTGTCTATCATACGCTTAAGTAAATCAACACTATTAGCACACATACCTACTCCGTATTGCTCTGCCCTCCAATGTTGCCCACCTATTGGGCGGTATATGATCTTCCACCCCTTGTAATTATCCATGTTGGTGCCCTTCCGCTTGTGCGATTGCTGCTTGACGTGCTCCGCAGTACCACGCATAAAAACGCGCATACCATTCTGCTTTGTCCCCGTTGCAGCTAGGTAAAGGCACGTCGCTGAGTGCCTCATACATCGCAGGGGCAGCGGCGATGAGGGCTGCATCACTTAGGCTGTACACTCTGGCAATCGCATTGCAGTGCTTATCATGTATATAAGCCTCACTTTCATCGTTTAATACCTGCCGAATCCACGGTCCAGGCTTGTGCCCTGTGATATTGTGAAGCGGCCCAGGCGTATGCGTTGTGTTAGTCATGGCCTATTCTCCCTTGCTTGTGATTTAGTACACAAACCCTAGTGATTCAATAGCTGTCCTAAACTCTTCCATGAGGCGCGGCAGTCTTGCCTGCAATCGCACTTCAAGCCCTGGCGCAAGCAAATCCTCGTCCGTCGCGTCTGGCCATACAGCCGATGAACGCGCATGGTCTAGGTTTGCTACTTTCGCTGATTTGTCATCCCATACAATGCGATACCCTGGCCGTCCTTTGCACTCATGCGCCTTGTCTACCTTCTCATACCCTAGTAACCGTTCCTTTACCCCCTCGATGCCTAATGGGTCTTGAGGCCCAGTGTAGTAGATCCAGGCATAGCGCGGCCCATAGCTTTGAGCATGATAAACTGTGTTGGCAATGTAATACATAGGCTCATCGCTGCTAACAAGGTGCCATTTGATATATGGGGCGAGTTCAGGCAAGTGTTTGGCGATATCATCATGAATACATCCGCATGACTCGCAATCTCTACCAATTGGTTGCCCGTTTTTTGCTTGCCATATCTCGCCAGTAATAGAGAAGGCATTATGTCCATTGCCACACTCATCGTCATAGCGAACCTTAGCAATCAAGACATATTCCCGCCCATTCTCAACATATGCCCTCTTGAATGTTTTAACCTGTTTTTTAGTGAGTACGCTTTCCATTGTCTTGCCCTCCATTATGTCGCAGCATATACCCCTAGTCATGGGGCTTGTCAAGAGTTATTTGCTAGCTAGTTCGCTATTATTCGGCCAAGTGGGGACAGAGTGACATTCGTTACATCTGCTATCCAGGCTACCGGCCTTGTTAGTCTGAAATCGAGTGTTTGCCAGCCAGTCCTTATCATCCTTGAACTGTAATGGGTACGGTTGCCCGTCTTTCCATTCCTCACAAGCCCATGCTGGCTTATGGTCACCAGTAAACCGATGCACATATGCTGCCAACACGTACCGCTGTTCCTCAATTGTCAATTCAGAGCCTAACTTGCTTGGCTTGTTGTAGTTGTAATGTGCCATATACCCTCCATTAGTGAGCTTGCGCCTTGCGCTATTGCTTACCATTGATTGAACCAAGCCATTGCTCTGCCGTATAGACTTGATACTTGTCCGTGTTCACTCTCGCCACATTGCGCGCATTATACAACTCACATACAGGCTTGCCGGTGGCTTTGTCGACAATAATCCATGAGCCTATCAAGTCGTGTGAACGTTCCATGCTACCTCCTAACTTGCGCCTTGCCTCTCATGCCTTGCGTGCGTTGTCAAGGTTTATATTGCCGTGATAGTTTTATGACAGGCATTCAGACTCTTCACTTGCCGCGTAAGGCGCTTGAGCCTGTGGGTAACAGCCTTGTCTGCTTTCAAGTCGCAATCAACTAATAGGCCCTTCAGTTCGTCTTGCATACACTTAATTGTATCGATCATATATTGACGGTCTGCGGCTTCTAATTGGGCTGTGTACATCATCATCCCCCTTGTTTGCGCTTGTTATGTGCTAGCTCTAATATGTGTCGGTATGCCGGTCGTCATTACCGATAGGCTTCAACGGGATGCCAAGCTCCCATAATTCATCATCCGTTAACTCACGTCCACCCGCTTCTATTTCTAGCTCCTCCATACATTCCAGGCAATAATCACGCGTTACCCCGTCCCAGCTAACTTTGTGTACATTGCAATATGCGTAACTCATATCATCCTCCATTGCGAGCCAGTCATGCCAGCTAGGGCTTGAATGTTAGTGTATAGGTTGCACCATTTGGCATTTCAACCCAATCGCCTACCGTAGCATTGCGAGCAATTTCTAGGCATTCCCCATATACAATACTGCTCAAGTCGTCATAGGATAGACCACACTTGCCAGCTAATGCCCTAGTGATTTGATTGGCTATCATGATACCTACATTATCCATTGTGCTACCCTCCAGTTGATTATGCTAGGTACTATGTCAAGGTTTATAAATCCATTTCATTAGCTGTCACTTCAACCATAATAAGACCATTCTTTGCGCCGACTACCTGATAGCTAATATCCTCCAATACCTTGTCCCCACATAATTGCTCTAGCAGTTCTAAGAATCCCTCAAGGTCTTGCCCTACAATGTCGTTAATATCGATAGCTACTACCTTAGTCATGTTTGCTACCCTCCAGTTGATAATGCTGGCTAGTATTGCACCATGCATGCCAAGTTATGCCTACTCTTCACTCATATGCACAGTGCCCATATAATCACTTACAATCTCGTCATTCTTCAGCAAGCTAACTGATTCTCCAGCGGCTCGCCCATATCCAGCCATTGACATGTCTACATATTCCGCGAAGGTCCGTCGCGCTTCTCTAGCATTGTGTCCAGTGTAGACATTGCCGATGTTACCCACACAAACATCATATGTATTCATGTCCGCTACCCTCCAATTGATTATGCCTACCTAATATGCATGCATGATGCCAACAATCCCCTTTAATACGCCACCATTAGCAGCATCGCCAGCATTGCAGCCTACTAGATATAGGGCCACGCCTAGCAGCGAGTGTGGAGAATAAGGGCAGATTGCGTAAGTGCTTGATAATGCTATGCCCCATACTGCTACTGCTCTGCCCCTATTGGCTACAGTTTACCAGGCTGATAGCCAGCAACTAGCGAGCAATATATATGATGCATGGTAAGGGCAATGGGTATGCGCAAGCCCAGTACCATAGCCAGTATCAAATGTCTACTAAGTTGACCAACTTAGTCAAGTATCCAGGTAGGGCATGGCACGCTACCTGCCTACACACTTAACCCGGCACGATCCTTGCCCTATGCACAGGGTATCCACATGCTTATTCACAGATAATGGGCTTAGTGGACATAATGTATATTATCGGACATTCCCTTTGTTATCCAATGGGATACGCATAGCCTAGCATAGTACTTGCATCTCGCAAGCATCGTGCCAGGCCAGCGACCCCACCCGGCCATCGGCACACCCTGCCGCCTCGACTGGTGTTGGTTC
>OFRG01000675.1_pt1 | contig 12036 bp, 12 predicted proteins | sample 1543071 | NCBI WGS metagenome assembly OFRG01 (sample SAMN07774222, study PRJEB24372) | wastewater metagenome | isolation source: WWTP Verbania (Effluent) | place: Italy: Verbania | collected 2015-12
CTGACCGCGCCGACGAGCATGGCGGCGATGGCGACGAGGAACGCGCCGCGGGTGAGCCATGACGTGTGGAGGTCGAACAGGTCGACGGGGTCGGCCCACACGCCGAGGCCGAACACGGTGGCGAAGACGAGCGGGGTCCAGATGAGCCCGATGCGGTCGTCGAGGTCCCAGCGCATCAGCGGCCTTTCACGAACCCGGCGTAGATGATCCACGCCCAGGTCTCTTGGTCGACGATGCCGGTGACTGGTAGGCCGAGGAACGTCTGCACGCCCTTGACCTTCGCCCTGGTCGCGGTGCCGTAGACGCCGGTGCGGCGCATACCGAGGAGCTGCTGCAGCTTGGCGACGGCGCGGCGGTGCGGGTGGCGTCGGTGACCGTGGCCCAGCTCGGGGAGCTTCGCCGCGTGCGCCTTGGCCGACAGGAAGATCAGCGCCTTCTGGTCATCGGTGAGCGGTGGGGGTGCGGCGTCCTTGATCCCGGTGGCGAGGTCGGCGGGGGTGCACACGATCTCGTAGTGCATCGCGTCCTTGATCGTGCGGTAGGCGCCACCCCATCCCCACACGGGCGCGCCGGAGACGGTCCGCAGCCCGACGATCTCGGCGACCATCTCGGCAGGCATGTCGGTGACGAGGACGCCGTCGGCCCGGTACGGGTTGGTGTCCCAGTTGATGTCGACCGCGGTCCCGTAGGCGTGGAGGCTGTAGCCGGTGCCGCCGGTGATGCGCCGGCACACGTAGGCGCCGGTGACCCCGGGGCGGGGCCGGTAGCCGTGGCGGGCGAGGATCCCGTCGAGAGCGGCGAACGCCGGCACGACCCGGGGGTCGATGGTGACCTGGACGCCGGTGAAGAACCGGGCGGTGGTCCTCGATGTGGAGCACGCCGGGGACCAGGCGGCGCGGGCCTGGGCGGTGGTGAGGGGCGCCTTGCTCATGCGGGCTGCCACCTCCCGTCGCGGATGAACCCGTGACCGTCGCAGGGCTGCCCGTCCCCGGCGATGGCCTTGCAGAGGATCGAGGCCTCGACGTGGAGCGGGTCGAGCTGCTCGAGCGTGTGGCCGGCGGACTGCAGGGTGCGGCCGGGCTCGAGCGACTGCACGTTGGCGAAGGTGAGGCCGTTCTGGCACTCGTTGCCGAGCCGGTCGGTGTGCCAGAACATCAATCCGACGACGTTGCCTCTGGTCCGGTCTCCGGTGAGGACGGTGTCGAAGTGGCCGGGGCCGTGGCCGACGATCGGGCAGGCGTCCCAGTCGTCGGGGTCGGTCTTTCTGCAGGGCACCTCGGCCTGGAAGTAGACGTGCCAGCCGTGTCCGAGGTCGACGGCGTCCTCGGGGCGGTCCCATGGCATCAGAGGACGTCCAGGCCGCCGTGGAGCGCGTCCGGGTTCGAGTGGTCGGCGTGGTCTCCGAGCTCCGGGCCGCGCAGGGCGGGACGGTCGTAGGGGGTGACGAAGAACCGGAGGACGATCCCGGCGATGACGGGGACGGCGGTGGCCTTGGTGATCTGGCCGGCCTGGTAGGCCTCGAGGACCGCGAGGGCGAGGCCGGTGAGCACGGCTCGTTCTCGGGTGATGGCGTGCCAGAGGTGCGCGAGGGCAGTAAGGGCACGGTGCATGGTTGGGACCTCCGTGGAGAGCCGTCCCAGGACGCGTGTGCGGCCCGTTACGGGTTCGGGTGGGGGGTTGTGGGTGCCGGGTCGGCTCAGGGGCGCCGCGGCGGGCGGTCAGTAGGCGGCGAGGTCGGCGATGAGATCGACCATCGATGCCTGGGCGTCAGTCGCGACCCCGAGGGTCACCAGCGCCGCCTCCGCGGCGTCGATCGCCGCCGTGTAGTAGTCGGAGAACCCAGACTCGGGGTCGGTGTAGGCCAGCAACGCCACGTCGGACAGCGCCTGCCCGGCCACCAGCGCCTGCACGCACTCGCGGATCAGCATGAACGCCGAGCCGGGCACGTAGTCGCCGCCGCGACGGAACGCGTAGTCGACCGAACGGCCGGTGAAGAACTCGTTCGGGACCCACGTGAGGCATGTGTCCCACACGGCTTGGCGCATCGCACGGATGGCGGTGGTCATGGCCTGGCCGCCGTTATCGGACCCGGTCGAGGTGACCCCGTCGACCCCGCGGACCAGCCCGAACCAGTGATCGACGTAGTCCCCGCCGAACAAGTCGAACCACGTGACGAGCGACACCGCCGCGAAGTTCGGGCCTCCGCCACCGGTCACTTCGAACGAGTCGGGCTCGAGGGTGGCGCGCCATGCCCACACTGCCCGACCGGCGTCCTCGAGCGCCGCCAAGGTGGCGGCCTCGCCCGTCCACCCCGCCGCGAGCGGCGCGAGCGCCTTGATCGCCGTGGACGCCGCGAGCACGTCCGTGGCGGTCGAGTAGTCCAGGTACATCGGGAGCAGGGTGCGGACGAGCCAGTCGGAGCACATCCACTCGCGGGCTGTTTCCTTGGCGCCGTCGACGGTGTCGATCACCCCCGACGGAGCCACCGTCAGCAGGGCTTGGAGGTCTTGTCGTTCGACGTGGGGCAGCAGGTCGTTGAAGCTGTTGCACACCGCCGCGATGACCGGGGACACGTTCGCGGGTTCCGACGACCACGGGTCGTCGGCCATCCAGGAGGCGACCTCCATCATGTTCCACTGCCAGTCGCCGCCCCTGGGGTCCTCCGATGACGGCTCACCATGCTCGCCTGCAGTCAGGTGCGGGTCTGCCTCGGCCGTGACTCCCACCGTTGCGGTCGCCACGGCTGCCGTGCCGGCCCCGCCGGTGAGGGCCGCCGGGTCGGTCGTTGGGGATGGGACGTTCCCCATCGCTGCCCGCCACGTGAAGGTGAGCGGCGTCGTGCCACCGGGGCCGCCGGTCACGACGACGTCACCGGCACCGCTCGTCACCAGGTCAACCGCTGCCTGTACCGTCGCCGCGTCGGCGTTCCATGCGATCGCCGCGGACGCCACGCCGGGCGACGGCGTCACCGACCATGTCCCTCCGGTGGCGTCAACCGTGATCGTGTGAACCGCGGCGGTCGACACGATCGGGTGCACGATCGGCATCAGGCGCAGATCCTCACGGCCCACAGGCGGACGTCAGTGATCGTGCGAGACGACCCCGAGTTCTGCCACACGCCCAGATAGATGGTGGCCCCGGCGGCCAGGTAGGCGCCGGTGGAGACCTCTTGCATCGCGCCCGCGCCGGCGCCGACGGCGGCAGACGTGGTGCCGGCGAGGTGCACCCCGCCTGCTCCACCCGACCCGGTACGCAGCTGGACACGACGTGCGCCGTTTCCGTCGGTGTCCCACTGGGCCGATCCGCCAGCCACCCAGAACCCGCCGCCGTCGGCGGGCACCGTGACGAACGAGTTCGACGATGCGTGCATGTTCTGGTCGTCGACCTGTTCGGTGTCGAGCGACGGGTTGACCCAGCTGCCGGTGGCGACCGACTGTGAGGCGGCCTTGCCGACCTCGACGTGCGGTCGCACCGCCTCGAGCCACGCCATGTTGTCGCGCAGGTACTGGTTCAGGTCGGCGGCGTAGAGCACGTTGGTGTCGACGAACGTTGGTGGTGCGGTGTAGCCCATGTGGGGGTGTCTCCCTATCCGAGGCTGTTGAGGCCGAGGCGGCCGTAGACCGGGTCGCCGAGGATGAACGTGTTGGGGATGGCGGGGCCGCCGGGCCCGTCGGTCCCGGTCGGGGTGGGCGACAACCCGAAGGTGGTCTCCCAGGTGTTGACCCCGTCGCTGATGCGGTGCTCGATCGCTTCGATCCACGCGGTGACGGTGGTGACCGAACCGGTGTCGGCGGGCCGCCGGCGGACGGTGACCCGGTCCCCGATCCGCAGGGTGAGCGCCGGGCGCCACAGCCGGGCGTCCGCCGAGGGTCGGATCGTGACCGACTCGGGCCGTACCCGCGGCTGCGCGTACAGCGACAGCATCCACTGGGCGCGGGACCGGGCGTCGACCGATGATCCCAGTTGGGTTTGCACGGTCATGGACCTCGGCCCGTAGGCGGCCACCGAGGTTGCGTCGGTCACGGTCTCCGCGCCGCCGGACCACTCGACGGTGACGATGTTCACGATCAGGTTGTCGGAGAAGTCGAGCTCGCAGACGGTGGGGTGCAGCGGATTGGTCGCGGTTGCGTCGTCGGTGAACGTGGCCTGGGGGGTGACGGCGCGGGGGTCGGTGGCCCTCGAGTGGCGGGCCCGGAAGGTGACCTTCCCGGCGGGGGACATCCAAAGCCGGCCTGCTTCGGTCGCTTCGGCGTCTTGGATCGCTGCGAGCACGGTGGTGCCGGTCGACGCGAACGGGCCCATGACCGAGACCCCGGTGTCGATGTCGCGGTCACCGGCGGGCCACCCGGCGACGTCGAGGAACCGGGTGATCCTCGGGCCGGGCAGGTCCCCCGCCCACGGGTCGGCGCCGGCGTCCCACTGCGCGGCGACCGTCGACCCGGACAGGGCGTTGGTGTACACGGCGAGCTCGTCGATGACCCCGGCGAAGCGGTTGTAGCCGGACCCGCCGACCGGGCCGGTAGCGATGCGCAGCCCGTCGGACGTGTCGAGCGTGGCCGACCCCAACGCCGCGCCGGTCGCGACCAGGGCCCCGTCGACGTAGAGCCGGGGGACCCTGGAGCTGTCGATGGTCCCGGCGAGCATGTGGGGGCGGCCGTCGCGGAGGTCGACCGTACCGGTCACCGAGCCCGTCGACGGGCCCGCCGAGCGGGCGGTGAACTGGGCGAACCCGGCCCCGGTGAGCGCCAGCGCGACGACCGGAGCGAACGTCGTGGCGCCGCCACCGACGCCGAACAGGCGGTACTGGATGAAGATCAGGGTCGGGTCGGTCGACGCGGTCGACGAGGTTTGGACCCACGCGACGACCGACAAGGGGGCGGCGGTCAGCATCCAGGACCCGTCGAAGATCACCCGGTCGTCGGCGCCGTCGAACTCGACCGCGTCGCCGGTCGCGCCGTCGACGATCGACCCGGTGGAGCCGGGCTCCCCGTAGTAAACGCCGTCGCGGTGGTTCCCTGACGAGTCGAGGCACACCCGTTCGGTGGGGACCGCGTCGCCGAGCCGCCACCACGCGGCGGGGGCCGCGGTGCGCATCTGCTCTTCGAACGCGGAAGCCACATCGACCTGCGACAGGATCTTGAACCCGTCGGTCGCGGTCAGCTTCGCGGTGGCGGTGAACCCGCGGGCGGCGTCCTGGGGCCACCGGTCCACGAACCCGTGGGCCAGGTCGTGGGTGACCGCGACGAGCGACGCGGGGGAGCTGACGGTCCAGGTGAGACCGGCCGAGTCGACCCCGGTGCCCGCCCCTGGGGTGAACCGGTTCCCGTCGGTGAAGTCGGGGTGGGCGACGACGGTGCCGCCGATCCCGTTGAGGACCGCCGCGGCGTAGACCTTCCCGGCGAACGTCGACACGCCGCCGGCCAACACCCCGACAATGAGCGACGCCCCACCGGAGAAGATCGAGGTGGTCCCGGCGGTCGTGACGGTCGACCCGAGCTGCGTCCACGTCACCGCGGTGTGGTCATGGGTGTCGTCGGTCGACGTGTAGAACTTCACGACCCGGTTCCCGGCGCCGTCGTTCACGTCCATCGTGGCCCGCACCCACCGTGTGGAGCCGTCCGCGGCGCCGACCGCGACCGTCGAGTCGGTCGACAACAGGGCCCCGAGCGCGCCGCTCGGCGACCACGCCAGTTGCAGCTTCCCGGTCGGTAGCACCCCGAACTCCCAGGAGAAGTTCCCGGTCAGGTCCGCTTTGCCGATCACGATCGACGCTGCTGCGGGGGTCCAGTCGGCCGGCGTGACCTTGGCGCGGATGTCGATGTCGCCGGTGATGTCCAACACGGCGGTGTCGAGCACGTACGCGCCGGAGGTCGCGGAGCCGGTGAGGTTCAGGTAGGTGCCCCAGTCGGCCTGGAGGCGGGTCCGTTTCCGGGGGAGCAGCTTCCCGTAGTAGGCGCTGGCGGTGTTCGACGGGTCGAACGCCCGGTCCGGGTTGTCGAGCTCCAGTTGGATCGTGGCGGGGTCGAACGGGTCGAGCTCGAACTGGCGGCCGGACGACGTGGTCGCGGCGAGGACGCGGCGGGTGGTGCCGTCGTGGATCGTGGTCCATGACGGTGTCGCCAGCGGAGCCGTGTCGAACGCGACCTGGGCGCGGAGTGTGGGCCTGGCCATCAGTTGCCCGCCACCCGTCGGATGAGCCGCTCGAGTTCGCCGCCGCGGTGCCCGCGGCGCAGGGCGTCAGCGAGGGCAGCGACGAGGTCGCGTTCGGACAGGACGGACCCGGCGACGTGGACGTGCACCTCGACCGGTGCGGTCTGGGTGCGGAGCCCGCCGCGTGACAGCGGGGCGAACGCGAAGTCCTCCGGGCCGGCGTCGCCGGCGATGAACGCGGTGGGTTTGCGGACGGTGCCGAGGCCGCCGTCGGCCATCGACCAGTGCACGTGGTCCCAGTGGTCACCGCGGGTGGGTTCGCCGTAGACGTGGGGGCTGCCGTGGTAGAGCTGGCGGCCGCCGGCGGGGGAGAAGATCAGCTCGTAGGCGTTCGGGTAGGTGCGGGCGATCCAGTCGAAGATGTCCATTCGGGGCGACACGTCGATGGCGCGTCCGAGGGCGTGGCGGGACAGGCGGCCGGTCGCGGTGATCGCCCCGGGCCGGAACCCCGAGTGCAGTGTCGCGTCGGGGAACTGGTGGTGCACCGCGTTCCACATCTGCTGCCAGGCCATCCCGGACCCGGAGATCACCGGGGCGGCCCGCTTCTGCGCTTCGTTCGTGGCGCCCGCGACCCACATCAACAGGGCGTCGATGGGCTTGTTGACCATCCCCGCGAAGACCTTCCCGGGGGTGCCGAACTGGGCGCCGGCGGACCCGATCGCGGAGCGGACCGGGTCGAGGAGCCGGGCGAGGCCACCGGCGGCGAGGTCGCGGAGCCGGTCCGCGACCGCGTTCACGGCGTCCGAAGCGATCCCGGCGATGTGGCTGACAGGGTTCGGGAACCCGCCGACGGGCAGGCCGAGGGCGCGTAGTTCGGTGTCGGAGCGGATCCCGTAGCGCTCAGCGAGGACGTCCGCGGCGGGCCGGCCTGCGACCATCCCCCGCCGGTCGACGACGGTCTCGCCGGTCTGGAGCACCGCGGGGACCTCCCCGGGGCGCAGCGGCCCACGGTGAGTGCGGCCGCCGGTCTCGCCGACGACACCACCGGAGTGCAGCTGCAGTCCTAGGCGGCGAGGCCCGCCACCCGAACCGCTGTCGCCGCCGACGTGCGGAATGTTGCCGGGGATGATCCCGCCGAGGTTGACGACCCCGGCGACGGTGCGCATCACGCCGAGGAACCGGTTGATGACGTTGTCGATCACCCAGTTCAACGGGCCGGTCATCGCTGACTTGATCCCGTTCCAGATGTCGCCGATCGCGGAGACGCCACCTCGGATCGTGCCCTTGACCGCGTCGATGGCCCTGCCCACCCCGGACTTGATGCCGTCCCACACTCGGGTGAACACCCCACGGATGCCCCGCCACGCGTACCCCCACCCCATGGAGATGACCGCCATGCCGGCGCCGATGATCCCGGACACGGCGTTGATCGCAGCCCGGGCGACGCCGACGATCACGTTCCACGCCCCCCGGAAGATCCCCTTGACCCCGTCCCACGCGCGCGACCAGTCCCCGGTGAACACCCCGACGAATACGTCGAGGATGCCCTTGATGATGTCCATCACGCCGCGGAACGCTTGGGTGATCGCGGAGAACGCGGTCTGGACCTTCGCCAGCCACTGGTTCCCGAACCGGTCCCACAGGTTCGAGATGACCCCGAACACCCGCTCCACGATCAGCTTGACGGCGTCGAACGCTGCACGGAACGTCTCACCCAGTTGGCCGAGGAAGGCCATGATCCCCGGACCGTTGTCAGCCCACCAGCTCGACACCGCCGACATCGCGCCGACGAACGCGTCTCGGACGCGGGGCCACACCTGCTCGAAGATCTCCTGCACCCGGGCCATCGCCGGGGGGATCTCCTCTTGGAACCACCTCGCGAGGTCCTCCACGATCGGGCCGAGCCGGGTCATCCCGTCGCCGACAGCGGCGAACACCCGGGTGGCGACGGGCTCGAGGGCGAGGAACACCCGGTTCTTGATGAGCTGCCACTGCTCACCGAAGTCGCGGGTGTCGCGCGACGCGTCCATGATCGTGTCGGACCCGTTCTCGATCGACGACGACAAGGCGTCGAAGTCGAACCGGCCTTCGGAGATCGCCGCGAACATGTCGGCCCCGGCGCGGGCGCCGAACACCGCCATCGCGTCGGTCATGTCGTAGGTGCCGTTCTGCACCCCCTCCGCGAACCGCCGGAACGCGACGGCGGGCTCTTCGCCCTGCGCGGCGAAGTTCTTGAGGCCTTGGCGCATCCCCGACATCACCGTGGTGGTGTTCACGCCCTGCGCCTCGAACTGGGAGAGCATCGCCACCGAGTCCGAGAACGAGAACCCGAGGTTTCGGAGCGGCGCGCCGAACTGCACCACCTGAGCGGACAGCTGATCCATGCCGACCCCGGACTGCTGGGTGGCCCGGAACAACTGGTCCATCGTGGCGGGCATCTGGCCGGCCTCGATCCCCCAGTCGCCGAACACCCGGGTGAGGTTCTGAACGTTGGTGTTGAGGTCGGTCTCGGTGAGCCTCGACAGCTCGAGCATCCGACGCGACACCGCTTCGAGGGGCTGACCGGTGAGCCCGAGCCGCTGGTTGAGCCCAGAGATCGCCTCCGACGCCGCCCCGAAGTCGGTCGGGACGGTCCTCACCACGTCACGGAACGACTGCTGCAACCGGCCGAGCTCCTCGCTGGTCGCGCCGGTGTTCACCCGGATCTTGTCGTACGCGGAGTCGAAGCTCGACCCGATCGCGTACAGGGCGGCGCCGGCACCAACGGCGGCGGCGCCGACCACAGCGAACCCCGCGACCGCGGCCGTCCCAACTGCTTTGAAGGACCCGCCGAGACCGCCGGCGCGGCGATCGACCGCACCCATCGCGGCGAGCGCCCCTTTGGCGTCGCCGGCGATCACGACCTCTAGACGACGCGACCGTGCCATCGATCACCTCCCTTCGTCACCGGCGGTTCCTGCGGGCCTCGGCGCGCACCTGGGCCAGGTCGCGCCGGTAGTACTCGAGCTCGGTCAGGCTGAGGCGGCTGGGCCCGCCAACGTCAGGGGGGCGGATGCCGTAGAGGCGGGAGAGGGCGGGCCAGTCGGGTCCGACTTCCGCCCGGAGCCTTCCGGGGACGGGATCTCGTCGCTGTCGGGGAGGATCTCACCGACCTGGAGCACGGTCTGGTCGTCGCCGTCGGTGTTGCGGGCGCCTTCGACCTCGAGCGCGGTCGGGAACTGGCGGACGGCGTCGCGGATCTTGAGGTGGGCTTCGCCGGCGTGGCGGCGTCCGAGCCACCACATCACCGCGAGGGCGGCCATCGACATGTCGCCGTTGAGGAACTCCTCGACGGGCCGGCCGGTCTGGACCTGGCACTCGAAGCTGTCCTCGGCGTCGATCGCCGAGTGGAGGAACTCGTAGCGGGTGCCGCGCACGAGCAGGTAGAACCCGATCGGGTCGGGTTCGTGGGCGGTCGGCTGGTCCTCGGGGAGGACACCGGGGCGGTCGGGCATCGTGGTTGCTCCTTCGGGCAGGGGGATGGGGTGTGGGCAGGTTCCGCGGCAGACCCCCGGGCGGGTGGGGGTCTGCCGCGCGCCCCTGCCCGGGGCGTCTGTGTCAGCGGCCGAGGACGGTCGCTCCGAGCGAAGCGAGCTCGCTCGGGAACGCCGCTGCGACCGCGTCCTCGAACTCGTCGAGGTAGAACCGTTCGATGTCGTCGATCGCCGCGAAGATCCCCGGATTGATGGCGTAGGGGCCACGGCCCGGGCCTTCGTCGTTGACCCCGACCGGCCACGACATCTCGTGCTGGTTCCCGACCCACGCCTCGAACTGCGGCCAGGCCTTCGCTCCGAAGAACGCGCCGTCCGCGAACTTGTACTGGGTGCCCTTGTTGATCGCGATCTTCGCGGCGCGTTGCTCGCCTCGACCGACGACCGCGGGGGCGGCCTTGGCCAGCACACCACCGCGGGACCTCGCCTCGTCCTGAATGGATGAGGCGACCCTCTCCGCGATCTGACGGTTCGCTGCGGTCATGGCCCGGGGCAGCTTCGTGTCGGCGGCGCGCAGCTCCGCCTGGAACTCGCGGAGCCCACGCACGTGGACCGCACCCCGGGCCCTCGCCATCAGGTCGGGGTGGAGTCCGAGTTGACCAGCACCGCGGTGATCGCCGACGCGTCGGTGGTGGTCGGCCCGATGCACTTGAACGGGGCGGACAGCTGCACGACCCCGCGTCCGTCGACCTCAGGCGTCGCTCCGTCGAACCGCACGTTCGTGGTGATCGTGAGCGACGCCGACGCACCAGCCGTGATGGTGACCACGAGCGCGACCTCGGTGGCGTTGCGGTAGCGGTTCATCTGGGTGAGGGACTCGAACTCGAGGTCCAGGGTGCCCGAGTACTCGCGCAGCTCGGCTTCGAGCGGCTCGGCCCGGTACTCCGACCCGATGAACCGCCGGTCGGTGTCGAGCCCGTTCGACCCCTTCAGCGAGAGCTTCTTCACGTTCGCGGCGCCGCCGGCGACCGTGGCCGAGGCGTGCTTGAACGTGAACGGGGTCGCCGATCCGGCCCCGAACGACGCCGTCGCCAACGACTCCGACGTCACCAGGGACTTGCCGACCACCGACGTGGAGAGCGTCACAAGCCCGCCGGAGTCGACCGACAGCTCCCACTCGGTCACCTTCATCCCGGCGAACGAGAACGGCTGGACGGTGCCGGCCACGTCGGGCTTGCCGACCTGGACTGACAGGTGATCGTCGGTCAGGTCACCGGGGGTGAACGTGTGGGAGTACGGGCCCGCCCCGGTGGTCGACACCGCACCGAAGCACGCCTTCAGCAGCGCCCCTGTGCCCTGCTGGAACAGCTCGGTCTGGATGTCGCCGCCGACGTCGACGTTCCCGGCCGCCCACTGAGCGGACCGCAGCGTGCGGACGCCGGTCACGATCCCTTCGGACTCGATCCGGTCGATCTCCTCGGTCAACGACTCCGAGATCAGCGGGTAGAACCGGGTCGGGGCCTCGAAGGTCCCCCAGGTGGACTCGGCCTTGACGCCGAGCTGTGCTGCCATCCCGGACTTGAGTGCCATCAGTCGTTCTCCTTCTTGGGCTTGGCAGCCCCGACGGGCTCCCAGACGTCTTGGCCGGCGAGACCGGCCGCGGTGGTGTCGTCGACATCGACCACCCCGTTGTCGTCGGTGACCACGCCGGCGGCGGGGATCTCGACGGGGAGCGCGGCGGGGCCGACGTAGCGGAACTTCTTCACGGTGGTCCTCCTGGGGTCAGGTGGGAGTGAGACGGGCGGTGAACTGGACGGTGCACTCGAACCGGGCGCCGAACCCCTGCATGTTCGGGATGAACCCGATGGCATGGTTCGCTCCGGTGAGGACCGCCTCGAAACGGGCGGGGTCGGTCACGCCGAGGTCGACGTTGTTGGCGAGGATGTCGGCGACGCGGGTGAGGATCTCGGCGGCCCGGGTGTCGGCCGCGGTCTGCGAGCCGCCGGTGCCGGGCTTGAGGACCTGGACGATGACCTGCTGGTCGATCGTCTCGTCGCGGTGGAGGTGCCCGGCGGTGAGGACCGGGATCGCGTAGGAGACGGCGGCGCCGCCGAGCCAGATCGCTTCGTAGTCGCCGTCGGTCGACTTCAGGTCGGTGGGCTGCACCGGGACGTCGTAGGAGACGTTCACCCCTGCGGCGGTCAGGGTGGCGTCGGCCTGCAGGGCCGCGATGAGCGCCGACTTCGCGACGACGATCGAGGTGCCGATCATCCGACCCCCGGCCCCTCAATGATCTCCTCGGCGCAGCAGTCCCGGACAGCCTTCGTCACGATGCTGACCGGGAAGTTCTGCGCCGGAGCGTCGAACTCGCCGACCAGTTGCACGGCGGCCTCCATCGTCCGCCACACGTTCTTCA
>OFRG01000676.1_pt1 | contig 12035 bp, 8 predicted proteins | sample 1543071 | NCBI WGS metagenome assembly OFRG01 (sample SAMN07774222, study PRJEB24372) | wastewater metagenome | isolation source: WWTP Verbania (Effluent) | place: Italy: Verbania | collected 2015-12
CCAGTTTGATCTTCAATGAATGAATCACATGAACATTGATAACGATTTCTTAGAAGTTGGATTATGTGTTTTCTATGAGATCCGTCTGCTACTTCAAACTCTAGCAAACAAGGTGATTTTGTTTCATCTAGATCTTGAAGAGTTATTTTGTAATGTTTTTCATAACACTTTTCTTGTAGTTGATGTTTTATGAATGATAGAGCATCAACAGGTGGTTTTGAATAAGGTTTATTTGTTTTATCAAATGGTTTAATTGAAATTATGTGAGGCATTATTAAACAAATATCTTAACATGTTGAATATTAGTTCTCAAGGAACAATAAAAATGAAAGCAAGCATACCAAAACTAGAAGTTGATAAAGATGGGATTCCACAAAACAAGCCATTAGACAATGAAGAAGTGAGAAAGGAAAGAGAATTCTCGTTTGATAGAAATGATGGAGAGGACGTTGCAAAATCACATTGGCAACAAATAATACAGAAAGGATCTGAAAAGAATAAACTGAAGACATCGGAAGAGGCTGCAAAGCTGATGAAGGATTCGATGGATTGTTTGCCAGAAGATAAAATAAATCATATTCCTGAAGATATGTTGGATGTTTTTAAAGTTTTTGGTAATAAACTACCAGAATCCGCCAGGGCGAAACATCTCAGCAAACCATCATTTAAAGATGTTTACCAAAAAGCAAAAGAATTTCAGAAAGTGGCATTGATGTATTTAAAATCACAAGATTCCAAAGAAAAACGATTAGATTCTTATGGCATTCCACTATCAGATATATTGAGATCTGACTTCAGTAAAACAAACAAAGACTTGTTGTTTCATATTGTTGAAAACTTCTCAACAAAACACATCCCAGATGGATTACTAACTTTTGTTCCATTGAATGTTTTGAAAAACTTACAAGAAAGCTTGTGGTTTCTAGATCAAGAATCTAATCCATTCTTTTGGTTGTCAGAAAGAAAAATAGCAAATCATTTGTTCATTCAAGACAAGCAGATTGAATCAAAGAAAATTCCAAGAATTGATCGCGATGTTGTCGCAAGAAATGAACGAAATGAAAAACTTTACCAAAAAGTTTCAAATAAAGTTGTTAATGGTCAATAATCGTAGAACTGATCATAAACATCTCCAGTCAAACCATAATCAATAATAACTGGAACTAGTTTCCCGTTTCTTACAACCGTTCCCCAAGAACTTTTTCTTTTTATATCAGCGTGTGAAAGATCATACATTGATATGGTTTTTACTGTTTCTTTGAAGAACTCAGAGTTCACTATATCTGGGTTTTGATCAAAAGAAAAAACACTGTTAAACGATTTCTCTAAGTTCACTGCAAACTCATCAAACCTGAATCCTACTGCATTTTTAAAACTTGTTTCTGATTTTGTTAATGGTATTGCATATTCTGACTCTAGCCAGCTGAACTTAGGATCGTGGTCAAAAACTTTTGCAACCATTTCAGATCCATGATGGTTTGAAATTCCTATTTCAGCTTTATTCTGAGCCAATCCTTTAAGGTTCTTGGCAATTTTAATGACTTTGGTTTTATCGTTTGGCAACTGAAAAACAATTCTTGAAGTTCCTGAACCTAGTTTCTTTAGTTTTTTATTGGCATAAATAAGTCGTTTCTTGATTGAAGACAATGATTTAAACTCTTCTAGATTAAATGGCGTATTTGGTCCTGATCTAGAGTTTAATCTTTCAATATAAGCTTTTGTTAACTCATCAGTTTCTTCTTCTGAGAGGTAATGTGTTTCATATAAAATGCTTTTGCTAACCTTGTGGCACGTTTTAATAGTTCGGGCGTAGGATTTTTAGCCATTTCAGCATCAATGGTAGCCTTATATATGGCTATAACAGCATTGTCCTTGTTAGTTATCTTGCCCCCATTTTCCATCTTATCCAATACTTCATTGGCGGCATTGGGGTTTTCTTTTATTTTCCTTTGGGCTTCTTCAATTAATGTTTCATGGTTTTCTACGGGCTTCCCTTCGTATTCTGATTCACCTATTATTTTTCTTAGTTCTTCAACGGCAGCATGAGTAATACCTTCCTTTTTACCCCCTTCTTCTCCTACTGGCTCTGCTGGTTCTTTAGGAGGTTCTTTTCCTCCTTCACCTTCTTCTGGTATAACTTCAATAGGTTTTTCTTCTGTAATGCCTTCAACTTTTGAGGGCTGCTGAACTTCAACTTTGGGTTCTTCATTCTTTATGGGTTCTGTTTTTGCTTTGGTTGTTTCTTTGAGTGATTGTTTTTTTAATGGGTTTTCAATTACTTCAATATGTGATTTATTGGGAACTACGGCAGAAATAGAACCTGAATCTTCCCCAACATTCTCATAATAATATCCTCGTTTTGCATTTCCTTTTTTTATTGCGGCTTTCATATAACCGTTAGCCTTGAAATCTTCATGTGGGCTATTAGTTGAATTACTCATTTCCCCTTTTATCCTAACGGGCTGCATATTCGGCTTCGCTTTTTCAGATACCTCTGTTTGGTCGCTGTATGTTGCTTTTTCTTTTCTTTGAGATGGGTAGTAATCTTCTTCTGGAACATCCTTGCCAGAATTATACCCTGTATCTTTCCATTTGTTTTCCTCTTTTGAAAGTGTTTTTTTACCCGCTAATAAAGTTTTACCGTACTCTTCCGTTCCGTTCCAATCAGTACCATCAGCCTTAACCCCAATTCTTGCCTCCAATGCTTGTTTCGCTGCCAAATGAGTACCAATATGCAAACCGCTTGCACTTCCCCTCATATCTCCACTTGGAGAGCCATGCCAAAACACATTTTTATCTTTCTTTAATTCGCTATGCCAATCATCCAACTTTTTATTATTCAATTCCACATCTACTACACCACCACTACCTTCTTCTCCCCCTACATTAGATGTATTGCCTTTGGGGGTGGTGTTATCTACTACTCCTTCATCTACTACTACATCCTTACCTGATTTTACTTTTACATTTTTTGGATTAAATACAACTGTTTCTTCACCAATATCTAAGCCATCAAATCCTTTATCTTGTAAATATTTAGTTAGCTTTTCTGATGCACCTTCTTCTGTTTCTCCAATACCGGCTTCTTTCCTTAAATCCATTAAACCTTTAAACCCATCAACCTTCTTAATATTCAAATCCCCTACTGAAACTGTTAGTACATCGGTAACATCTTCCATTTGCCCACCTTCCTGATATGGCTCTTTTGACTTAGATAAATAAACTCCTTTAACATAATTATCACCAACAAAAGAACTTCCTTCTCCTGTTGAACTAAACCCTTCTTTATTTATTTTTTCAGCATTATTTGTACCATGAAAATATTCTCCATCCTTACCTGATTGCTGTGGTAATTGTTTTTTACCTACTTCTTCAAATGGTACTTCTTCACCACTTGACCTTTTGCGGGATTTTTCTAATGACTTAACAAAATCACTTTGGCTGAACTCTCCTAACTTACTTGTAGCCTTTTCGTATTCTGCTGCTATTTTATGTAACTCTTGTGGTATTTCGTCTGCTTCTAATTGATTTCCTTTTTTATCCGTTACCTGAATTTCATTATCATAATCCCAATCAATTTCATATCCTTTATTTTCAAACTCTCTTTCTATTTCAGCCATCCTATCTGTTATAGGCTTCATTTGTCTTTGTATTTCCTCTGGTTCAATAGCTGTTAATCCTGAATTTTTTGATACATCAGTAGTTTTACCTTCTTGTACAGTAGGGGTGGATGGTTTGGTTTCTGCTGGCACATCTTCTCCTATGGGAATTCCTTTTTTATCTGTTCCTTCTATGGGTACGGTTAGGTCGGGGAGTTCAGATGCAACTTTATCTATCGGATTGCCTGTTACTTCATCAATCTCGTATTTTAATGGGTCATTTGTTTTTGTTATTTTTTCAATCTGTTTATTATATGCTTCAATTTTTTGTTCATAAACTGCTCTTTGTGTCGGGTCTTTGGTAGCCATTTCGGCAGCTACATTATCCCTTGCCTGAATTAACCCTGCTACTGATGCTTGTGTTTCGGGGGTTAATCCATCAGATGTTTTAGCAAGTGCTGTTTTATACCCATCAATATCTGCAATGGTTTGTTCAGCTACTTCGGGCGTTATTCTGCCTGCTTGTACGTTTGCATCCAATACAGTTTTAATTTCAGCACTTGGTATTTGTTTTGCAACGACCCATTTATACGCTGATTTTATAACATTTGGTAAAATATCCTTACCATGAATAAAACCTGCAAGTATTCCGCCTGCCGTTCCATTATCTATAACTGTTGTTTTTATTTCATCTATGGCTTTATCAGTATCTACATTATATCCCTCTAATTTTCTTTCTGCAAGTTGCGCTGCTTTACTTGCGCCTGTAATGCCACCCAAATGAATAGCACTTGACGTAACCCCTTTTAAGTAAGTTGTTAAAACATTCTTCGATTCTTTTGCTATTGGTAATTTTAAACTTGTAGTATAAGCAAGTGCATTAGCTGCTCCCAATAAACCTCCCGATATTCCCCCTTTTTCAGCAATCCTCATTAATTCATTTTCGTCTGCATCTGGATTCTCTTGTTTTAGTTGGTAAAACCTTGCCATTTGCTCATCCTTTGAACCTTGTTCTATCATATCATGTGCAGTAAGTAAAACAGTTAACGCAGGGGCTAATCCTACCAATGAAGCCCCACCTGTTTCGGGTGCTGCTATTGCGGCTGCTGTGGCTGCCGTACCTGCAAGGGCTGCTCTTGTTAAGTAAGGTAATGAGCCACCAACTAAACCGCCAACTCCACTCCTTTCGGACATATATTCAGGATTAGGATTTTCCTGCATTTTTTGATTAGCATACTGTACTTTTTGTTCGGTAGTCATTCTATTAAAAGCCTTTGCCTCATCTTCTCCATCAACGGCAGCATTGAAACCCTTTCTCATATCTTCCAAAAATCCTAAGTTCCTATCCAGTCCAATATTGCCGTCTTTATCTTTATGGTATGTGGCTTCTGCACCATTAACTACAATACCTCCTATCATGGTAGGCTTTGTTTTTTCTTCTATTTTTTTTCGTTGCTCTATATAAAGAGGGTCATTTTTACCTGCGACAATACCTTTTTGTTTTAATACTTTTAGGGTAGTATTATCAATAGCAGTTTGCATATCAATTTTATGCTGTTCATTCCTTGACAGTGCTTCATTTATATCAATTTCAGATATTGGCTTTGCCCTGTAAGTGTTATCTAATATAGGAGTTAAAGGTATTTTCCTTAAAGGATATTTTTTTATTTGCTCTGCAATAGCAGCATCATGCTTAGTATTAAGCATGTCAAGTCCTTCAGCATCTAATTTTTTAGGCTGATTATATTGCCCTCCTATTGAAAAAGGATTTGCCTTGTCAGTATTAGGGGTGTATGTCGGTACGTTTGATGGGGCTTTGGAACTTCCAGCTTGCCCACCAACGCCTACACCATTCACGGATAGATTTTTTTTTTCAACGTATCCTGCTGGTAAGGGTGGTAAACCACTCTTTTTAATTGCAACATACCCTTTAGGCAGCTTGGGTATTGGGTCTTGTTGTGTTTCTTGTTCTAATTCTTCGACCATTATTCTATTGGTTTACCTGTTTTTATATCATACCACTTACCGTTCTTTAACCCTATTTGACCTTTATTAGTTTCGGTAATATTGGAATAAACTTGTTCAATTACTTTTCTTTTCTCTTTTACTCCCGGTTGTACTTTCATATTAACATCGGCAAAATCCATTGGGGCTATTAATTTATTATCTTCTGCCCTTACTATACTTATAGTCCCATTTGGTTCTTTTCTTACATAAATATCAGCCTGTGTTAAATCTCCACCAGTAAGTTCATTGGCATATTTTAAAACAACTCCTTGTGCTGTTGCAGATAAACTATTTAATGGGAAACCATACCCCTCTCTTGAAGTAGATGCCTTATCATTTATCTCATTGAAAACATCTCTTATTACTGTGTCATCTCCACCTTTACCATTATTTACTTTTATACTTACTCTTGGTTGGGGAGGTAAATGAGTTCTTGATGAAACGTATGGTTGTGAAAGCCCATTATCATTTAACCATTGGCTAAAATACACACGCTTTAAATCCTGTTCATGCTCAGGGCTAACATCTAATTTAGAAAACTGTTTGTGTTTCTGCCAATCACCTTCAAAGGCATATTCAAGTTCATCATTTGAAAGAATTTTATTCATAGTAGGCTGAGAAACTACTATCATTGTTTTTGTAACTGGTCTGCCGTTTTCATCAATTTCTTCATAGTCCTGTTTTGTGCCTTTTAAAGCAACTTTCGGCTGTTTGCCTTTTGGTATCAACCCTGTTTTTGGGTCAACCTCCAATGGATTACCTTTTTCATCTACAAGCTGCGCCCATTCTGGGATATTAGTAGTATAATTTATCTGTGTACCATCAGGGGATTGCGAAAATAATTCCCCTTTCTCTCCACCCTTTTTTACAAAATCAATCAATGATTTAGTACCTTTTGAATATTTCCATGCGTTTTCAGGCTTTAATATTTCTTGTAAGGCATTTGAATTTGTTCCTATTGTAGCTTGATTAAAGTCAATACCCCCGTCTGGCTTAGTTATTAAATGATGTGAATCTACTTGTTTTTGCAAGTCCACCAATATTTTCTGCATATCCAAATTAGGATTAACCTCTACTGCCTTTTTAGCCAATGCCTCTTGTTCTGTCAAATCAGCCTTATAAGAGTTGTATCCTTGCGAAACAGGTGTTAATTTTTTCTGTAATTCTAAATATAACTGGTCAGGTGGTAAATTTGTCTTCCCGGCAAATTCGTTCCTTACCGATAATAACTGTTCTGTTGCTAATGAATTAGCTTTTTGTGTAGATGATTGGTAAGTTGATGGGTCAGTAGCATCATCAATCATTTTAAGTTTACGATACTTGTCTGCATCAGTCTGTTCTTGCTTACGTTGCCCCATTTGGGCATTTAATTCCTTATCTCTTTGATAATATTGGGCAGCATTATGCTGCGCCTCCATTGTTTGCGTATGGTTTATATTGCCGTAATCTTGTAAGATACTACCCCTGCGACTCATTTATATTTTGTTTAATTATTTACCCATTCCGCCCCCCATGCCGCCCATAGAACTTAGTCCTGCCCCCCATTGACCAACGTCATTGCCACCTTTTTGCCTCATCTTATATTGTGTCATAACTGTATTTACTTGGTCTTGCCAACGCCTTACGTTATCATCAAATAGATTCTGGTGTTCTTGTGTCATACCTGCATTAGCTTGGTTAAGATTACCTAATTTATTATAATAATCCTGATTTTCCATTTGTTGCAGGTTATCAAATCCTGCATTTGTCTGACCTTGTGCGCCTGCTGCTGCCGCTATTGCCTGTGCGCTATCAGTTGCATTTCTGTTTATATTACCTATTGCTGCTGCCTGCGTTCCATAAAGATTACGTTCTCTTGCTGTTGCACCTGCCATCCTTGCATTAAGAAGCGTATTAGCTAATCCTAATGTATTTTGAGCATAAGGGGATATTGTGTATTTAGGGTCTTCTTTAATCAGGCTGCTTAATTTTTTATCGGCTTTAATACCTGCTATTGCACTAAAAATACCGCCTACTGTACCCATAGCTGTTTGCGTAATGCCGCCTATCATTCCTGCCATGACTTAATTTTTTATTTGTTTATTAAATACCATCATTCCTTTTGGTGTATCTGCTAAATAGTAAAACCCATTTTTTAAGAACATTTTTTGACTTGGTTTATTATCCTTATCCACACTTGCACAAACGAATTTTATATCATCAAATGCTTCTGCAAATCTTACCAAACCATTTACTGCTTCTGTTCCATACCCTTTTTTTTGAAATTCAGGACGGGTATAACAAAATACTTCAACAACATTATGTTCTGTTGGTGGGCATAAAAAACCACATTCCAATACCTCATCTCCGTTATGCTTGCCTACCCAAAAAGTATAAAATAACTGTTCCCTTTCACCTGCATCTTTCATTGGTTTTAGGGTGTACTCTATGACATTATGTTGTTCCTCGTCATTTGTTATCATTCCACTATACGAATATACACGGGAAATTAATTCATAATAATTTAAAGGTATAATATGTAATCTATCGGTTCTTATCATGTATTTGTGTTTCCAAGACTTACCGTAAAGGCAATATTCATAAATTTAAGTTCCAATACTGTACTTCCGCTTACCGTAAATTCAAGCATAAACATCATTGCTACACTTCTCATTCTTTCCCCAGTTAACCTGCTTATAGTCGTGTTACCCGTTGCTGTTGGTTGAATTATATTCCTTTGGAATGTTGCGTTCCATACACCCTCAAGGTCTGTAAACTGGTAATCCACAAGGTCGCTTATCTGCTGGTAAGGATAGTTGTTATACATATACAGATAGCTTGGCTGCATATTGGCTTCTATCGCTATGGCATTATATGATTTTAACTGGCTCGCAAACATATTGGACACCGGCATTATCTTTGCCTTGTACTGAACTCCATAAAAGTTACATTGATTATTCGACTGGTTATGCAGATACAAGAATCCATCCCTGAATGAATATAATTGGTTTTGCAAGGAAACCATACCTTCTGAATAAAATGAATAACTACCGAGCCACCTGTTATTTTTAATATCAAATACCATTGTTTTACCCTGAAAATCCAAAATATCAAATGGGTATATTACATTTACGGTTGCATCAGTATCTTTTGTAAATGTTGGCAAATATCCTTTTGGTGGCGTATTTGATATTTTTGGTAATGAAATAAGTAACTCATCATGGAACGGGTCAACTGTCATATATACAAATGGTCGCCCACCTAATGCCTCAATATCCGTTGATGACATTGATAGGAATTGCTCACACCAGTTTTTCCAAAATCTTGTCATTTTGAAATTTGAAATCGGGAAAAGTCCGTTGGTACTGTATTGTATAACCCTGCCATTATTCATATCTATCCAAAAAACATTACCCCTGTATTCAGTTACACTTTCTGGATTTACTGTTCCATAATTCCCTTTAAGAATATTTACCGTCCCTATTACATTGGGGGAACTTGCTAAATAAGCATTTTGATCTGAGCCTACTAATTGAACTTCTCCGAGATAAAGGCTTGCTGTTTGCTGTTCACCTATGGCTAACATGATATTACCCTGCTGCGCCACCTTACTTGTCTGTTGTAATTTTCTTATAGCACCCATACTTATTGGTAATATCTTTTCATCCAGTGCATCAAATGTACTTAACCCGTTATTATTACTACCCTGTATAATGGTATTGCTCCACTTGGTAGAATCTATTTTTGTTTCCTGACCTAATGTGGTAACAAGATTGCTTTCTCCATAGATACCAAACCAGTCTTTCCATAGGTTATCATTTGGTGACATATTTTCTGACCAATATCCATACCCTGTTGGAGCAAAGAATATCCTTTGCATAAAGGTTGTATCACCTGTAAGGTTAGCTGCTGTTGTTCCGTAGGTTCTGGTATTTTCTGTTGGGCTATTAACAACCCCGGTCATTCCTGTTGTATAAAAATCCTCATCTCCTACCTGAATGTACTGCGTATAATATTCAACCAATAAAAGGTCGGCTATACTGGTTGTTACTCCAAGATTATATGGGTCACAAATTATATAATCAGCATCCTGTGCTATTACAGCAAGTGAAAATGGCGCAGTTGACAGCCCGCTAAGATAAACCCTTATAAACGCTTCATCCCCCTTTGTAAACTGTATACCCATCCCGTTAAGCGTAAGGTTTGATGTTTTAAAGGCAATCCCAAATAATCCGCTTACATAGTTATTCTGGTAGGTATAAGTACCATCCACATTTCTTATAACATATTGCACATCGGTATTACGCATTGCCCATTGAGCAAAGAACCTTGTTCTCAAATTCTTTGTTATTAAAAAGTCATAATACCATGCCCAATCTGGTATTTCAGTAAGTGCATTTGTGTTACTTAATTCTGCATGGATAAGGTTATAAAACAATGTGGCGTTATTATAATCCCCTCTATCTGGTATGGTTACAACGCTGTTAACAGGATCGGTTACAACCCCAGATGCTCTTTTATACCTGTCCCTGAAACGTATGCCTACCTGATAACTGCTCCAACTCTTAAAATAAGAATACCCTATACCGTATGGTGGAGAAAATAAAGGTGTACCTGTAAGTGATGTGGTCTTTGGGGTGTCATATCCTACTACATTGTTTGCAAGAAAATTCCGGCTTAGTCCAGCACTACCTGTTCTTGATAATAAAGGAACGCTGTCAAATGGCTTTACTGATGCGGCATTATCAACAGCAACACCTATTTTATCATTATAAAAAAAGAAAGTAAGTGAGCCACCTGCATTATACGCATTTATTTCTGCAAGGTCGGCTGCGTTTCTTTTATCCCATGATTTTATAATAAAATATCCGGGTTGGTTATTATATCTCACCGCAAGTTCAAATATCTGCACATCCTGTTCAATATCGTATCCGTTCTGCCATGCAAGCGTTATAGTTACCCTGTTGGTTGCATCGTAATTTGATTGCGAAGCATTAGTCCCAAAACGGTAATTAACCATAACGGATGGTGTCCCAAATACACTTGTTTCACCGTCCCTGAAATGATTACGGAAAGCAAATTGGCCTGCAAACTCACGAAGAAAATTCTGACGGGAAGGTATAGTCTGAAACGTAAGTGCAGGTGGCCTTTGCGGTGCATACCTTATTATAGTTGTTACTTTTTGGTTTATCGGTGAAGTATAGGCTTCGGTGGTAGTACTGAAAGTTGGGTTATTAAGTTTTATACCTGCATTTATATTTATCCTTCTTGGGTCGCTGTAATAATCAGTCCAATAAAGTAAATCCCCGACTATCCACATATCTATCGGGTAGTTTTTATTGAATACTAATCCTCCCCCAAGTAAGGGTAATTGATCGACCTGCCCATTAAATGTTACGGTATAGGTTGTATTGGTATCTTTGTAGTAAGCAATAATGATGTGAGAAGCCCCGATAGAAGTATCGTAAAGCGCATATAGTATTCTGTTATTGGCATCATCCGAAACACTGCCTAATCTTATAAATCCACTTGACCCAAAAGTATCAACCCTTAATGTACCTCCAATACTTTCCGCTGTTCCTGTTACTCCTTTATCAGTACTACCCACACGAATATTTTCCATATTCACCCATGCGTTAAGGGCTATGGCGAACATATCATTATCTGCATCAAGATAACCTTGCTGTTCTCCTGTCTGTGCAAAATATTTTTTCTCCTTATTTATCAAGGTAATATATATTCTTTGTACAAAATGTTTTTTTCATCAATAACCGCATACTGATACCTGCTTATATTTATTAATTTCTGCCCTGCTGTTATATATGCTACATTATCACCAATAGCATAGCTATCTGATGTTTCAAAAATATTAACGATACTGCCAAAATTAATTTCTCCTGTGGACACATCGCCTGTAACCGAATTCCCCGGAAGTATAACTACTAAATATCTTGGTAAGGTAATATTCAAAACGAAGCCAAAAAAGTCGCAGAAGTTTTATCTAGTAAATTGCCAATTATTTACGCATCTTATGGATATGAAGGTGTATTGGTTAATTTCAGAAGACAATTAAATGAGAATGCGAAGATGTTGTGTTGGTATTCTGTTTTACCTGAGATGAATCACAATGAACTCGTGGGCTGGACTAAAAAAGATGAAAGTTTAGCTGTGGTATTCATAAAGAATGTAATTAGCGCTCATATAAGACTCACTATAAACAAATGCCCATGAAGGGATCATGAAGTGCGCAATACACCGCCGCACTTTCATACATGCGCCCCTCTCATTACAAGCTCTCTACCAATTCTGTAAACACCACGATGCGCTTATCGTAGAGCTTTTTCTCTTTGATCCACGTACCTGTGCACGTAATGAGATTCAGACGCGGTATAGAGACATCGGCATCAAAAATATCTTCAGTCGGATCATCATATGCGTAGGTTTTAATTG
>OFRG01000680.1_pt1 | contig 11936 bp, 13 predicted proteins | sample 1543071 | NCBI WGS metagenome assembly OFRG01 (sample SAMN07774222, study PRJEB24372) | wastewater metagenome | isolation source: WWTP Verbania (Effluent) | place: Italy: Verbania | collected 2015-12
GATGGCTTCAAAACCACCGACTTGGCTAAAACGGGCGACAGTGACAAGGTGCTGATTACCGCTGATTGCTGCTTGGCTGTGCGCGCTCCTACCGCTTTTGCAAAAATCGCCAACCTGACCCCATAAGGGTTAGTAGCGTGATAAATCGGGGAGGCTTCGGCCTCCCTTTTTTTTGCCTTTACCACTTTGGACAATGCACCCATAGAAACTAGAGCGGGGTTGCGCTGTGGATGATTTTCACATCATTGAGTCGGCAAACGAATACGGGATTGCGCGGGATGTGCGCTTTGAAGGCGACCAGATAACCACGAAATTAACCTATGACGCCGCGCCCATGCTTGAAGCTGCGCACGCTGCGCGGGTGGCTTCAGAGGGTCATCGTTGGGGTGATGGTCACTTTGTTGGGATTATCCCAATGGTTGAGCTGACGCGCATCAATGAGACGTTCAAAAGTGCAGAGGAACGCAAGCATCAAATCCTATCTTGGCTGCGTGACAACCCCAAGATGGTCACATTCGATAAGTTCCTGAAATGACCTACGCCACACTCCAAACTGACGTAGCGACCTACCTGCACCGCAGTGATTTAACCGCGCTAATGCCTATGTTTGTAGAGCGTGCGGAGGCTGTTCTTTTCCGTGAGTTGCAGGTAAAAGACCTGGCTACATCCGTTGCCGGTACGACAACTGGCGAATATGCCGCACTGCCTGCGGACTTTGCCACAGTATCAAAAATCACGGTTGTCTATGGAAGTACCGAATACTCGCTTGATTACAAAAGCGAAAGCGCAGTAACGACTACCAGCGTGCCGAGCGTCTATGCCATTGAGAGCAACCAGCTACGCATCTTTGGCGCGTCGACCGGGCAGGCATACACCCTGTACTACATCCCCAGGCTGACAGCACTCAGCAACAGCAACACAACAAGCTGGCTGCTTACAAATGCGCCTGACTTGTACCTGTACGCCACGGCGTTAGAAGGTGCGCGTCATATCCGCGATCAAGATGAGGTTGCGCGATTGACGGGTTATGTAACCAGCGCATTGGACTCTGTACGCAGGATGAGCGAGCGCAAAGGCCAGCCTTCCAACGGCTCCATGCAGATCAAAGTGAGGCGCTAAAAGTGACCATCGAAACGGCAACCTACACCCCGCAGCTAGACGCCACTTACCCGGCATCTGGTGATGCAAAAAGCGAGGGCGATAACCACATTCGACTGCTGAAAAGCACGATTAAGGCCACATGGCCAAACCTCACAGCTACTGCGGTAACACCCACAAGCGCAGACCTCAACACCTTGGCAGGCGCTGCAACGACTGGCGGCGTGGGGCTGAACGTAGCTACGCAGGCCAGCACCGACAACAGCACCAAAGCGGCCAGTACGGCGTTTGTCAGTACCGCAGTGGCTGCGGCTGCGTTTGCATCGACATTGCCAAGCCAATCAGGCAACGGCGGCAAGTCCATCTATACCGACGGTATAACTGCTAGTTGGCAGTCTCTTGGTGGGCCTGTAACGGTTGTGTCAGGCACCACGCAGACCGCAGTGGCAGGCAATCACTATGTCCTGACCAACGTCGCAGCAACAGCGGTAACGTTGCCCGCTTCACCCACCACGAGCGATGTGATCTGGTTCACCGTTGGCAACAACCTGACGACCAACACAATCGACCCCGGCGCGAACACGATCAACGGTGTTGCGGGTGTGCTGACTGTGGACGACCCATACGCCACGATCTTCTTCAAATGGGACGGCTCTACTTGGCTGCTGATCCCACTGGGGGGCTATACGCCATCGTTTGCAAGACCAGCCATTACAGGCCCAGCAACGGTCACGGCCAACAGCGCCAGCGCAGCCCTAACAGTCACCCAGACAGGCGCAGGGAATGCGTTTGTGGTGGAGGATTCAGCGAGTACAGATTCGACGCCTTTTGTGATTACTGCGACCGGATCAACTGTTGTCGGGGCTGCGGCTAGTTTCGCCGGTATTTTCGGCAACGCCGCCAACTTGCAAGTTGCAAGCGTATCGACCCACCCAATACACTTAAGTAGGTTCGCAAATGACGCTTTTGGCACAGATGTTCAGTTGCTCAAATCTAGAAACACCACTCCGGGAGGACACACGATTGTGCAGTCCGGGGATTCTATTTCATCCATTTTCTTCGGCGGTAGCGACGGCACAAATTACATACCTGCGGCGTCAATCCTTGGGCAAGTAGACGGCACCCCCGGCACCAACGACATGCCCGGACGCTTGGTGTTTTCCACAACTGCTGACGGTGGTAGTAGCCCGGCAGAGCGCCTGCGGATCGACAACGCTGGCGTTATCACTGCACGCATCGGAACTGCAATCCCCGCAGGTGGTACAGCAGGGTTTGGCTACTGCGCAACCTCAACGGCTAACTTTGGCGTGTTCTTTGGCTCGGGCGCTCCTACGCTGTCTGCGGCAAAAGGCTCACTCTACCTGCGCTCTGATGGTTCTACAACCAATGATCGTATGTACGTCAACACCAACGGAGCAACAACATGGACTGCCGTAACAACGGCGGCTTAAACACATGAGCACACTATCTCAATTTATCGGCGGCGGTCAGGACTTCCCCAACATCCGGTACATCCGAAACTCCGGAACATTCGTAACGCCAAAGGCCGGTAAGTACCGAGTGAGCGTGTTTGGCGGCGGCGGCAGTGGAGCCGCTGGCGCGTACTTCAATATGTGCCCCGGTGGTGGAGCAGGTGGCTTCGCGCAGAAAACACTGACCTTGGCCGCTGGTGTAACGGCAACGATCACCGTTGGTGGCGGGGGGACTGGCGTTACCTCGTCAGCAGCAGGATCACTTGGTGCAACCGGAACCGCAGGGGGCGCATCAATTTGGTCTGACGGAACCAACACCATCACGGCCAACGGAGGTGCGGCAGGAACCCCAGCGGTATCCGCCAGCGCAACTGGCGCAAGTGGTGGCACGGCTACAGGCGGCGACATCAACATCACAGGTGGCAGCTCTGGTGCAGTGGCATGGGTAGCTAACGGATACGGCGCCGCATCTGGCGGCGGCGCTGTGGGTATCTTGGGCTCGGGGTACGCATCTGGCGCAGTCACAGCGGTGGCAAACCGGTCAGTCGCATCTGGCGGCGCTGGCGTCGGTGGTGTGTCTGGAACCTGCACTGGTGGCGCTACCCCATCTGGCGGCGGTGGGTCGTCGGGGCCATCCTCTAATAACTCTGCTACGGCAGGTGTTGACATCCTCGGCCTCACAAACCCGGCGAACCTTCCAGCCGTAAGCGCTCGAATCCTGCCAGTAATTGGCGCGGGGGGTGCGGCAAATTACTCACCCTCCGGTACTTGTACCGCTACGGCGGGTGCGTATGGTGGTGGTGGTGGCGCTGCAACCGCTGACGGCGTAGGGGTCAGCGCAACAACAGCAGGAGCGGGCGGTATCTGCGCAGGCGGGGGCGCAGCGTCACTGTTTACCAGTGGAGGGTCTGCTACTTGCACCGGTGGCGCAGGCGGAACTTATGGCGGCGGCGGGGGTGGAGCTTCAGCCGGATGGACGGGCAGTGGCACCAGTGGTGCAGGCGGCAATGGCGGCGTAATTGTGGAGTGGTAAGAGCATGAAATATCAAATCAACTCAACAGGTCAAGTCATCATGGCTGACTTGGAATTTGTCACCGAGCACTACCCGGACGACTTCACCGAAGTCGTCGAAACAGCGCCCGTAGTCATAGACCCATGCGAATGGTTACTAGACCTAGGCCCGTTCTACGACCGCTTTGGTGCAGCCAAGATGCCAGTTTTGACAAGCCCAGACGCTACAGTCAAGGCCATCATTGCCGATTGCAATATCCGCAAGTGGATCGACCTTGAGAACCCGGACGTAGCAAACGGCTTGACGTACATCGGCTCTGTTGTTGCTGCACTGACGCCCGCTATCCAAACCGCCATTCTGACTACGCCCGTGACAGCAGAGGAAAACCGGGCGCTGCGAAAGGTGTACTTTTAATGATCTACCCACCCGACACCAACAGCGGAACAGACGGTGGCGCAGTCGCTGTCCGCGACTTGACCAACGCCAGCGGTGGCGGGTACAAGATCAACTGCGTCAACTACAGCTACACCATTGTGGGCAAAAACGTCGATGGCTTTGAGTGGAACCTGTACGCGCAGATGGACAACTACGCCGACACAAAACCAGGTACACGACGTGAACATTGCGCCTTCTACTCTAAAGCTAATAAGTACGGCACTGCTACCAATTGGGCAGGCGTACTTGAAGTACATGATCACCACGGAGAGGGTTCTTGTGTTGGCGCAGAGGTAGATATTTGGACGAAGGGCGAGGACAACGGAAACCGCATAGGTCTTGACGTGATGTGCGCGGGTGGCAATGATGTTGTCGATACACCGGCAGTAGTAGGTGCCACGGCGGCGTTGCGCTCCAGCGTGTCTGACTCCAATCCGTTTGCATACTGGTCATACGGGGCGTGGCTGCGTGGCGTCAAGCTGGCAGGCGTGAGCATCAAGTCATGTGTGTCTGGTGCTGTGCGCGGCGTGGAGTTGCTTGGTAAGTACCTTGTTGGCATTGACACATCACAGTCCCAGTGCGGCACAGCGATTCGGCTGGGCCACAAGCAAACCATTGCATTTGAGGGAACCGATACGATTACTTTAAGCCTCGCTGATAACTGGCGCGTGGCAATCAAAAACGGCAATACCCCGATCTTTGAAATCGACATTGGAACAGGTGACATTTACAAGCGTGGAGTTAAGGTGCTATGACCATTTCGCGTGTTGATAACTGCGGCCTTGGCCTTAATAGCGACCTGACGCCCGAGGAATTAGGTAACGGAGTCTGGAGCAGCACGCAAAACATGCGCTTTAACAATGGCTATGCAGAGCGCTATCGCGGCACCGTACAAGCCTTCACAGCGCCATCCGTTACGCCTTACTACATTGCGCCTTATGCAACCACCAGCGCGCGTTTTTGGGTGCACGCGGGGCTAGCTGCGGTGTATGTGGACGATGGAACAACACGCACCGACATAACCGGCACAGCGCCTACAGGGGCCATTGATAACAAGTGGACAGGCGGATCGCTTAACGGCGTGCTGGTGCTGAATAACGGCGTCGATAACCCCATGTTTTGGAACGGCGACACAGGCACAAACCTCGCCACGCTGACCGGCTGGACTGGCACATGGAAAGCACAGGCTGTACGTCCGTTCAAGAATTTCATTGTTGCACTTGACATTACCAAAGGCGCGAATCGTTACCCGCACATGGTCAAGTGGAGCGACATTGCTGTACCTGGTGCAATTCCTACGAGCTGGGACGAAACAAACGCGGCGCTCGATGCGGGTGAACAAGACCTAGCAGAAACACCTGATCTACTGGTTGACTGTCTGCCATTGGGTAATGTGAACATCATCTACAAAGAACGCTCGACGTACGCGATGACGTATGTGGGCGCACCGTATATTTTCCGCTTCCAACGCCTACCGGGCGAGTCTGGAATGCTGGCGCGTGGGTGTGCGGTAAATACGCCTTTAGGGCATGTTGTACTGACTGCTGGCGATGTGGTTGTCAATAACGGCACAGGCGTGCAATCCATCGCAAATGGGGCAGTGCGCAACTACATCTTTAAGAACATCGACAGCACAAACTACAAGCGCGCGTTTGTCACATCAAACCCTCAAAGGAACGAGGTGTGGATTTGCTTCCCATACGGCAGCAGTGAGACATGCAATACAGCGTGTGTCTGGAATTGGGTTGATAAGTCGTGGGGCATTCGCTCTTTGTCAAACGTCACATACGGCGCATTCGGTCAACTGCCTGTATCGTCATCCGCTACAAGCTGGGCAAGTGATTCAGAGGCTTGGGATACGGACGCCACAAGCTGGAACGAAAACGAATATTCACCAGCAGAAGCGCGTTTACTGATGTGCCGCAGTACCCCGCTAATCACACTGGAAGATACCGGAACGACTGACTTGGGCGCACTGATTGATTCAAGCCTAGAGCGCACCGGCATGACGATGGGCGATGCGTACTCAGTGAAAACAGTGCGCGCAATTTACCCGCGCATTGATGGCAACACTGGAGCTACGGTAAATGTGCAGATCGGCGCTTCAATGTTCCCCGACTCTGGCCCAGAGTGGCAAACAGCGCAGCCGTTTGTGATTGGATCATCTATCAAGATTGACTCTTTCGCCACTGGTCGATACCTGTCCGTTCGCTTTACCAATGTGGACTATGGAGCATGGCGAATGAAATCGTTTGATGTGGATTATGTGAACGCAGGATCGTACTAATGGCACGTTACATACCCGGCAATGTGGCAGACCCACAGATGCAGGAAGAACTAAATAAGATCGCGCAGGCCATGGAAACGGCTGACCCTTTTATCACTTTGGACACACTTTACGCAGCACCCAAGAAGTACCGCGAAGGCACTGTGGTTAAGGCGGGCGCTCCGTGGAATCCAGGTGCTGGCGATGGTTTTTATGGATACCGAGCGGGCGCATGGCGATTTTTAGGATAAGGAGATAAACATGGCAATGACAGCGGAACAGAACGCAGGAATCTTGGACTACTGGAACAAGAACAAAGGCGACCCGAAGGCCGTGATGGACGCGATGACACAGTACGGCGTCGGTGCCGCTGACTTGGCAAACGCCATCGGGCGCAATACGAGCGAAGTCGGCAACTACCTGACAGACGCAGGCGCTGCTAGGGGCTTCGGAGGCTTCAACAAAGGCATCACAGACACCTACTACGGCAGCGCAGCAGACCCCAGCCAATACGAGCTTGCCAAGGTTGCGGCGGCTCAGAACCCTAATGTTGTTGTCGGTGGTACGCCATACGGGCAAACAGCAGGGCAGGGCCTGCAAGCACCACCAGCGCCGGTATCAACACCTGGCGCATCGGCAAATCTTGGCATGGGCGGTGCGCAGGCGCAAGGGCAGTACACGCCAAACCCATACTTGGACAAGATGGCGCAGGGCATCACCAGCCATATGTATGACAACTGGACGCGCAACCAACTGCCAAGCATTCGCAGCGGCGCTATGGCTGCGGGTGGCTTCGGTGGGTCGCGCCAAGGTGTTGTAGAGGCTAACGGCTTGAACGATATGAACCGCTCGCTAGGCGCGAACCTTGCGAACCTCTACGGCTCTGACTACAACAACGCGATGGGGCGGAATCTGCAACAGCAGAGCATTAACAACAGCTACGACTTGGGCCTTCGCTCTAGTGATCTGGGTTTCTCCAATCTGGATGCCAACATCGCACAAAACAACTTCGGCAACCAGATGCAGGCTGCAAACTTTGGCATGGGTGTGTACAACACGCTCAACAACCAAACGCAGGCAGGCATTCAGGCCGGAACGAACATTCAAAACACTCCATTGGACTATCAAAAGTATTTCACGAACAGCGCAAACGGCGTTGGAAGTGGCTACGGCACTAGCAGCACATCGCAAAACAACACAGGTAACCCTTGGCTTGGTGCTTTAGGTGGGGCAATGATGGGCAATCAAATTCAAAAGAACTGGGGGTAATCATGGCTGGACTCTTGGACTTTATCGGCAATAACGCTGGTTCGTTGCTGGGTGGGTTGTTTGGTGCTGGCGCATCGGGCGACACGAAAACAGGCGCAACACAATCACGCGACCCGTGGGCACCTGCGCAACCGTTCATTTTGAAGAACCTACAGAATGAATCGGATTTACAGGGCTACTACCAAAAAACGCCATTCAACGCGCAGCAGCAGCAGGGCTATAGCAACCTGTTCGGCGACATTGGCAACTTCCGCGACAACGTAGCACCTGGCCTGATGGACTTTGCCAATCGTGGCATGGCTACCAACTACCAGCGCCAGCGCGGAAGCACTCCCGGCTCGATTGGCTACGGCGCACAGCCCAGCGCTCCGCAGAGCCCCTTGGGGCCATTTAGCGTGGCGCGTGGTGCACAGGCGCAGAACCCCATGCTGGACCTGAATGGCGCTCAGAACCCGTACACCAACGGCGGAATCAAAGCAACGGCGCAAGCAGCCCCGGCGATGGTGGGTGGCGGCCTGCTTGGCGGTGGGGGTGCGCCTTCTTCCGGGGGGCATGGTGGGCAGTCTCCGGCCGATTCGATGTATGGCGGCATCGGGGTGGGCGATTACACCGACAAACTGACCCAGAACGCAATGGACACCTTCACAGATTACGCGCCGATTAGCGTAGTAGGCGCAGCGATTGGCGCTCTTGCTCAGAAAGGCATTAGCGTGCAGCAGGCGCTAGATGCGGTTAACTCAACGGCTGATCCAATCGGTGCGCTGAATGCATTGCAAGGGTGGACTGGAGTTGATCCGTCTTACTCTTTCTATAGCGGAGAATCAACTGGTGGCAACGGTGGGGGCGATGGCAGCGTAGGCGGGTACGGCAGCAACAGTTACGGCGGAGCCGCAAGCTCCGAGGGCGGCTACGGAGGCTACGGAGGCTCCGGCGGCTTCGGCGGCTTCGCTTAAAGGAGAATGGCATGGCAGGTTTACTAGACGTATTCAACACCGACGAAGGCCGCATGGGCTTGGGCCTACTCGCAGCAGCAGGGCCGCGCAGTGATGGCGCAGGCTTCGGGCAGCGATTGCAGGAGGGCATGGGTAGCTTTGATGCTTACAAGCAAAACGCTTTGAAAAAAAAGATGCTTGAGGCGCAGATGCAGCAAGCAATGGAGCAGGCCGCACAGCAAAAAGCAGATCGCGCACGGCAACAGACTATCCAGCAGGGCATGGGGCAATTCTTTAAGCCTGGGCAGCAGGCACTTGCGCCATTGATGGGCGATGCCGCTACCGGGATCATGCCAAGCGCAGGGCGGGAGGCTGTTGCGCCTTCGTTTGATGCGGCAGGGGCGGCACAATTCTTGGCGCAGAACGGCGAGTATGACAAAGCACTCCCCATGCTGCAATCTCTACAGCCGAAAGAGCGAACCCTTAAAGAAGGTGAAACGGTTTTCATGGGCGATAAGCCGTTCCTGTCCGTGCCAAAAGCGCCAAAGGAGATTGACCCTAACAAGCCTTTCATGGTCGTTGATGGGAAGATTGTTCCTAACGATGCTTATCAGGCGTTTGAGCTAAAGAGGTCTGCAAACTCAGCGCCAAAAATGTCCGTAGATTTGCGCGACCCTACAGCAGTGGCAAAAGCTGCCATGAGTTTTCAGAACGACTACCGCGCAGCAACAAAACCAAGCTACGCACGGGCGCAGGCTTACGAATCGATGATGCAAGCAGCCAAAGACCCATCTGCTAAAGGCGACCTGACAATGGTTTATTCATTCATCAAAGCCCTTGATCCTGAGTCTGTTGTTCGAGAGGGAGAGATTGACCTTGTTAATGCAAATCGCAGCGTTCCAGACAAAGTAAAGGGGTACGCGCAAAAGCTGGCAACAGGACAAAACCTGCTCCCCAATGAGCGCCAAGACCTGATTAAACAGGCTCAAACGCTTACGCAAACAGACTACAAGCGCAGCCGCAATGATGTAAAGGCATACCGCGACAACGCGCAACGCCTTGGCCTAGATGCAGACTTGTACGCACCAGACCCCTATGCAGGCTTTAAGCCAGCGGCAGATCAAAAGCCAACAACTGGGAAAACAGTGGTGAAAACCGGTATGTACGGTGGTCGTAAGGTTGTTCAATACGAAGATGGGACTACAGACTATGCCAATTGATGCACGCATGGTGAAGTGGAACGAATCCCCACAAATCGACTCCCGCATGGTGAAGTGGGATGAAGAAAAACACGACCCAACAGAAGGTATGAGCGGATTCGATAAGTTCGCCGCTGGTGCTGGCAAGGCAATTGTGGATACCGGCAGGGGGTTGGGCCAAATGGTTGGCCTTGTTGACCGCAAGGATGTAGAAGATTCACGAAAGCTAGATGCGGCACTTATGAAAGACTCGTCAGCAAAGTGGGGCAACTTCGCCGGGAACGTGGCGACAACTCTACCGCTTGCATTTGTACCTGGCGCGAACACAGTAAAAGGCGCTTCTCTCATTGGCTCTATGGCAGGACTTGCGCAGCCAAGCACCAGCACAGAGGAAACACTGAAAAACACAGGCCTAGGAGTATTAGCTGGTGGCGGTGGGGTATTAGCTGGGCGTGGGCTTGCTGCTGCATATCAGGCTGGAACTGGGTTACTACGCCCATTGACGCAAAAAGGACAGAGGCAAATAGCGGCAGAAGTTTTGCAGGCAAGTGCAACTGATGCAAATAAGGCGGCGTTCAATGCTTCGCGTGCTAAACCTTTGGTTGCTGGGTCAAACCCTACGATTGGACAGGTTGCAGACGATGCAGGACTGGCCCAGCTAGAGCGCACCTTGTACAACAACCCAGAGGCACAAGGGCCATTGGTGAAGGCGTACCAAGCACAGCAGGATGCCCGGCGAAAAGCGATTGCAGACATCGCCGGTACACCGGGCTACATTGATGACCTCAAAGCAGGGCGCAGCGCATTCGCACGCGAGGATTACAACGCAGCCCGTGCCTCTGGAATTGATGGAGACATGGCTTCCGCTATGCAGCCACAGATTGACAGTCTGATGCGCAGGCCGACAATGAAAAAGCTGGCAGAAGATGCCAAGGTTATGGCGGCTGACCGTGACATTTCGCTGACGGACATTGGCTCTGTAGACGGTATGCACTGGATGAAGAAAGCACTAGATCGCAAGATCACAGCGGCAACAAATCCAGCATCTCCTACCCATGAAAACCTTGATTCATTGATGCAAATGAAGGGCGATTTGATGTCTACGCTGGAGCAAATATCTCCGCTCTACAAGACAGCAAACGATAACTTTGCCAAGTCATCAAAGGCCATCAATGCGATGGAGGTTGCCAAGGACTTGCAGAACCGTCTGTACAAAAACGCCAACTGGGGTTCTCAGAAAGAGATGGGGGGCGTCTATCAGACTGAACTTAACAAGGCTTTGGAGTCTGTCAAAAAGCAGACTGGCATGAACAAGTCATTGCAGGACGTTATGCCTGTCAAAGACATTTCAACGCTTGAAGGGATCGCGTTTGACTTGTCGCGCAAAGATGCCGCGCAGAACCTTGGTCGTGCTGTTGGGTCGCCTACCATGCAGAACATGATGGGGCAGAGCCTACTAAACCGCATTGCTGGCCCGTTGGGTATGCCTCAAACGTTTTCGCAAGGCGTACTAGCCAACACTATGGCTAGACCATATGACTTTGTAATGAGGGCGGCGCAGCCAAAGATTAGTGGCTTGCTGGGCGAGGCTATGGCTGATCCTGCAACCGCTGCGGCTCTGTTGAAGTTGGCAAGCGCACCAAGTAAAGTAGGCGCGTTGGCAGCAAAGGGAGAGAAGTTTTTAGGGTTGCCGGGATTACTTGCGCTTGAAGGAAATAGGTAAAAGAAGCGCATTCTTGAACTTTGATTCAGGGATGCACTTCAATATCAAAACCTTCACGCCATAGAAGAAAAGCAGCATTAAAACCGCAAAGAATGGCTTGAGCAAGAAGGCTAAAAACCAGTTATCCATCCCCGCAATATAGCCCAAACCCGTCAATAAACCAAACGTCGAGATGACGCCGCCGAAATGACACCTGAAGAACGTGCCGAATTTATCGCAGACATTGCCGCAGCGATCCGCCTGCGAATCACCGACAAGCCACTGACGGAACAAGAAAGCGAATGGGTAAGGCTTGCAATACGCAAAGAGGCCCAAGCCATCGAGTTTCGCAAAGCCATCATTGAAAAGAGCCTATCCGCACTGATAACAGCCGGTTTGCTGGCTCTGGGCGGGGCGATCATGGTGTGGTTTGGCACTCACATCTACAAGCCATGACACCCGACACTTTGCCAAAGCAGCCTAGTCCAGACGAACTAGAGGCCGAGGCAAAGATTTACGACGACCATGGGAATGTACTGTGGGCAAACCA
>OFRG01000682.1_pt1 | contig 11929 bp, 11 predicted proteins | sample 1543071 | NCBI WGS metagenome assembly OFRG01 (sample SAMN07774222, study PRJEB24372) | wastewater metagenome | isolation source: WWTP Verbania (Effluent) | place: Italy: Verbania | collected 2015-12
CCATTGTTTATATTATATATTATTGATAATTTTAATCTATTTTTTGTGTGTAATAAATGCGGTCCCTGAGCTGTAGAGGTTTGAGCCATAACTGACAAGTGCAAACTGTCCATCCAAAGTGTTCATCTTAAATTCAACAAAATTCTCTATGTGGTCAAGCACACTCATTGTATCGTCTTGGTAGAAACGCAACATTGTTGCAGTGGTTCCTGGAAGTCCAGTAAGGGGATCAAGGTTATCTCCTCCGATAGGTGTTGCTCCAAGTGGTTCATCTCCAAGTGGTGAGCCACCTACAGGATTAGTTATATTTGTATCACCACCGTATATTTCCATTATTTTTTTACCAGCAACTCCTTCAAATCCTGCATAGAAAGTTTGGGTTAGCAGTCCATTAGGAGTTATATACCCATCACTCCAGAGCATAGAAGCATTTTTTATAAGCGCTCGATTACCTCCATTATTATATGCAAACCGTGCTACTTGTGGAATGAAATTTCCATTATCATTTGTACCTACAAATAGTTTATAAGTTTCATTTACTACGGAGGAATGGCCATAGAGCCAATCACCAATAATAGCGAGTCTACTTATTGGCATTGTCTGTGGTGGTTGCCATAGCTTGTCTTGTAAGTTGTATATTAAAACAAGTCCTTCTGCTGGTAAGGCTATATATATTTGACGTTTCCAGTATCTTACATGTGCACCAGTAAAATCATACCTATCAAAATCATCTTTAATAGGATCTGATACTGGAGTATTGTTTATGGTTTCTAAGTTACTGATAGTATCTAGTGTTGGCTCACGTGTTATGTAAGCTGTAGAATTTTTAATAGCACCGATAGCTCCTGTAGAAATAAGCCCACTACCAGAAGCAGTTTTCAAGCGGACCATATTCACAATCTCTGAAGAGTTGTCCTGTGCGAGTTGATAAAATATATGATAAAAGCTATGTGTTCCAGAACCTATCATCAGACTGTTTACTGATTGTTGATTATTATCGATTGGAATAATACACGTTACATTATCGTTTACAGGTTTTTGAAATGGACCACCAGGAACTCTTGGAGTAGTAAGGGTATAATTAGTATAATCAGTAGCAGAAGATCCGAAGACCATCATACTTTTTGTACTAGCAAGTACTACTTGGTTTAACTGAACCCCAATAAGGTCAGGAGTAAAGTTAGGGAAACTTCCAGTTATTCCTGAAGGTAGTGCTACAGCTATAGGTGTCTGCCACACAGCATCACCGATAGTTATTGCAGGAAAGGCTGTTAATCCTGTAAGGGTGGCAGTTGATTCTCCACCTGTATAAGTGTAACTTACTCCATTATATGTTATTGCACGTGTACCTGTTTTAATAAAACGTGAAGATAACCATGTAGGTTCTCCATTATGTAAGGTGATGGACGGACCAGCAATTTCACTAGTTAGGACATCTGTCATGATAAGAGTAATAGTCCCAGCAGTTACAGAACCTATAGTGAAATTTCTACTATTAGCAGACGATCCTGTAACGTACAAAGTATCTCCAGCAGCAAAGCCGGCAGTAACAAATCCATTCGCACTATCAGTGATAGTAGGGGGTACTGTACCAGTAGTCCCAGCAACGAAAGCTATAGTGGTAGCAGCTGGAATTACTCCTTGCTTAGTAAGGGTAGTTGCCGTACTACTTGCTACTTTAGTGAATCCTCCAGACCATTTATAAAAAAAAGCATCATTCATAACCCAGAGAAGCATATCGATTTGTTCGGTGTAGTCGAGTACTTTAGCAAATTCTAAGTATGGTGTTGCGAGTCCGGACTTTAATATATTCCATGTATTATTATAATAAAATTCCAACTGTGAACCCCAAACTCTTAATGGAAATTGCTTGTTGCTACTGGTTTCCCACTCGTAGCTACTCTTTATTCCTGTACCTCCAGCAGAGGCGGCAGCACCAAAAAGCGTGTATCCATTCCGCGATATAACTCTTTTAGCACTATCCAAAAGTACATTTTTACTACCACGAACTAAATAGCGCGTATTAAGCGTTGTTATTTCAGGATTCGAAACGTACGATTTATATGATTGAATAGTTCTAAATTGATCTTCCATAGTTTATCTACAAATCAAAATTATAATATTGGGTTTTTGTAAGTATCGCACTACTTGGAAACATTGAAAGATATTGATTATACAGTCCATTATTAGCAGGATTTTTTACATACCTACTTTCACTTTGACCATCTAACTCTTTAGTAATTTCAGCAAGCTCTTGAGTACGTTCATTTCCTATGCGAATAAGTTTTACAATATCCTTCATCATTTCCTGAAGGAAGATAGAGTAAGAAGACACGGATACGTTTACTAAATCAGTATCAGATGTTGGAGTTTGTATCCACGATCCAGAAGAAGTTCTAAACATATATTCTGAATAGTATTCAACTTCATATAAATCACCGAGGCTATCAGTCCAATTATCAATAAGACACCCATTAATTGATGTACCAATAGTATAATTTATTCCAAATCTTCTATATGTATTTTGTGTGTTATCTGGTGTTCCTGTAGTAGTTGCAGTGTTCCAGTTAAAGAGTAAAAAGTTCCAACCATCATTAAAAGCTGTTCCATCTGCTTTAGTGGTTACAGTAGCCTGAACATAAGCGGAAGCAGACGAACCACGTCTTAGAGTGAATGAAGTAAATCGTGATGAGTACCCTACTGGAATGTAAAAGAATAAGAAAGATGAATCCTGATACCTTTGAGCTGACAAGTCTATTGCCACAGCCGTTGAGTTTACAATATCAGCAAGTCCAGTTGAACCGTCAAGGTTCATCCCAAGTGAGGAGTTACCTTCGACACAGTTTAAAGTTTCAGCAAATAACCCTGAAGCATCTACTTCAGGAGCCCATGATCCATTTGAAAGTGCATCAGTTCCAGAGATGGTTACGTCAAAGTTATCCATTGTTGCCACATTACCATTTGGAAGTCTTTGAGCTCGTAGAGTACGTACCATATTATTCCATCTCAAAGAATAGGAGTCTGGGGATAGAAATATATTAAATTGTTTAGGAGTAGTAGCTGACCAGTTTGATTGACCTGGCATGTCTTGCCTATTAGCTTGTGGCCTGATGTCTATACCTTGTTTGAAGTCAGTAGGTAGTGCATAGTCGTTCACATTGTCCCAGAAAGGGGTAGCGAATGTTGCTGTTCGAATCGTTTCTGCTGGTGAAATACGGGTCAGCATTCTGTTGGCTGCCTTAGCTGCGGTACCGTAGAAGTCAGTTATTTGGCGAAGAGATGTACCTTTTAACATAGGAGTAATATCACTTTTAAGTTGCGCGAGTGTGATTGTTATCATACTTACAGTATATTCTATCCACAAATTTAATAAAGTTGTGGATAACCTCCCATAACAATATACAAGTAGATATGTGGGTAAGATGGTGGTATAATGAGGGGAATGAAAAAGAAAGTAATCTATTTAAATACTGAGAATACAAAGTATTGTGTTGTGGAACTCTATAAGACTTTAAAAGAAATGCAACTGGCATATAAAGAAAGATGCCCACACGACAAAAGCCATTTTAAAGTTCTAGGTGTCCACCAAGCATACGAAAAGTTTAAAGCACCTAAAAATATTCCTATGCCAAAAGAGGGAGATAGTAGAAAATATTATGAAGTAAATATTAGTAAAGTTAAGATTGCTCCTGAAACAGGTACGGTTTTTTTAAATCTAAAACATTGTGGGGCTGGTGTAGTTTCACACGAACTTATGCACGCAGTATTATGGGCTTACAAGCATAAGAAAATGAAGAAACAATATCCTATTATAATAAAAAATCTAAAAGAAGAAGAACTAATTTTAAGATACCACACTCTAGCTGTACAAGAATTTTATAGATGGTACTGGAAAATAAAAGATAAAATATAATTACTCAGACACAAAAAACCTCCACCGATTAAAGTGAAGGCTTTTAAAAGTCATATGAATGTCAGGAACTCTCAATAGGAGTATGTAACCTTTACAGTATTACATATTCGTGTCTTAAAAGCAAGAAAACCACCGATTAAAGTGGTCTTTTTGCATTCTTGTACGTGTGCATACCTATTCTAAAAGGTACAGTTAAATTATAAACGCAAAACACCACCTTTGCAAGTGATGTCTGCGAGTCCGATATAAAACAGTAATAGGAAATTCAAAAATAAACTATTACCTTGCTATAAAGATAGCACATTTTGAGACTAAAACAACCCCATAGGGAGGTTGTTAATAGTGCTGTCTAGTAGTGGTCTTAGGCTAAAATACATATTATTAAAAACTTTTCACAATGAAACTTTTAGTAGAAACATTGGGAGTCGAAACTTTGTACATTGTAGTCTTCTTGATAAATTATGGACAGCTATAATTATCTGACTACATTTTCATTATCCCATGAGTTAAAAAGAAGTCCAACTGTGGATAAGTCAGACTTCAAAGATGAGAAAGGATTATACAAATTATTGTTTTTTAGGATTGACGTTACAGTCAGTTTGAGAATTACGAAAACCTCGTAGAGGATTTAAGTATTTTAGATAACCGAACATAGTTATCATTGCATCAAAGATACTGAGTTGTGTGCCAGTTTTACCAGCGTCTGTGGGTACTAATGGTTGCTTATCCATAGTCTACATTTTAAATGTGAAGGACGATATGTCTGTATTTATTATACACCTAGGCAAAAAGAAAACCCCTCAGACATTCTGTGAATATCTTTCTGGGGTTTTCTACACGATAGAACCAGTAAACTCAAGTCGATAAGTATTAAGTCAGTAAACCAATCCGTCGCTTTATTTATTATATACCTACTATTCACTCAATTCAGCAATCTTTTGATGTGATTTATAGTTACCATAGATTGCAATAACCATACCTATTAGTTGAATTAAAGAGTCTACAAACTTTGTAGCTTCATCAACTCCACCGAAGTATTGTGCTAATCCTGCATAACCTAATAAAGTAACTATCAAACCTGTCCATGTTTTATATCCTTGCATAAATGTTTTTTCATTATCTTGTAATTCGACCATTTCATTTATTTCGTATTTGGAATATTCGTCCTCTTGTAATCTAATCATTTTGTGTTACTACTATAGTTTGTTCTAAGTCGTGCAATAAAACGTCTATATCTATATGGAAATGCTTAGGTGTTATCTCAAGGAAGAATTCAGTACCCTCCCTGACGCTCTGTAAGCCCCGTAGCATGGTGGTACGCTTGAAGTTGTCGCTACACGCTATATCAACAGCCAACCCTCGTAAATGTGAAGAATTAGCCTTACCTCCTACCTTTTTATTCTGTTCTTGGGTTCTGAAACCTGATGTGATTATAAATGGTGTACCAGCTACTTCTCTAGCCTTGTCTAAAATAATCCAAAGGTCAGGGTGTAACTTAAACTTCTCAACTTCTGCTACGCTAAACCACTTGTAAGGGTGTCGGTATAGGAAGTTTATGAAAGGTTTTATGTTGGCAAAAGTTCTTGCGTAGTTGCCGTCTATTGCATAAGGGTCATCATTTTTATAGAAAGGTTTTCCATCAGAAGTCATGTCCATTTCATCTAAAATTTTGCAGCCTTTATTGTTTAATTTCTGTACTAGCTCGTGACCTAACTCATGGGTTATTTTGTCCCAAACTTTATTGTTGTCTACACACCATTGATTTATTGCTAACTGAATAAAACCTGTTTGAGGATATAGTGGTTTGTTATTAGTAAATGAAGTTACTATTTGATTACCTTGTAGTGGGTGGTTTAAAGTATCTTTATCCCATGCAAATATCACACAGTCGTATTCATTTTCTTTAACATATTTTCGACAGTTATCTTTTACAATATCGTCTAGTCCTAAGTAAGAAATTAAATCAGGCTTGCCGTTATCCCATCTGTAACCTTCACGTTTTAAATATTCGTGAACAGATACTAATTCGTTTACAGGTTTAGTAAAGAAAGATATCTCAATACCTTTTTCTTTAAAGTAATCCTTCGCTTTTAAAAAGTCTTTTTTAGTGTCTAACTTAGAGTTTTGAAGAACGAGTACTTTATACATAGTTTATTCCTCCTTAGATTTATAAATTTCATTTGAAGAAGTTGATGACTCTTCGTCAAACTTTAGACTTGCTTCGCTTTCTATTATATCTTCTGCTCCGAAACGTGCAGCTAGATTACGTGCTCTTGCTAAGAATTGTTCTTTTGACATAGGTTTATTATAACAACAACTTTGCTAAAATTCCACCTAGTCCAGCTAGATTGAGACCAAAAAGCCACTTAAAGGTTGCAAGTGAACCTTCTGCTTTATTTTTTGCTTCCCCTAATATTTCAATCTTTTGTAATAATCCTTTAAGTGTCTCTGCTGTCTGTTGTTGGGTAATAGTAATTTGAGCGTTCAGAACATCTTGGGTGTTTAATCTTTGTTCGTGTTTAGCAGTGTAGCCATTAGCTGTATCTAATCTACGCTTTATTTCATCTAAACCAGACTTAATTTCACGGTGAGATATTTTTACATCCCCTGCTAAGTCAGAAGTTTCTTTTTTCCCAGATTGTCTAATCTCTTCTAGGTAGTTTAGTAGTTCACTTGGTATTTGTTTGAAATCTTGTATTTCCATATTATGATGTTGCTGCTTTAAATACCCAAACTCTTAATGTTGTTGTTGTTGCTCCATTAAATACTAAAGAAGTAAGTGGTCCTGTAAAACCAGAAGAGATTTCAACTCCCACTTGTGTGGTGTAGTTGTTTGTATTACCTGCTGTCGAACCAGTACCATGTAAAGTACCAAACATTACAACAGGAGACGCTCCACCTCCTTTAGATACAATTCCTTCAAAAATAAAACTTTCTCTATTTGCATTTGATATCGTAATTGGACCAGAGGCAGACGAAGAACCGTTAATTGCACTTCCTCCGAAAGTAGTACCTGTGCGTACTGCATACATAGTTGTACTTGTGTCGTTGTTAAATTTTACCCCAAAGACACCACTACTATTACCTAAAAATTGAACAACCACTTTGTAACATAAGTCTGTATCTAAATCTAAAGAAGACACAGTTATAGAAGATGCTGAAGAAGCTGTAGTATAAGAAACAAAATCCCAACCTGGGTTTCCCCCTCCTGCTGGTGTTTGCCATTCAGGAGCAGTTGCACCTGCGTTCATAGTCAATACTTGTGCAGCCGTTCCTTTTCCTAATCTTGTCCATGCAGTTGTTGAAGAAGCGTATAGCATATCTCCAGCAGCTTGAGAAGCAATCAACAAATTTGCAGCAGGAATACTTGTAAGGTTTGTAGCTACTCCTGAAGCTGGAGTACCTAGAGCTGGAGTTACCAATGTAGGACTTGTTAGAGTTTTACCAGTTAAGGTTTGCGTTCCTCCTACTGTTACGACACTCGCTGTGTTTGTCCCTGCTGTGGTTACTCTTAAATCTCCAGTTGATACAGTTAAGATACCTGATGAGTGGGTTATAACTGCGTTTCCGTTCGCCCAGTTTATTAAAGCACCAGTTGCTAGATGTAAGTCAGACCAACCTAGAGCTGTTGTACCTAGAGCTAAGACATCATTCGTAACAGTAGATAATGCTGTTGGTGTTAACTGCATAAAAGCTGCTGCGACGGCTGTGTTGGCTACATTGAAATACATTTTACTTTTTGTATCAGCACCATCTCTAAGAATACTAATTCCTCCAATTATATTTTCAACAGCGGCAGTATCTTGAATAGCAAATTGAAAAGCAACACCAAAACCATCTACCATGTCTCCAGTAGAAGTTCCTTTAATAATTGCTGTTCCAAGTACTCCGTTAGTAGAAGCGTTTGTTCTATTTATTGTAGCTACACCTCCTGAGACATCTCCAGAGACTAATAGGATTCTTGAAGCATCTGCAGCGACACCTACCCCTAATCTTGTACCAACAGTTGCTGTACTAGAAGTGCTTAATGTAGTAAATGCTCCTGTTGTTGGAGTTGTAGCTCCTACTGTCCCGTTTATGTTTATACTTGCAGTACCAGTAAGGTTAGTTACTGTTCCACTACTAGGAGTTCCTAATGCACCGTTAAATAAAACTGGAGCACCAGCAGAACCGATGTTTACACCTAATGCAGTTTGTACTCCTGTACCAAAAGTTATAGTTGATTGTTTGCCGTCAATAGTACTTTGTAGTGGGATAACATAACCTGTATCTAGGGCTACTGCAAGAGTACCTGTAGTAGTTACTGGAGAACCTGAAATAGTCAATCCTGTTGGGACTGACATAGCTACTGATGTTACAGTACCAGAACCTCCCACAATAGTCATATCAAAAACTTTAGTGGTGCTATTAAACACTGGAACTTTTCCATTGTCCATTGCATCATCTACTGCTATTCCATTGATTACTCTGTTGTTTGCCATTATTTTATAGTTCTTCTTCTAAAAGACTAATTTTCCCCTCTACTACTTGTTCATTTGCTATTCGTAATTCTTCTTGAATTTGAGTGGATGATTTTAAATTATGTGTTACTGCTAGGGCTTTCATGTCTTGACATTCTATTAAATAAGCTTTTGCTGCGTTAAAAGAATTAAGAGCATTTTCCAGATTAGCGTTTACCTCTTCTAATGTAATTACCTCTCTTTTTACATCTTGAGGTGTTTCTTTTACTAATGCGTTTTCGTTGTACTTTTTTATTTCTTCCATGTTATTTTTGTTAAAATAATAATTATGCTAATGACCATGTACCTATGCTTGAAACTGCTAACCATTCTGTGGCATTGATTGCTACTAATGTTACTGTGCTTCCTATTACTGTACTCTCTGCATATCCAGCAGAACTTGATACTACCCCTGCTATTCTAATCGTGTCTCCTGTATTTGCTGTTATTCTTATTCCGTCTGCATCTTGTACTATGAATGTATAAGTAAGTCCTGCTACTGCTGTAGGTAAAGTGTGGTAGTTTAGTGCTGATGCTCCTTCATTAGTAAGTACCTTGTTTGATTCTGATGCAGTTAGTATGTTTGGAGAACCTGAGCCTGCTGTATTTGCTTCTACTAATTTAGAGAGAGCTAATGTTCCTAAAGCACTTCCTGAAGTTCCATTATCAATAGACAAGTTTCCAGCAGAGGTACGACTTATCATCGTGTCTATCGTTGTATTGATTGCACCATTAAACCATTGAACAACTGATGTATTTGTTAGATATACTCCACCATAACTTCCGTAGTCTGCACCCATTGTAGCGTAAGTAGTTGATACTTGAGACCCTGCTAGTCTATTTGCAGTTAAGAGCCCTACACTTGAAACATTAAATGCTTCTGTTAATGTTCCCCCTCGCATTAAGTTCAAAGTGTATTTAGTGTCCTCTGTCGCGTTCGTAGCATCACTCCAAGAAAATTCCTGCGTAGCTGCTACTCTATTCGTACCACTCGCATTTTCAAGCTCATACTCTTCACCTATTCCAAATCCTGTTGTCGCAGCTCCGCTTGTTATATGTGAGTGTCTTTGTCCATATACTACTGCGTTTGTTCCAGAGTCAGATACTTCTTCGTGGAGAAGTCGGTCGGGGAAAGTCGTACCAATTCCGACAATACCTGAAGCCAAAGCAACTAAAGTAGGTGTGTTGAAAGCTGTACCAGAGCCTCCAGCAGAACCTCCGATACCTACGTCATTATTGCTTCTTAAATATATTCCTGGGGTTGCATACCCACCTGAGCCAGTATAAATACCAACCCCTTGCGTATTAGGATTACCCATTCTAAATTCTCCCGAATTATACCCGAAATATCTAAATACAGGATTTGATGATGAATAAGCACTATTATAGAAACTTGCTAAAAAGGGAGTTTCACCTGTCAATCTAACAGCAAGTGCGTCAATAGTATTTCCTCCTTGAATAGTTAGTGTTGAAATCGGACTCGCCGTCCCGATACCAACATCACCAGATGTAGTCATAGTTATCCCAAGTGCTCCAGTACTAGGGTTAGCGTATGGACCAATCTTTAACTTGTCGCTGTCAGAATTATCTATACCAGAACTCCAGTTTGTAACACCAGTAACCGTATAGACAGTATATGGGTCGCCTGCACTAGCTCCATTGACGCTCATGTTGAATTGCACATCTGCTGTACTAGCTGCACTATTCTGGTTTTCAAAAGATATGTTAAGCCCTGTGGAAGCTGATTGTCTGAAAAGCATCGGTGATGTATTACCTACTACAACAGGACCTGCAAAGTAGAACCCTATGTCTCCCGATGCCATAGAAGATGGAACGAAGCCCACAAAAGCACTTCCTGATGGACCACCAAAGTTATAAGGATAGTTAGTTGATGTTGTATTAAAAGAAAATACTCCGTCATCTCTTATTTTTAGCATGTCTGTACCATCAGACTTTTCTATAAGCAAAGAGGAGGTAGAAGATGTAATGCCAGCCCCTACACCGTGAATTGTCGCAGCGATAGCTGTATCTGCTGCAGCACCGACTTGAAAAGATGTGCCGAGATACATACTTCTAAAACGAAGCGGTGAACCTGAAAGCCTTCCAAGTGTTTTTGTGTTATCGGGACCAACAAGTAGGTTCCCATACAAAACTGCTTGTGCAGAGTCTACTTCAAAAACTGAAGCTGAATTAACCTGCCACCTCCAGTACCCTGTAGTACCAGTGCCACCTTTTTGCATATCAAAAGTACCTAAATTAGCACTTGTATTGTAAAATACTGCTCGTTGATAATTTGTGGTTTGGTCTGCTGTACTATATACAGCGAAACCATCTGTAGCTACACCTGTTCCATAACCAAATGTTAATCTATGTGTAGGACTATTCGTCTTTACCCCCACCCTTCCATTAGTCTCATCTAAATACAACAACGTACTCCCTCCTGAACGTCTAAACTCTACAGGTATAGTAGAGGTCATGGTGTAGAGGGACTTGGTAGCGTCTGTGGAAATAGCTGATACTCCTGCTAGTGTGTATGCTGTTGCAGAGGCTTTTCCGTTTAATTGAGTTTGGATAGCACTTGTTACACCTGATAAGTAGCCTAGTTCTGTCGGAGTTACTGCACTTGAAATAAGATTTTTAGAAGCGTCAAAATATGGGACAGTTGAAGCTGTTGCATAGTCAAATTTAGAGCCACCATAGAATGTGCTATTTGCTCCCCCACCTGCACCAAATAGGGCTGTTACTGTGCCTGCACTTGATAAGATTTGTAAACCTGCTGAACTACTTGCTTTTATGTCTGCTCCTAAAAGATTGCCTGTAGTGTATGTTACACTTGTCCCGTTTGTAGTTGCTCCTGATATGCCTCCGAATGAGCCTGCGTTGTTGTATTGAAGTTGAGTTGTAGAACCTCCTGGAGTTCCACCTCCACCACCTGACCCTACCGCAGTCCAAGCTCCTCCAGAATTTTTAAATTCAATACTTCCAGCATTATCTCGGAAACCATAACCAGCAGAGCCAGAAAGAGTATTAAAGTTTAAATATTTATTAGTACCGTTAATTAGAACATTGTAACCTTCAGGAGAAGATGTTTTTATATATGTTTGATCTATTCCATTGGTCCAAAGTTCATCTGTGCGTGACATGTTTTTTTATTCGTCATATTTAATACCTGCGCGTTCAAATTTTGATTTAATATATGCTTCTTTTTGATTTAATAAGTCTTGTTTTTGTAATATAACAAAAGCCTGTTTTTCAAGTGCATTGTATTCCGTTTTCTTTTTTTCTATTTTAGAATCCAATTCGATTAATTCATCTTTCTTTGAAGTAATATCATTACCAACAGATACTATTTCTAGTTTATTTTTTTCTATCTCAGTAGTTAAATCACCAATAGAATCTTCTAAAGATTTTTTAGATTCTTGTAGAAGCCTAACTTCTTCGATTTTTTTATCCTTGATAATAGATACCTCTTCCAACTTATTAGACTCAGTTTTATATTGAACTCCAAAAAAAACAA
>OFRG01000683.1_pt1 | contig 11928 bp, 11 predicted proteins | sample 1543071 | NCBI WGS metagenome assembly OFRG01 (sample SAMN07774222, study PRJEB24372) | wastewater metagenome | isolation source: WWTP Verbania (Effluent) | place: Italy: Verbania | collected 2015-12
TTCTTCTTGAGGTTAGAGATAATTCTGTCAGGTACATCAACACCTAGGTTTTCTACCCAGCTACTTCCAGATAGTGGGTCCCAGTCTTGACGTATAGCATGGTAAGTCCAGGGCCTTATAGCCCATAGTAAGGGGGCGTTTGTTACGAATAGTCTGAAAGCTTCAGCGAACCATTCCTCAGTACTGGTCTCTGCATAGCTGGTGATACCCTTCTCACCTTTAGCCCTACACTTGACCTTATCGCTGTAGTCAGAGAAGTAGGTTCCTTTGGAAATACCACTCAGGTAATCTACATGGTGGCCAAGTTCATGGCACAGTACCCCATAGGCTGTACGGTCAGTATCAGCCCCTGGCCATGACCATGCCTTACCCCAGGCATCCCCACATGGCTTGGCACACAGGTTGATACAGATCTTAATCCCTTCATCTGGACGATAGTAGGCACAAGTACCTACTCTCCAGTCCCCATCCTCTATGGCTGTAATCTTTGGTACAGGTATAGAATTCAATTTACAGAAGGCTATAACTTGTTTCCTACCCCACTGCTCTAGCTGAAAGTGAGTTAGTCCACGCCACCTTGACTTTGAGGTAGTCATAGGGATACCCCCTCTCCCCAGTTATTGGGGTGGTACTCGCAGCCGACCGGAATCGGAATCCCAAGGTCATCTCCACCCTGAGCCATTAGCTTTTGAAGTATACGGATACGCCATAGGTTAGAGGATTGGGCTGTCCTAAACTTGGTCTTACCATCCTTCTCTAGCTCTCTATCCTTGATAGGATCTCCTCGCTTGGGCAGGTCTAGAACTATTTCATCGTGGACTTGAAGCGTCATGAACCCATCCCAGGTTGGGTCTTTCCTATTCCATTCCTTGAGTTGGTTCACCACCCTGACCATCGCTCTACGGGTCCACCACATAGCAGTACCCTGGACGAAGTAGGAGAGAGGTACAGTGGGCTTTACCTTTCCCCATTCACTTCGTTGGCACATAATCGGGTAGCCACGTTTGGGGTCCACACTCTTATCAGGTAGAGTTTCTACATACCCTAGACGATTAGCTTGCTCCATACACTGAGCGTTGAGTTGGGTTAACCCCTTGAGGCGACTATCCAACATATCAAATGCACCAGGTCTACGGAACGTAGCATCAGTTAGCTCTCTCTGTCCACCATACTGTTTACAGTTACCTGTGAGCATGATCTGATCTCCCTGTCTCATGACCCAGGTATCTAGCTCAGTAACTACACACCACGTCTTGTGCTTACCAGGTATCTGTTCTTTCTTGATTCTTTGCCCAGTTACATATGGTTTACTCTCTCTAAGAGCTAAACAGGTATGGTCTGAGCCATAGTAGTTGATGATAGGACTGATGGTGGGGAATTTACCATTCATAAAGATTGCTAAACGAATAGCATCAGCGAATGGTCCATCGTTTTGTCCATACATCCTGGTTGTACCACGGGTATCCATAAATCCTTCAGCGATGAATATGGCATCGAGAAAGGCTTTACGTTGTGATGTACCTAATTTGAGAACGAATCCCTCAAAATCCTCAGTATCCCATAACCCTGCCCTTCTCCATATGTCTCTACAGGCTTTTCCATTTAGATCCCAGTAGTTTCCTTTGTCTCTCTTGTGGAACCGTTTCTTAACCTTCTTACCCCAAGAAGCTAGTAGAGTCTCTATCCATTCAATGCCTTGTGGTTTAGACTGGTACCACCTTACTCTGAAACCCACTTTGTCTTGGTTTCTACCTCTAGACGATCCATAGCCTTTCTTAGATCGTTCTATGGTGCCATCACTGTATGTAAACCCAATGATAGCTGCCTCTACATCTGAGATAGGTAACGTAGAAGTATCCTGTACTGGTGCTGATAGGTATAGGGTATACTCACTGTTCATGTTCTTGGTGGTACAGAATGTGTCTACCCACTGTCTTACACCTTTGATATACTTACGTTTCTTACCTATCCAACGATGGTCTGGGGTACTCACAGACTCAAAGTGGTGGTTATACATCTTAACCAGCGGAGCATCATCCACTAGGATAACTTCCAGTACTGGAGTCCACTTTAATACACCATCCTCATACCCTAAGACCAGATCTCCTACTTGTAGTTGATCATAGGTCTTCCACCCATCTCTAGTCAGGGCTTGAGTAGATAGGGGTACACAAAACCAGCCATTCTTATCCCACTGATAATATGACCCTGCAAACTTCTTCTTACAGTGTGGACCTACTGTTTCTAGGGTGGTAGCCTTACCATTACACTTACACCCCTCTACCTTACAAATCTTTCCTAGCTCTCCCTCCCATATGTCATAGTAGACGATGGAGAAGTTCAGTAGATGGTTAGACCCATAGAACGGGGGGTCATCAGGCCGCTCAAACAGGTCAATCAGTACCTTCTCCCCACAGTAGTAGAATGGAATGCGGAGTTCAATGTTCTTGGCATCTAGACTCCACCACTCCCTACCCTGAGCAGGCCCAAAGGCATATCGTACTGATTCCTTACCTACCCCTTCCCCGTCACATTGCACGCATCCTCTACCTGCACAGTAGAGACACTTCATCCCAATCTTGGAGATATTCTGCTCGTTGGGGTTGGAGCAGGAGAAGCGTAGAGTATCACTACCTGTCTGGTTAAGACTAGGGTGGAGAACATACCAGTCATCTGCCCCCTCTCCTAACCATAATGGAATCCAGAATCTCTCATAGCTATTGAGGTAAGAGATACTGGTATCACGTTGTCTCTTGGCAGATAACCGTTGTAGGAACAGGAGTTGCTTGGACTTATTAGGAAGAGTCCCCAGGTACAACTCCATAGCCCCTTTATCCAGGGAAGGATTACCCTTCTCAGTGAACTTCACTACGGGAAGAGCCAGCCCATTAGCAGCGAAGCAGAAGGTAGTCAGGGATTTGTTATTACCACCCTTGGGGAGTACTAGGGTGTGGCCCATATCCTCAGCGATATTAGTACAAATCCTGGCTGCCTTATCGGACTCTACCTGTAACCTGCCCTTCAGGGCCAACGCCTCCTTCTTGGAGATAGATACCCCCCTAGTTTCCATTTCTTGAATAATGGAAGGGAGCCTCATCTGTTCCCTATAGATAGCCCACAGGTTTCTATCCCTGAGTTCCCTTTCTAGTACCCACCACAGAGGAAGAGTATGTGCAGAGTCAGCATTGGCATAGTCCCGTAGAACGGTGTCATACTCTTCAGGGACTGCCCCCACCATATTATTCGTATGACGGAATTGATAGATAGCCTGTGGGAGCCAGTAGTCACATCTCCAGGGGTTAGATACCTTCTTATGGTCTGATTTAGCTGATGGCATAGTGGGGTCATCTTCCCTGGCTATGTGCCACCTAGCTAGTGGGTTGTTTTTATATAGTGCCTTGGTGTCTAGCTTCTTGGCCTTACCCCTCTTGACTTTCAGGGCTGCCTGCTGGACCATACTCCTACACTTCTTGACTATCTTCTCTAACTCTAGTTCTAGAGGCTGTATATCCTCACCCAGGTAGTGAAGACACATTGAGGTAAGATCACGTGGTTGGTTGGATGCCAGAACATGCCCAGCTATCAGGGTATCCTCTACCTTATCCCAGGGTAGGGCTACCCCTATGGTAGCTAAGGCTTTGGCATCGAACTTGGAGTTGTGTAGAACAACCCGGTCAGCATCATCGAGGATGGACTGGATCTCTTCTACATCACCAGCAGGAATACGTGGTAGGCGGGAGAAAGGATCTACATCCCATTCCCAAAAGGTTTGTCCGTGATCTTCATCACAGGTAGTAACGAAGAATGGACGGGTGGTATGGAAGAAATCCATACCTGTATCCTCTGTATCTAAGGAAATAATCATACTACATGCCTCCAAGTGATGCCTCTTACTACACATTGGATAACGTGTACCGCTACACCCAGTTCCTTAGCTAATTGTTTTTGGTTACTAGGCCGACGTGGGGTACAGTATGGTCTGTAGTTAGTTCTTATGTACCTAACCAATTCCTCGGTTAGTATAGCCCTACCATTATTTTCTCCTTGTACTACCTCTGGAGTTATCCTAGTTCTGTGGCTATCGCCTCTTACTAGTTTCTCTGGGTGTTTCCTGGCTCCATTCCTATCACCAGTGGCAGATCTACCTTTCCTAACCATATCAGCTGAATTATCAGCATTGGTTCCTAGGAAAAGGTGTGATGGTCTAATACATAGAACATTGTCACAGGAATGAAGAACACAAAGGCTGCCTATAGGCTTCTTATAGAATAGAACCCATACAAGCCTAGAAGCTAGTAACCTACTACCCAAGGTTAGGCAGGCTCTACCATTAGATTTGAATACACCACCTGTCCAATTCCAACAACCAGTATCATGATCTACTAAGTACTGGCTTAGTAGTCTATCCTTGACTAGTAGTTTGGCAGACATGGGGAGTGATAGAATTGTATCAGCACTCTTTATACTTGATATACCACCCTTCCAATTAGGATTCTTACTATTGTTTCGGTTACTGGACATAACTTCTCCTCTTGAGGTTATTGTCGTTAGATCAACCTGCATTACCCAGAGTTATCCACTCACCCCATACAGGGTCGTTGTGGTTGGGTTGAGTATCATGGTGCAGCCCCTCAGCACAGTAGTAGCATATACCATGAGAGGTTTGTGATGGTGGGGCAGGGTACTCTCCACCTAACACTTCACCACACCATGCACAGAGTAATAACCTAGCCATTACCTCTCCTATACTTATATGTCCTGGGAGGGAATCGAACCCTCACACCACATAGGTAGGGGATTTTAAGACCCCTGTGTCTGCCATTCCACCACCAGGACAATCGGCCCACCAGGACTCGAACCTGGAACCTACGCCTTATAAGAGCGTCTCTCTACCATTGAGCTATGGGCCGTTAGGTATGGTGCAGCCGTGACAACTACACCATACCCAGCGTGGAGATCCCGAAGTGGTAGGCTTACACATAATCTCCTTTGTATTAGACTCATGTACCCATTGTGAACGTTGAGTAGAACAAGTCTTCTAGTGGTGGTATAGATTAAGTACTACTCACATACAGATCACCCCCTCTCTACACGGTTACAGGAATGATTTGTGGTGTTGTGCTACCTGCGTTTACACTGTTACTGACCTAATCGAATGTCAAGAACCACAGCTTGAACCTACTATAAGGTAAGCGTTCCATCCATGATTGACACCCCGAGGATACACCCCTGTTGGTCTAGAAGTATCAGGTTTGCTCATAGCCCAGACCTTTCGGTCAACACAACACCATTGACCCAGGGGGGACTTGAACCCCCACCCCTTACGGGAATGGCTTCTAAGGCCATCGCGCCTGCCAGTTACGCCACTGGGTCATGATCCAGGTCAGGTTCCACCTGAGCATGCTACTTACCTATACAGCATTCCTGGACCAAGTTCATACCTTCCAAGAATGGGTTAGCTCTCAAGCAGCTTATCCCACTTGACTCCCAGGTACTGCTTCTTTGTCTCTAGGTTCTTGAGGGTAACAGTCTGGGACTTCTTATCCACGGCCACCACTTCACACTCTGCTGGTGTCTTGGCAGCCTTCTTGGTCTTCGGGTCCACCGGCTTGAACATCACCACATCACCCTTAGTGGGTGGTTCCGGCCCCTCTTCCTCAGCTTCCTCTTCCTCTTCCTCTTCCTCTTCCTCTTCAGCTTCCTCTTCAGACTCCTCTTCCTCAGTCTCTTCAGCCTCTTCCTTGGCTTCTTCCTCTTCTTCAGCCTCTTCGGCTTCCTCTTCAGCTTCCTCATCCCCAGCGTTACGGATCATCTCCACCACTTCAGCCCACTTCTTGGCATTGTCCACATCCTCTTCGGGGATACCAGCCTTGGTAGCATACTCCCTCAGTTGGGCTTCAGCCTTGGCATCACCCTTCTGGGCTTTCTTGGCCAGGGAGTCCAGATCCTGGAACTCAGGCTCATCATCCTCAACCTCAACTGGAGGTTTATTGGAAGGTGGCTTCCCACCACTCTTGGGGCCGGTCTTGGGAGTAGTTTCCTCTTCAGTCTCTTCAGCCTCCTCTACCACCCCTTCTTCAGGGTTGGCCGATGCAGGAGAGTAATCCTCTAGCCCCTTACTCCCATGCCAGTTCTCGAACACCCGTGGTTCATAAGCCTTACCCGTGGTCGGGTTGACCTTGGGCTTCTTGGTCTTGGGGTCGATCTGGGGCTTGGAGAGTTCAGTGGAGAACCGGAAGAACGGCTTCTGCTCTACCAACTCCTTACAGAGTTCTTCCAGATCCTCAACCGACTCTGCACTTTCAGTGTATTCAGGCCCACCGATACGGCGCAACTCATTCAAGAGCCTCGCCATATTCTCCTCATAGGTGGTGGCCTTCCCATCACTGCTCTTGGTATCACAGAGCATGATAAGGATAGAAGTCTGGAGTCCTGCTACCTGCTGAACCCCATCCACCGTAGCGATAGTTTTGGGGGTATCAACCACACCTGCCAGACGACAGAACGGCTGCCCCTTGTTATTCCCGTTCTGGGCAGTACCCCACTCGATGGCCTGAAGACGAGCAATACCGTTGTTGATACCACCTGGAAGGCGAATCAGCCCATAGGTGGTGTCGTCCTTGGCATGCTTCTTGATAGCCTTGTTGAAGATCCCGGCCTTGCCTGCCAGGACACTCTTTGCTTTCTCAGCTGGCATACTCTTACTATCTCCGTCTTGATATTGGGGGCCTAGTTCGTTCATGATGGCTATTAGCTCCCCCATACTAATAGGCTCACCAAGGTGACATCGCACCTCATCCTCGGACATTCGATCTACTTCGTCGTTCGTCATCGGTGAATCTTGTATTATACTAACTATTCTTTGGTATTACTCCTTTTCTACTCTCTTGCCGTCTATTACAGTTTTGATCTTCTCCCAGGTCGGTTCCTCGATGTACTCTGGAACCGTCTCAGGATCGCAGCTACGAATACCGGCTGCGAAGTTGGGATGTAGTATGGTCCTTAGACGACGGACCGTTCTACCAGTCTCTACCTCTTCCCACTTCTCCTTGGTCTTACCTAGAACCTTGACCACTTTCTTTACCTTCTTGGTCTCCTTCTCGATATAGAGACGAGCGATGTAATCACAGGCATCGTGGAGCCAGCCTACAGCGGCTGCTCCCAGGTCAGCAGCGAAGAAGGATTCAAACCCACTACCTCTTAGAATCTTAGGTTGATCCTTATCAGGAGGATTGTGATCCTTCTCCTTGGCAGTGAATACCGTGTGGCACGGTAGGTCTACCCAGGGTCGTAGACACTCCCTGATCTTTTCACTCCTCTCTCTGTACTGATCCCTAGATACTAGGCCCCAGTTGAGTTGTTCGGGTACTGCATCTAGCCCCAACAACTCTTTCAACACTATGTCCTGATAACTAGTGATAGAGTCAATGACTACCGTCGCATAGGGTTGGCCATCATACTTCGGTAGATCACACACTGCCCCACTAGCTAGTTCCTGACAAAGTAGTCCTGCCTTCTCAGTACTGGAGACTCGAACGTACTTAACCCCTGGTACGTTCCTGACTGATAATGCCCCTCCGGTCTTGGTGGGTTCCATCCCCACCAGTAGTAGAGGCTTGGGGAACTTACAGGCTAGGGTAGTCTTCCCTACCCTGTTAATCCCATAGATCACCATCTTGATAAAGTCGTCTTCCAGATCCTCTACCGGGATGGCTTCATCAAGAACACTACCACTCTTACGAGGAGTCTTGTCGTTGGCCTTCTGTCTGGTTATCTTTGGCATCTCTCTCCTTTCTTACAACCTCACCTCTACGAATCGACACTGTAGGTGGACCATCGAATGCTAACTTGATCTTATTCCCTGTACGAGAGGGGGCATAGAACTTAATCCTCATCCCGTTATCTAGTACATACCACCTACCTATATCTATCATCACTTCTTGATCCATTACCTCTCCTATTTCTTACCCCCACTCAACTCGGGGAATAGATTGCCTGTATGAACCAGCCCCGTAGTAGACCCAGTATCTAGGTAAGAGTCTAGATCCCCAGTCATACCTTCCGTCAGTGGGTTGTATACCCCATATGGGAATCGGAAATGTAGCCCACCATTACCAACATCACAGTTTCCAGCCCATGGATCTCCAAGATACTCCTTAGTGCATATCTCAGGATCATTAGAGTCTTTGATCCAATCCCACCACTCACACAATTGCTCTAGTACTGGATCTAGGCACTGCTTCTTGAAGGTATCTATATCCTTGGCAGTGACATCTGACTTCCACCTGTAGAAGAAGTTATCAGGATCGTCCTTGATAACCTGGGCTACTCTCTCATAGAAGTGGACTACAGTCTCCTGGGGCTTGTTCTTGGTCCCCTTATGGCGAACGATACTGCCCTTACCACCTGAGAGGGGACGACGGACCACGTTGTAGCGGACTCCCATGATTGGGTGTTGACTAAGAATTTTCATAGCCTGTTCATGAGTCATTTACCACTTCTCTTTCGCTTTAGAGCGGCTTTAACAGCAGTAGCTATCTTAGCCCTGTGGGCCGCTGACTTGGGCTTACCTCTTAGTCCACTAGAGATCTTAGCCCTAATTTCATCTGTGTGCTTATACCCTGCTGGTGGACCTGGTACTCTACCCTCACTCACAGCCTTGTGCAGACTCTCCGAGATTTTCTTCTTACTGTCTTCAGAGTGTTCCCACCCCTGACGATTCTTCCACAAGTTAGCCCTGTGTTCAGCAGACTTAGCTTTACCAGTGAGAGCCTTCCGTATCTTCTCCTTAACCCAGTCTGGTATTGGGACACCTAGCATCCTATCAGCCATCTTTTTCTTAGTACTACTCGTGTGCTTGAACCCCAATGTACTCCCAGCAGTTGGACTACGATTGTACCCATTGGCAAACTCAAACGTCCTTAACTTATCCAGCCACTTCTGCTCTACCACTACACAGAGTTCTGGATGACAGTTTTCCAACGTCACGAACGAGAAGTTATTTTCACCATGCTTGTTCCATGAGTTTTGTAGATACGGTACAGGGTGGTAACCACCCCTCAAAGCCCTGGTGTGGTCAGCCTCTCTACGTCGTAGATCAGCAGAGCTACCAACGTATAGCTTCCCATTCTTTAGGTTAGTTATCCCATACACCCCACTATTAGAGAAGTCGTCCACCTTTAGTAGCCTCCTGTAGCTTCTGTAGGGCTATTAAATAAAAGAGAGTTTGGAGGTCAAAGCGGAGTTGCTGCTGGAGTGCCCCGACGTTGACATCTCCCTTGGTCTTGTTCTCTTGAAGCCACACACCACTTGTCTTACCTTCCTTGATAAGATCAACAGAGTCCCACTTTCCCCTAAGAAGGACAGTACGACCAGAAGGCAGCTGGTAAGGGACATTGAACTCTTCCTCCTGAAGTAGTGGAGTACGGCGAACGTTATCAGGATGCTTCATCCAGTATCTGATATACTCAGGGAACTGTACCTTACACACCATATACCAGTGTTCAATGCGGTCCCTGTCCAGTGGGTGACGCTTGACTAGCTCAGTAGCATAGTCTTCTAACTCAGTTAACCATACATCTGAGTCGATACCACTTAGCTCACCATCAAAGTGCCTCACCTCACTGGCAGCAGCTTCCTCGCAGATATGCCACATATCCCCATAGCCTGTCCGATGGTTCCACCCCCCACTAGGCTTTAGACCTTCCACCACCAGGAGACGGAACCGTTCCCGACACACCAGGAACCTACCTAGTAGAGACTGGGTGACACCATCTACTTGTGGTCCCTTCCATAAGGGAGTAGATGGTTTCTTGGACTTGGGGAGACGACGGTTACGAAGATTATCAGGTAGCATGACTTGACTCCTCTTGAGTTAGTAGACAAAAGGTAGGACGACTCTATCAGTACTCTGTAACTGTCACTAGTTGAATACTACTAATGGCCCGAGGTATTCTATTGGTCTTCCTTAACCGTCACCGGGAGTAGAGCCGTCCTACCATTAATTTAGTATACCCTATTACCCCGTGGTCCCGGCGGGGTAGTAACGGATTTTCCCTCCGGGCAGGGTTAGACCAAACTACACCCCTAGACCCTTACTGACCGCTTGACGAATAGCCACCACCACCCTCTGCCTCATCAGCGACTGCTGGGCTATTGGTGCCCGAAGGATGGCAGCAGGGTGGGTGATCTGGGCTACATAACATTTCCCAGGTAACTTCATATTCCCCTTCACACCTTGCTCAGTGTAGGTAAACGGAACCTTCCCTACAGCTAGCACTACCTTGGGGTTCCCTAGACGTAGGAACTCATCTAGCCTAGGCTTACAGGCCACTACTGCTTCGTGATCTGGTTCCTTGGTCTTCTTGTTATCCTCATCTAGAGGAATACAGCATACTAGGTTGGTGAAGGCTAGACGTAGCTTGGCCTGATGTATATCACTATGCCCGGTGGAACATTGCCCCGGAACCTTATCCACAGGGAACACCGCATACTTTCCACCATACCTACACTTGGCACACACCCATACTTCCTCTAAGGATCTGGCTATCATCTGATCCAGGAGTATACCTGCCGGTCCTACAAACGGCCTACCTAGCATATCCTCACTTCTACCAGGGGCTTCCCCGATGAACATCACATCACAGGGAACATTTCCCTTGGCTAGTACTATGCTGGTACGAGTTAGGTGGAGAGGACACTCAGTACAGTCCTTCCACTTAGTCACATGAGACTTCCACGTCAGCTTGGTGCTCATTACACTCCTCTAGGAACCGAACTACCCACTACACGTTTCTGAGAGAAAGTAGTGTTGTTGTCTTACTCACTTGAGTGGGGTTTATCTGCCATGTTAGTAGGGCAGTTAGCACTACGTCCTCTACTCCAGAACCTTGGCTCTACATTCCTGACATATCTTGTAGATACTGAAGAACAGCTCCCCACAGCCTGGGCACTTGGTCATAGGGAACCTGGATGCTCTTCGTTTCTTGATCCTGATGATAGTACATCGTTTACATTTGCACAGAGTCCTACCACCATCAGGTCTTATAAGTGGGGTGAACTCAGGATCACTCTCCACATGCTCACCATGCTCTCCAGATACTTTGGCTGCCATAGGGTCAGCTAACCACTTGTCTTCCCACTCTTTTACACTCATAGTTACTCCTTCAATGAGAATGAGTCTGCCAGGATTACCGTCTCTTTGAAGTGAGGGGGCAGTCTTTCACTACGTAGAGTGGTGTACATATCCAACACCCTACTGACTGGTACAGAATGTTGGTTCCTAGCTACAGCCTTGAACGGCTCAATCTCGATACGGATGATCTGAGGTTCAATACCTGCCCACTTAGCAGTTTCCCAGTAACGGGCAACCTCCCAGGCTGTCAGGTTGGTGTTGTCACAGATAAGCCAATCCCAATACTTTGCTGGGGTGCCTCTGTAATTGAGTAGAGAGATCATCCATCTGTCAAAGCAGTCAGCGTGAGCCTTCTCTTTCTTGGTAGGATCAAATTTGTACACCCCCTTGGTGATATGAGCTATATCCGCAGAGCAGATGATCTTGGACCCTGGTAGCTGCTCCACATAGGTGGTCTTACCAGCACCAGGGATACCACGAGTGATGAGGGCCTTCATAGCTTAGAACCTCCTACCCACCTAGAGTTTCTGAGAGAAAGAACAGGTTAGTTACTTGGGGTCACGAGTGGCATTAGTCAAGCAGTCACATGCTTGGTTGTTAGCATACCTATCACAACACCCAGTATGTGGGAAATTCCTTCTAGCTGCCATTACCTCAGACACAGTTCTAGTTCTTGGTTCCTTGATCTCACCATGCTCACCCAGGGACTCTACCTCTTCTTTGGACAACTTACGCCATAGAGTAGAGGGTGGCATGGCATCAATCACATCATCAGGGACTAGAGTAGTTTCGGT
>OFRG01000684.1_pt1 | contig 11919 bp, 12 predicted proteins | sample 1543071 | NCBI WGS metagenome assembly OFRG01 (sample SAMN07774222, study PRJEB24372) | wastewater metagenome | isolation source: WWTP Verbania (Effluent) | place: Italy: Verbania | collected 2015-12
GAGAACCTGAAGCGTCCGAGATCCGAAGGTTATGCGATCGCCTACGGACACGGTCTCGTCAGGCTTGAAGAAGACGCGGGCCTGGCTGACGACCAGGTCGCCGGTTGCGGCCCGGACCGTGGTCAGCCTGTCCTCGAAGCGACACCTCGCCGCACGAGGGGAGGAGAAGGTTTTTTCTCCGTTCACGTTTGCTGCGCCGGCGTTTAGGATGCTGGCCGACTGCCGCAAATAGCTCGAGATGAGAGACACTACTCGTCATCCTCTTCGGGCCATGGCCCGTTGGCAATTTGCCGGCCAGCTGGTCGCGGGCATTCTGTCGTGATGCGCCCGGTCAGGTCAATCCACCCCTGCAGGTAGCTCCTGGCCTCCTTGCAGAGAATCTTTCCGTCGAGCACAACGGCGCCCACGGAGAACTGTTCCGACAGGTTGCCGACCGTGAAGGCGGTCACCCCCTGCGCCTGGAGCTCGGCCCGGTCCTCGACCCGATCATCGCCGGCGGCGACGGCCTTGAGGATCGACAGGGCCTGTTCGCATTGGGCGTATTTGATGACAGTTGGAGTGGAAACGACCGAGGCAAAACTGCCGGGGTCGGAATGAAGCGGATAAGCCCGGGGGAACGGGAGTGCCTGGGCCGGGTTGTTCTTGTAACCCCGAAAACGAAAGGCGGACAGTTGGCGGGCGGCCTGGAGCAGCGCCTTCTCTTGGTTGGGATCGCTCGCATCGTCCCACGCATCCGAGCCAAAGCGCGCATCGAAATACGCTTGCGCTTCGACTAGGGTCACGTAAGAATTTGCGGTCGTCCCGCCAACTGTCGCGACGATCGCCACGTTAGGCGGCCGGCAGCATCAGGTAGAAGCCGACAATCGTGCCGGCGAGCGAAGAGTTGAGCGTGGCGCCATTGCTGGCCAACACGCTCGAGCTCACGGTCACAGTCGGCGCGGTGCCTTCCTTGGTGTTGTTCAGGAACGTGGCGAGAATCGTGTTCCTGGACATCTTGTAAGGCAGGCCCAGCTTCGAACCGAAGCCGATAGCGGTAGTCGCGCCAGTCCCGTCGTGGGCCGGAATCGAGATGCTCGTCACCGTCTTGAAGATTTTGGCGCCCGTCACGATGCCGGCCGTGTCGACCGTGAAAGCGGTTAGCGTCTCACTGATGACTTGGTCGTCCATGTCGGTTCGATCAGCACGTTTGTAAAGAAGCTCGCGGCCACCTGGAGCGCACTGCCGAGGATCGGCAGCACCGTCGCGGCCAGGTTCGTGATGATCGGGATAATCTGCCCGGTGAACACGTCGTAGGCGGTTTGCAGCGCAGGCTGTAAGGTGCCCGTCCAGAAGTCGCTGGCGACTTGCAGCGCGATCGGCAGGTTTTCGCCGATCCATGTGCTGACGGTCTGCACCACGCCGGTAATCCCTTCGATGACAGGCGCCATGCTGCCCAGGCCGGGCAGGAGCACATCCAGCGCCGTGCGTAGGCTGACGGTGCCCGACTGCCAGAGCAGAAAACCGGCATAGGCGTGCTGCGCGCGCTCCACCAGGTCGCTCACAAAGCCGCCGACGCTTTGCAGCGTCGTGGCCACGCCTTGCAGCGGGCCAGACAGCCCGTTAAAGGCGTCGGTGTCGCCGCCGACAGCATCCGCCAGCGAGGTTAGCATATTGACGCCGGGCGCCACATAGTCGTTTAGGAGCGTGGTCAGCACCGGCAGCAGCTTTTCGCCGACGGTGATCTTGAGCGCCTCGACGCTGCCCTTGGCGTTGTCGAGCGCGACGTTGTAGCCCTGTTGTTTCAGCGCGGCCGTGTCTGAGACCCCGTTGGCCTCGGCCATTTTGGCCTTCATATCGTTGATCGCCGCCGCGCCGTCCTGCATCAGCAGGTTGCCGACCTTCATGGCGTCGTTGCCGAACAGGGTGTGCAGGTAGCTGATCTTCTGCTCATCCGACAGGCCGCCCATGCGATCTCGCAGCACCTGCGCCGCGTTGGCCATGCCCTTGAAACTGCCCTGCGCATCGAAAAATAGGTTCTGGTTATCCTTCGTGATGATGCCAAGTTCCTTCATGGCATCTCTGGCCGGGTTGGTCGAGGGCACTAGCCGTGTGAGGAACACATTCATGGCCGTGCCGGCTTGGGCGCTCGACTCGAACGCCGGCGCCAGTACCGCCAGCGACGCGGCCATGTCATCGAACGGGGCATGCAGCGCCTGGGCGGATCCCTGGAGATTAAACAGACCCAGCCGCAACTCGCTGACCGTGGTGCTGCTGGCGTTCGCGGCCTTCGTTAACGTGTCGGTGCTACTGGCCAGAAACGCGACCTTTTCCTCAGTGGTGGCGGCTGAGCTTGTCCATCCGGCCAAAAACTTGGCCGACGTTTGGGCCGCGTCCGCTAGGCCCAGTCCCGAGGCGGCCGCGAATTGCAGCGTTTGGCGCAGGCCGCCGCCGGCCACGATCGCCGGGTCGATGCCGCCCGAGACCATCTCGATCGCGGCCTGCTGCACCTCCTGTGTCGAGACCGGCAGCTCGCGGCCGAGCGAGATAAACAAATCGTGGAACTTCTCCAGCCCGGCCGTGTCCACGCCCTTGCCGGCCACGGCCTGGAAATTGAGCATGCCGGCCTCGAAGTCGCCGGCCACGCCAACCGAGTCGGTCAGGAAGCCGGCCACCGCCTTGCTGGCGTCGGCCATCGCGTTGACCGCCAGCGCGCCAACCTGCCGTAAGGCGCCCGTAACAATCTCGCCAAAGCCGCGCGCGAACACGCCGCCGCTCTGCGCGCCCGTGCGGCCGAAATCGGCCACGGCGGCATTTGCCTGGCCCATGCCAGACACAAAGCCGCTTAGCCCGTCGGCGACAAGTTCAACGCCGGCCTGGGGAAGTGCCACGATTGCCTGCTTTCCGCTTCTGGCGCGCCTCGGCGTCGCGCTGCTGGGCCTGCGCGATCACCGCCTCGAGCTGGTGATGCACCCGAAAATGGGCCACGAGCCGCGCCTGGTCGAGCGCGTCGAGCGCCTCGAACTGCGCATCGCTCAGCCCGCGCCAGCGCGCCGCCTCCATAATCTCAAACAGCGCGCCGTACTGCGCGCCCGAGCGCGGCACGGGGATCGAGAAAATATCACGGCCCCGAAACGTCGCTCCGAAACGTGGCGATCTGCGCCGCGACCTCCTCGGGGCGCGGCGTGATCGCCTGCTGCAACGCCTGCATCAGCGCCTGGCCTTCGGTTGCGACATCAAACATGCAGCAGTGTTTGATGTACGCAATTTTGTCGGAGCGCTCCTCGAGTGGCATGCCGAGCCGGGCCAGCGTATCGGCGACGCGCGCTAGCTCGGCCGTATCGATCTCGATCTCGACGGCCAGCTCGATCATGCCCTCGAGCGCGGCGTAGCCGATCGTCATCTGGTGCTCCTGCATCGCCAGCGCGTAATCCGGATCGGCCGCGTTCGGCTCGCGCACCGTGCGCCCGTCGCCGTAGTCCACGTCGTTCATGGGCGGCTTGGGCGCCGGGTGCTGCTTGCGCGCCTGGGTTTCGATGTGGGCGCGGGTGAATTGACTAATCGGCCGCAGCTGCGCCACGGCACCGTTGGCAAACGTGTAGGTCGTGAGTGGTGGCACGGCGCGGCCCTTGGGCTGCCCGTTGCCGTTTAGGTCGGTCATCGTTCCCTCTGGGCGCGCAACTCCCTCGCGCCCGTCGTGTATGCGGTCTACAGGCGCGCGGCCACGCCCTCGAGCAGAATGCCGTCCGTGCCGCCGCCCGACAGCCCGGCCAGCAGCACATTGTTCGCGGCCACATCGGCCGATGCGGCGGAGGGTACCGCGATGCGGTTCGCGCGGTTGAACGTCGGCATGTTCAGCACGCGCGGCGCGCTGTTCGTGAAGTCCGCGCCGCCGTTCCAGCTGGAGAACAGCCGCGCGGTCGGGGTGGTGGTGGAGTGCGCGAAGAAGATCACTTCGTCGGTTGCCGCCACGATGTCGTACAGATTGCCCGATCCGCTGCCGCTGAACGTCTTCTCCTGCCAGGTGTTACCGCCGTCCTGCGTGGCAAACAGCCGGCCGCTGTTCAGCGTGCCGACCCAGAAGCGTAGATTGTCGAGCACCAGCACCGCGCCGACCGCCAGCGCGATCGCCGACACGGCCGCCGGCGCCGCGCCCCAGGTTTGCCCGTTGTTGGCGCTGATGATCGTGGTGCTGCCCTGGCCAACCGCAACCAGCGTATCCTGTGCGCCGTGAATGCGCAGCAGATCGTTCGTCGTCGCGCTGCCGGCACTCAGCACCGCCACGCCGGCGGTGATGTCGGTGGCCTTGTAGATGTAGCCGCCCGCGCCCACAAAGAAGGTTGCGCGCGGCCCGGCCACGTACAGGTCGGCCGGCGCGCGGCTGGCGACAAAGCCGGCGGTGACTTTGGTAAAGCTACCGGGGACGCCGGTGATCGTGTTGATCGTCGCGTAGTAGTAGGCGTTCTCGCTGGTGACCACCACCACCAGCTTATCGCCGACGATATCGATCGCGGTCGGGTCAGCCGTCGCGCCGATGCCGGTGATCGCCAGGTCGATCCAGTTGGCCGTGCCGTCGACGCGGTACACCACCTCGGCCGGCAACCCTGGTGAGCCGGCGCCGCTCGATTTCGTAATCGCGTAGGCCCAGCGCGTGCCGTCATTCGGCGGCCCGCAGTCGCCACACTGGATCTGCGTGCCGTACACCACGTCGACCACCTCGCGGTCGATCTGCGCCGCACCGTCCTCGCCGAAGCCCAGGCCGGCGATCGGGTAGACATCCGCCAGCACGAGGCTCAGGCTATCCTCGATCGCGTCGTCCGAGTCCCAGGCCGAGCGGTCGCCCAGATCTTTGTCGGTGACGATCGCGCCGGAGTAGATCAGCACATAGTCCGACCAGCCGGCCAGAAAGTCGCTCAGATCCTTACACTTGCCGGTCGGCTCGTACAGGTTGAACTGACAGCCGATTCTGCCGAGCTGGCGCGGGATTGAGCCGTGGCGCTCGCGCATCAGCAGCGTGGCGCTGGCGAGATCCGGCGGCGTGATCTGCCGACCCACCAGCGTGTACTGGCCGATCCGGCGCGGGTCGGGGTTCCAGATCGGGTCCACCCCGCCCGACTCGGGCACGCCGACGCCCTGGATCGCGAGGTACTGGGCGTCCTGCCCGGCGTAGGCCACCGGGTTGCCCGGCCGCGCCCCGCCGATCTGCACAAAATTGCGTTTGTGCTTCTGGGTCACAATTTGGTCTGCTGTCAGATTAGGCATGCGAAACGCTCCTTTTAGGGTAGTATGCCGAGCTGCTGGCGCAGCTGCTTGACCTGTCGCCAGGCGTATACGTGGCCGCGCCGGGTGCCAAACGGATTATCCAAATCGCCGGCCGAGATCGCCGCGTAGGCCTCATCGCCCACGCCAGCGGTGCGCGCTAGGTCGAACTGCCAGCGGTACAGCTCGCGGTTGGCCTCGTCGCACGCGCAGATCGGCCGCGCCAGCTCAGCCGCCGCCAGCCGCGCCACGGTCACGCGCCAGGCGTGCGGCATCTGGCCGCTGGCGTCGAGCGGCAGGCCGGCCAGGTAGCGCACGGTCACCCGGTCGGGCTCGGCGCACACCGCGCCGCCGACGCTCGACCAGACGCCGCTGGTTGCGTTGTAGGCGCTCGCGGCCGGCGCCACAATCCCCAGCTGCGCGTCGACCAGCCCGACGCGGCCCACGGCGTTGGCCGTCGCGCTCGGATCGAACGGGCTGCCGCCGTACGGGTCGCTGCTGCCGCACGCGCAGCCGCACCAGCCCTGACAGCCCCACGGGTGCGTGTCCCAGGTGATCGTCGCCTGTGCGTCGCTGGTGAGCAGCCCGGCGCCGTTGGTCGTACGCTGATACACGTCCAGCGTGGTCAGCGTTGTGGCCGCGTTGCTCGGGTCGAGGCCGTCGTTGATGTTGATCAGGCCCTGATAGCGCAGCGGCGGCACCAGCAGCCAGCGCGCGCCGGTGATGGTTGCGAATCCGCCACTGATACGGATCGTCACCGGCTCGATCCGCCAGCGCGGCCCCACGGCGCTCGACCAGTCCGGGCCGTCGAAACGGCTGGCGGCCGGTACGTACACCGCCAGCTGGGCCGGGTCGGTGATCGTGGTGGCGAACGGGCCGATCGTGAACTGCTCCTGGTAGCCGTCGCCGTCCGGGTCACTGAGGGTGACTGGCGTGGCCAGCGCCACCGCCGCCAGCGCCTCGACCCCGATCGCCTGGATCTGGCCTTCCGGCAGCTGCACGCTGAGCCAGCGCCCAGTCGGGTCGACGCCGCGCAGCCGCGTCAGGCTCGCGTCCAGGTAGCGCGGCCACGCGACCGTCGCCTCGGTGTAGCGCGGCGCCACGCTGTAGCGCAGATACGTGCGCAGCAGCGCCTCGGCGTTCTCGATTGCGACGCGAATATCGGAGCGGCTGGCGACATCCGGCTGCTGCCAGCCGTACTCGACCACCAGGCCGTTGCAGGCACTTTGCAGGCGCAACAGGTCGTTGTCGGCGTAGCCCCAGAAGTGCCAGGGCTGAAATGCCATGATCTGCCGCCAGCTGTCGAGAGGGAGCAGGTTCATATTAGCGTTTCCAGTACCGATCGAGCACGACACTCGCGCCCGCCAGCCCCAGCCACACGATCGGCGTATCAACCCCGCGCACATGTCCCGCCAGGTACAGCCCCCACACTGCCAGCGCCGCCGTGTAGCACGAGACACACACAATGCAGCGGATGCCGCGCGCCAACCACGTGTCGGTCGTGAAGCGGTTGCGCAGCCACAGAAACACCGCGAACGGGCCGTCTTCGCGGCTGATGCTCAGCGCAGCGTAGTAGGTCGCAAAGGCGGCGAACAGGTAAATCATTGAATCTCCGTCATTGTGCATGTAGCCGGTGTGCCGCCCGGCTCGCCAGGATCGATCGCCACGCATAGCAGCTCAGGCCGCACCCGCGCGCCGAGGTCGATCCGTGCTGTCTCGCACGCTGCGTCAACGCACATCGTTGCCACGCCGGCCGCGTAGGCCACGCGCAGGCGGTGCGGTTGCGCCAGGTCGACCGCCAGCAGCCGGCCGCAGCAGTGATCGGCGGGCGTGGCCAGGATAACGCCGTGTGCGGCGCCGGGCGCGTCGTCCGTGTACGGCACGATGCCGTGCTCGATCGCCGCCGATATGTAACGATCGTCGGCGTCGGGGTCGGCGTTCAGCGCGATGGCCGCCCACAGCCGGCCGTCAGCCGCTGGCGTAGCCTGCACCGTCGCCGCGAGCACCGCGCCCTCGGCGGGCTGCCACGGCCCGAGCACGGCGCCCGACGTGCAGCGCAGCACCACCGCGTCGGGCTGTACGTCGGCGCAGCGCTCGCTATACGGCTCCCACAGTGGCGGCGCGTCGGCTGCCGGGGCGCACGTGAGCCACGGCACGAACACCAGCAGCAGCAGTAGCGTGCAGCGCATCAGCTTGCCACCCGCAGGAACACGAACCACGGCGGCAGGCCGCTAAACCCGCCGGTTGCCGTCCATGCCACGCCCGACGCGGCGAGCGCGCCGTAGGCGCTCGTCACCGTCAGCTCCGAGCGGTACCAGTTCGCGCCAAGCGTCGGGTACGTGCCCTGGATGTCTGACACAATATCCAGATCCGCGCTGGTGGCGTCGGTCACAAAGCGCATCCGGCTATACGGTGATAAGCGGTACGCGGTATCCGCGCCCTGTGTCGTGAGCAGGTTGTCAAATGCCGCTGCCGGCTCGGCAATCCAGTAGATGCCATAGATACCCATTATGATAAGTACGCTTCGATTTGCTGGCGCTCCGCAGTGGTGAGTACCCGGTTATACAGCAAGATTTCGGCAATATCGCCGGCTAGCGGCAGCGTCGTACCCGCGCGCATCCCGATAAAGGACGCGCGGTTGCCGAAATTGTTGGTATTATTCACGTTCGCGCCCCGCGTGCCGGCGCTGGTGCCATTCAGCCAGTTCGTTACCTCGTTGGTGGCGAGCGACTTGTCATAGGTCGCGCTGACAACCGTTGCCGCGCTGGTAACACTGACGGTGCTAATAAAGTTCGATCCTGACGCGCCCGCGTTACCGCGCAGCGCCGCAACCATGCTGTTGCCCGATTCGCGGTACAGCAAAAAGCCATCAGTAAACGAGTTGATATTGGTTGAGCACTCGAAGATCACCCGATCGCTACCGCTTGTGATATTGGCAACGACCGCAAACAGCGTGAGGCCGTTCGTGCCCGTCAGGTCAATCGCCGGCACATTAAGAAAATCGTCTGTGCCGTCGAAGCGAAATACCGGCTTGCCGTTAATAATGTTGGTCTTAAACAGTGGCTGCTTCGTGCCGGTGGCTTGCGTGGCATCACGCCCGTTCCCGCTAAAATCCGTCGGTACGATCGCCGCACCGTCGATGCCGCTCATCAGGCGCGCGGCGTACCACAGCTGCAAGCCGCTCACGATAAGTGGCAGGGGTGTAGGTGCCGGGCTGAAGCTGCCGCTCACCACGTACACTGGGATGGCCGGCCCGCCCAGCGTCGCGCGGCCGTCGGTGACCATCGCGACCGGGATCGCCGGGCCGCCCTGCACCGGGCCACTGGTGACGACGCTTACGGGTTGTGCCGGGCCGCCCTGCGTTGCCATGGCTAGGCCACCTTCCGGCCGCGCTGTGTGCGCGCCATAGCGGCGGCCGCTGTATTCACGGCCGCCTCATTCGCCGCCAGCTCGGGCGCCATATCGGCGATCGGCCGCTCGGGCCGCGCCTCCACCGTCGGCGCAGGCGCGATCGGCGCGGGTGGTGGTGGGGGTGCGGCCGGCCGCTGGCCGGGCACGACGCGCCACACGCCCAGGCTCTCCAGGTGGGCCACGTCGCGCGGGTCGGCGTCGATAAACTTGTCGAACGGGTTATTGCCGCCCAGGTACGCGCGGCCGCTCGGCCGGCCGAGGTACGACACCGCGCCGCGCTGATTACCGGTGAACTCCATTCGCACCACCGCCGGCTCCGTAATGCCGCTGTCGGCCAGCTCAGCCGCCGGGCCGGGCGTCTCACCATTCGCCAGCGCCAGGGCGCGCTTGGCCGCAAGCAGGGCATCGGCGCTGCCGCCGCAACATGTAGACATTGGTAGCTCTCCTGTGGCATAGCCGGCGTAGCGGTCGCGCAGCAGCGCCAGCAGCGCGTCCTTCTGCGCCAGGCTCGACTCGCGCACCGTGCCGGTCTCCTGCCGATACACCAGCAGCGGCTGCGCGACCCGCCGCCCGCACACGCCGCGAATCGCCAGCTCGATGAAAAAGTCCCAATCTTCCCAGCCCGGCATAGTTGCGTCGAAGCCGCCGACCGCGCGGGCGTGCTCGGTCTCGATCAGGGCGGTGACGGCGTGCTGGCCTGTTTCGAGCCAGGCCTCGCGCCGGTAGTCGGGTGCCTGATGCTCGATCATCTGGCCGCTTTTCAGCGCGTACCAATCGCTGTAGATGTACTCGCCGCTGGCGGCATAGGCCTCGACCATCACGCGCAGCGCGTCGGGCGTCAGGTAGTCGTCGGCGTCCAGGAACAGCACCAGCGGTGCGCGGGCGAGCGCCAGGCCGGCATTGCGGGCGGCGGCTGGGCCGCTGTCGGCGGTGGCCACGCGCACAAATGGATACACGGTCAGATCGGGCGGCGCCGCCCGATTTGGTACGACAATCACTTCCCACGCGCGCAGCGTCTGGCCGAGCAGACTGTCGAGCGCGGCCGGCAGGTACTGCGCGTGGCCCGGTCCAACCGGGATAATCACGCTGACAAGCGGATCGGCATAGCTACGCACGATCGGCCGCGTGGTCGACGGCGCGGCGAACGGGTACTGGCCGTCGCGCATCCACGGGTGCCACGTGTCGATCGGGCGATACGTCTTGGTGCGGCTGGCGCTGCCGTCGTGCACGCGGTAGTGGAACAGCGGCTCATCCGTCACGCGTACGGCGTCGAACCCGGCCGCCAGCCCGCGCGTGAAGAACTCGGTATCTTCGCCCGGTGCATACACTTGCTTGTAGCCGCCCGCGCGTTCCCACATCGCGCGCCGGAACATTGCCGCGCAGGGAATGCAGTTCGACGGCGGATTAGTGGGCTGCGCTTGCGCCTGCCAGTCGAACGCGGGCGGCCAGGCGTTTGGCCGAACACTGCCGTCGGCCGCGAGAATGCCCAGCCCGGTGTAGGCCACGCCTGTGCCGGGCTGGGCGTCCAGGGCCTGCCGGCAGGCGGCCACGTAGCGCGCGTCCAGCCGATCGTCGGCGTCCAGGCAGATGATGTAGTCGCCAGTCGCGCGGGCGATGCCGACGTTCCGCGCGGCCGCCACGCCGGCGTTGGGCTGCCGAATGACCGCGACCTGTCGGGCATAGCGCGCGAGCACGTCGGCGCTGGCGTCGGTCGAGCCGTCGTCAACCACCACCACCTCGTCGGCCTGCGGCAGTACACTGTCGATCGCCTCCGGGAGATAGTCGGCGTAGTTGTAGTTCGTGATGACGACACTCACCCGGCTGGCCTGGCGCCGCTGGGTGGCCACGTCGTGATAGATCGCGGCGTACTGTGCGATCGCGCGCGCCCACGGGTATTCTGCCGCCCGCAGCCGGGCTGCCGCGCGGCACGCGGGGTGAGCACGCAGCCACGCCAGCCCGGCGACGAGGCCGTCGACGTCGCCGGGCTGCACCAGATACCCGCTCACCTGATGCTCGACTAGCTCGGCCGTCCCGCCGTAGGCGTAGCCCAGCACCGGCACGCCGGCCGCCAGCGCCTCGATCGTGCCGATCCCAAACGTCTCGCGGGTCGTCGCCAGGTAGATCTCGGCGTGGCGGATCAGCTCGCGCATGGTCGCGTGCGGCTGCGCGCCGACGATCGTACAGTTCGGCAGCGGCGGCGCGCCCGCAGGCGCGAACGTCGAGACCACCAGCGCGCCGCGCTCGGCCAGCGCGTAGGCCGGCCCGGGGTCGCACACATCGGCACCGCGATTCTTGTTCCAGAGCACATAGCCGCGATGCTCGGCCGGCGTCCAGGCGTCCAGATCAATCCCGTGGCCGATTACGTGCGGGTGAAGCCGCATGTCACGCCGGAACGGCTCGGCCACCCAGTCGCTTGGCACCGTGATCGCCCGCGCCTGGCGTGCGGCGGCGGCAATCCGCGCGTTGGCCTCGTGGTGCCAGGCCTGGTACGGCGCGTGCGCGATATCCGCGAAATAGAGGCCGTGGCAGTGCAGCACGTCGACGCGCGGCAGATCGCCCTGCTGAATGTGGCAGGCGATCACCTCCGCCTCGTCTGGCCCGACCAGCTCGACGCCGTAGGCCGGCAGGTGCTGCACCATCGCGCGGATGACCTGGCCCACGCCGTTATCGGCCTGCACCTGGCTGGCACCGGGGGCGAGATGCACGCGCACGGTCATGTGCCGGCCTCGCTTTCGGCCAGCATCGCCAGGAACGTGGCGCGGTCGATCTGCGGGGCGATGTCGCTACGATACATAACGCCGCCATCCGCGCCGGCATACAGTAGGAATCTTGTTGCGGTATTGCTCGCTGGCTCGAATAGATGTACCAGATCTTCATGCAGCTTTTCGGTGCTGCGCAGGCCGGTTTCGCGCGTTTCGCAGCCGGGCACAATCCACTCGGCCATGTCGGCAATCAATACCGCGCCCATCTTTGGCACCACGATCACGCCAGGTGTTGCACACGTTGCCGCCTGCTCAATCACGCGCACCGCGTCGCGCTCGGTCATCCAGAAGCGGGTCATGCGCCGATCCGTGATGGTCAGCGGCTCACCGCGCGCGGCCTGCTGGCGCCACAGCGGGATCACGCTGCCATTGCTGGCCAGCACGTTGCCGTAGCGGCAGAGGGTGAACACGGTGCGCCCGTGCGCGGCCTGGAACAAGCCTTCCATCAGCCGCTTACTGGCGCCATAGGTCGTAATCGCGGCGCAGGCCTTATCCGTCGAGATGCCTACCA
>OFRG01000686.1_pt1 | contig 11901 bp, 20 predicted proteins | sample 1543071 | NCBI WGS metagenome assembly OFRG01 (sample SAMN07774222, study PRJEB24372) | wastewater metagenome | isolation source: WWTP Verbania (Effluent) | place: Italy: Verbania | collected 2015-12
ACCAGGATCTTGCCGCCGGCCTCCTCGATGACCTCCATCAGGGTCTCCAGGCGGGTGCCGGTGTCGATCTCGTGCGGGCGGCCATCGACGTCATAGACGCAGCCGCCGGCGATCTGGAGCGCCTTACCCAGCTTCACGCCCTCGTTGACGGCACTGATACGCTTGCCCTCGACCTCGGTCATCAGGTCGCGCATGAGTTCCTTCAGGTGCTTGGTCTGCTCAGCGGACAGCGTGACGTCACGGGTCTGGTAGACGGTCGGCGGCAGGTCGATGCACTCGTCTCTCTTGAATCGTATGGCTGGCCGCATGACCTTGTGCACGATAGCCGTCGACTCAGCCCGCGGCGTCCAGACGTAGTCGGACTGGTGGTCCATGACCATGGCGCGAAACTGGCCGAAGAACTTGGGCACTGTCGTCGGCGTGATGAGGCGGCATTGGCCATAGGCGTCCTCTGGCGAGTTCGGCGTCGGCGTGCCCGTCATGCCCCACACCCAGGGTTTCGGCTTGCCGCTCGTGGGGTACAGGAACTCCTCCATCACCTTCCAGCGGCCAGTCTGTTTGTTCCTATACGTCGCAACTTCGTCGATTATGACGATGTCGATGTCGGGCCGCTTGGCAAGTTCTCTCGCGACTACGGCGATGCCATCGTGGTTGATGATATAGAAATCGGCCGGCTGGGCAAGCAAGCGGCGTCGCCGCTCAGCTGACCCGTGCAGCACGGCGAACCGGCGATGCGTGAAGTGGACGAACAGCGTGTCGCCCCACACGCGCTCCAGCGTGGACAGCGGTGCCACGACCAGCGCCTTGCGGCCGTAGCCCTCAGTCATGAGGTAGTCGGCAGCCCAGCACGCCGTTAAACTTTTGCCGGTGTTACCGGTAGCGAAGATGCACCCGTTGCGCCGCAAGAGAAGAAACCCGGACGGGACATTGAAGCAGTACATGAACCCGTCTGGAGACGGCTCCCGCCACACGTTCTGGGATTTGCCGCCCGCACCTACGCCTTTCAGATACAGGAGTGACGCTCCTGCCCTAGCGTGTACCACGTATTCAGGTTTGTGCTCTTCGCGTTCGGATACAAATAGCGTAGCTGTTCTGCCGGTGGCAGCATACGCATACTGGATGAAATCTGCGGACGCCTTAATAGTCGAGAAGAACTGCGAGGCGCCGGACTTACGGGCGCACCCATCCCAGTGAACGGCTTCGCCCGCTATCACTTCGAGCTGCGATATATCGCACTCCCAGAACTCAGGACCAAACTCCTTAGTATGCAGCGGCGCCTGAAACCGGAACACCGTGAACCCCTGCGCCGTCGGATAGTCGTTACTGGATTCTTTCCATTCGATGCCGGCGGCAGTGAGAAGGGTGCGCAGCCTGTCTTTTTTGCGCTGCTTTTTCACGCGCACGACACACCCATCAGATATGTACGGGAAGTGTCCGTCTGCAATGACGGCGACCATCACGCGTAGCTGTGCGTCATTGAGTGGAAACGCAGTTGTTATCTTGGGGGTGAACGTGGTAATGAACCGCCCCGGCCACCCCATCACAGAATCCTCATATCTGGATTCGACATACGATGCAGGAACCGTCATCCGCCCTCCCGTGCTCGCGACATACAAGACTGTGTGGTCTGGGCTAAGCAACTGATCGATGCCGTACGTCGTCTTGAATCTGATCATCTCCTCACAGGGGCGTCTAACGAACGCCGTGGGGGTGACGAACTCGACAGTCCCGTCGAGGTTGTACTGGCCTACCTTGCCATTCTCATACGAATCTATGCGCCGCCATCCGGCCGGCGACAGGTATTCGGTTGACGCGTCTACACAGCCGATGTCATTAAGCACGTAGCCGTGCGGGTTGGTGACCATGAAGCCGGCCGTCACGGCCTGGTGGGCGAAGGGCTGCGGGATGGTTGACTGGTCGCGCGGCCACGAGTAGTAGTGCTGGATCGGCGACTCGGCCGGCACGCCCAGCAGCGCGAGCCTGGCGACGGCGTCGATGGTGTGCGGCATGCAGACGAAGCCCGGCGCCAGCGCCTCGGCACCGCGGATGGTGGCCAGCACGCGCGGGTCGTCGGTCTCGACCACCAGCGCGCGGTCGTCGGGGAGGACGGTGACGGTCACTCCCCCAGTACCTCCACGGCGCGGCGGTACGCCTCACAGCGCTCGGGCTGCTTGCAGAACTGGTCGCAGACGCGCTCGTACTCGACAACCAGATCCCGGAGTATCTCCGGCGCCAGGTCTCGTAGCTGGCGTTCGCGCAGCACGCGCGCCACGCGGTCGGCGTGCTCGGCGTTGCCCACGGTGTGGATGTCAGCCATCACTGGTCTCCCGGCACGGCGAGCCCGAGTTGCAGCCGCAACATGCGGCGACTCATCTCCATGCCGTCGATGTAGCCGGTCTCGTATGACTTCGTAGCTGCGTCGGCGTGCCGGGAGACCAGTTCGCCTATCGTATCGATCATCATCTCCTGGAACTGTGTCTTCTCCCAGGGGACATCGATCGGCACTACGCCGCTCTTGAGTTGCCCTACAGCATAGGCGCATTCATCGCGTTCTTTCCTGTGGCGATCATACACATCGTTCATGGCTTCTCTCCTGCCAAGGTCGGAATCACAAACTGCACCTGGTCAGCCGGCACGCTTTCGACGTGGCCATCGGGCCACTCTACAATGGCGGTCGTGTAGTTGCCTGGACCGCCATCAAGTTCCTCGTATCCGACGCCAAACTGATGGAACAGCGCCTCGCCCTGTGGCTCCAGAACATACGTTTTCTTGTACGTACTTCCTTCGACTGAGTGCGCTATGAACTTGCTGACAGTCACTTTCCTGAGATCATTTCCCATGCTTCTCTCCCGTCAAGTCTCGAATGGTGGCCTCCAGTGCCGCCAGGTCGTCGTAGCCGTCGCAGCAGATGGACAGCCCGCCGGCCCCGAGCACGCCCTCCATGAACTCCTCCTGATGCGCCGACATGCCGCGCCGCAGCTCGCCGCGGCGGCCCGGCCGCTTGGCCTCGATGCTCAGGAACACGCCGATCTTCTTGCCGACCATCGCAGGCGTGATGACGACAGGCAGGGCGGCGATCCTGTCGTGTATGCCGTGCACGCCAAGCGCTGTCTGAACGACGGCGAAGTTGAAGGCGTCGCGGCGGTCACACCACTGTCGAACGACGTCCTTAACGTGGTTCTCTGTCTCCAGGTTCTTCATTTCCCCTCCAGTTGAGCAATTCGATTGAGCGCCGCGATTAGCCGGCGTCGCAGCCTGGCGTTCTCCCGCAGCAGGGCGTTGATGGCGAGGCGCAGCGACCAGCGCCGGTACTTCGGGTACATCACGCAGCGATGGGGAGATTCGGTAGCAGCATCCAGTGTGTTACCGGATGGTCCACGATCGCCCAGTGGATCTCCTCGTACTGGTTCCACTCGTACCAGCCCTCTGGCCAGTACGTCGTGTCGGTGACCTCGTCGTAGTCGGCGCCGTCGCCGTCGTTGAAGTAGCCGTAGTTGTCCTCGTCTACCTCGAACTTCGCCGCGTGTGCGGCGCGGAGGATCTGCCGGCCGCACGCCACCAGCACGGGCATCCCGCTGACTGGGAGCCTGTCCTCTACCGAGATCCATACCTTATCCATCTCACTCTCCTGGCGGCCCCTCGGCCTTGTCACAAATTCCGGCTTTGTTCGCCCCGCACTGCCGGCACGACTTGGCGCCGCGCCGTGGCGCCGCCGGCCAGTGGTTGGTTCGGTACGCGACTTGCAGGCGCTCGACTTCCGGAAGTAGGACTGCCCAGATATCTGGGAGTTCCCGACGCCGGTAGGTTTCGTCACTGGTCTGGCCATGCTTGAGCCAGATGTAACTGGTGTCGATCGTTTCGAGTTCGGGGAACTGGTGGAACGCCGTCGCCGCGAACAGCGCGAGCTGGTCGTTGTCGGGCCAGATCATGCCGGCCTTCCAGTCGCCAATGAAGGCGTAGCTGCCGTTGATGACGGCGACGTCGTAGATGGATCGGCACCACGCCTGCCGGTCGAAGTAACCGCACGGCTTGAACGCCTGATCCAGGGTGACGCGGAGCTGGGTGTACTTGACGCCCGGCGCGGCGAGCACCATGGCAGCCATGGGTTCGTAGGGCGCGTACTGCGCGGGCAGCGGCGTGCCCTTGGCGATGCGCTGCGTGAGGGCGTCGTCGATCCTGTTGCCGGCCAGCATAGCCTCGGTCTGCACGAACTCGACGCGGTCGGCCGAGCCCTTCGGCGCCACGTTCTTGTGGTAGAACATCCGCGGACATTCCATCCAATCTTTGCGTCGGCTGTGGCTCCACGCGATGAAGTCGGTTGTCATAGTTTTACCTGTATGGGTGTCGTGCATTCCGCGCAGCACACACGCCAGCCCTCAAATTCCCCAAGAGGCTTCTTGTGCAGCAGGCAGTTATCCATGATGCCGACGTGTGGGCATTTCCTTTTGTAGCCGACCTCGTCCCAGGCGCGCTTGCCGTCGCCAGTGAACTCACAGAACCGGATCGTTTCGGTTGTCATAGTTTTACCAGGTCTCCGTTACATAGTTCGTTGAGGAACTGTTCGTCTTGCCAGCCTTTCGGGCCGCCGAGCGGGTGTGGGTGGGGCGGTGAATAGTTTAGTTCCTGTTGGTAATGCTTCTAGTCGTTTGAAATCCTCTGCGGATACATGGAAGCACTGGAACTGTTGAGTCTCTAGTTTTATTGCCACCGGCTTCTGCTCCGCGAGGTAGGCGGCGAGGAAGCGTTGGGCGAAGTCGATAATCCACTCGTCGTTGATCCACATGGCACGTTCTTTTCCAACCCGCAAGGCGAGTTCCTTGATGTCAGTCATTTCTTCACCTTCCCAAGCTTAACCGCGAGTTCGTGCTTCTCCCAGCCGGCCAGGAACATGACGGCCTGCTTCCAGTCCTCGAAGGTCTGTAGCGTGATGTCGTTGGCGAAGCCGTGCTCGTTGCCGCCCTTGGTCTGGAGGCATATCATGCCGGCCCCATAATTATGGTCCTGGATCAGCCGGAAGCCGTTGCGATCGGCCATGCCAAACGCCACATCGATGTTGTTCTTCTCTTGCCAGGGGGTCATATGTGTGCCCACCGTTCTCTGCGTTTAATTCGGCTGATAGTCATTTGCCCTACTCCATATTCAGATGCGATAACATGCTGTGGCCTGGCGTCTGCGCGGATTCTAAGTACCTGTTCTGCGTTAAGAGGAGACAGGCGCTCTTTGTGTTGGGTGGTAAGAGGGCGCCCTTTGTTGGCCGCCAGTAGCGCCGCTGCTGCCGCGGGCGGCATCCCTTTACCGAAGCGAGGGTGCGCCGCACCGCGCGGCATGCGTTCAGGGTGGGTTATTGCAGGGCTCGGCGGCCTGCGCCCTCTGGCGTCTTTATCATGCTCGTTATCCAACTGCGTACCAACATATAGATGTCGCGGATTGACACACATGGGAGTGTCGCACCTGTGTAGTACCCACAGCCCTGAAGGTATTGGCCCCACATACACCGTGTAGTAGTGCCGGTGGGCTCGAACAGTCTTACCCCGCACTTTCAGCTTCCCGTAGCCGTCTTGGCCGGGCTTACCTGAGAATATCCAGCAGCCAGTATTGCTAATGGTGTGGAAGTCTAGCGAAGCCATGATAGGAGCACTTGTATGTCTATTTCCATACCGCTTGCATTTCGATGTCCGCCGCCGCCGAACGCCTTGGCGACAGCGCTGACGTCGTAGTCGCCATTGGAACGCAGCGAGCAGTTGGCTACCATCTTGGTCTTGTTCAGGGTCCAGCACAGGCCGAACGTGCCGCTCTGCACGGCGAGTTCGTGGCCGACATCAGAGGTCAGGTGCGGCGGGCAGTTGGCGGCGAGGCCAGGCAGGTTGAATTGATATTCGATCTCGACCCCATCCACCAACTTCCAGACAGAGCACTTCCTGGCGCCGCCCTTCACCACAGCCTGCACGTTCTGGTCGTGGGCGCGAAGGATGGCAGCGCCCTCGTGAATCATCCCCTCGGCATCGGAGTCCTGCGCAAAGTTATCCCGCCACTGCGCGAACGACCACGGCGCGTAGCTCCACAGCGCCTTGCTGAACTCCTTGGTGCCATCGATCCGGAACTGCCAGCGATCGTAGTCGTCGATATGTTGGATCAACTTGGGAACCTCGGTGCCGGGGCAGAAGTATTCCCAGGCGATCAGGGCGCCGGACCTGTTGTTGTCGAGAACAATGTAGGCGTCTTTTGCGCCGCCGAATGACTGGTAGAAGTCGCGTTCCCCGTCGTCGCACCACATTTGGAATGCAGATAGGTGGTGATCAAGCCAGACGACACGCTTGGCCGACGCGAACAAGGCGTCCATCACTTCGCGCGGGAAGCTGAAGTCGAGGATGTAGACGTCGTTGTCTTTTGCAGCCAGCGAGACTTTCATGTCGAAGTCCGCCGGCGTCGTAACTTCGCCGTATCGGCACGCCACGTAGTCGGCGCTGTCACCCAGCCGGAGCCAGGCCGCGAAGGCGGCGCCGAATCCGTCGGCACAGTTGGCATGATAAATCACTAATGGCTTCATTCTTAGTCTCCGTCGTTATCCCAACACTCGATGTCCGCATCGGCCGCCGCTGCCGGGTCGGTGCTCAGTCCGGCGCCGCATTCCAGTTCTACTTCCAGCGCGATCTCGGCGGACTCCCGCGCCTGTTCTGGGGTCATGCTGCCGCGGGCCTGGTAGCGCGCCGCGCACAGCCTCAACCATTCATAGCTGTCCATGTTGTTGCCCTCACCCATCCAAGTTGTCGAAGTCCGGAAACTGCGGCTCCGTCATCGGTGCCGGCGGCTCCATGCGGACGAACCGGGCGGCAGACGACAGCAACTGGTCGACGCCCTTGTGCAGGTACTCCAGCGTGTGGTAGTTGAATATCTCGCGCTCACCGGCGAGCACCGGCAGCGGGTTCTCGGATTCGTGGGCACAGACGGCGGCGACGGAGTCCCTGTAGACGTGCCACACGTTGCCGCCGGGGGTCGCGTGCACCCACGCCTGTTCGTTCGCGAACCGCACGTCGGAGCACACGAAGAGTTGCGGCATGAGTTCGGGGTACGCGGCGCGGCCTCGCAGAGCGACGATGGAGTCCGTAGCCTTATTGACCCAGTACTCCGAGTCCTGCGCCCTTCGGTACTGTGTCCCCCACCACTGGAGAACCTGACGGGGCGACAGTGGGAGGGCGTCAAGGTCAAAGTAACTGTCATAATGCCACTTGGCAATCTCGGCACGCGCGATAGGGACGAATCCGGTGTCGACGCAGTTCCGGAGCGCCAGCAGCGGCGTTTCCATTTCCTTTGTGTCGCGGTCGCGCAGCAGGCCCTCAGTGACGCCGAACGCCGCCGATACTTCGCGGCGCAGGGCATCAGCAAACGAAAACTGAATAAACCCGTAGCGCCGCACGAGATAGTCTGCGACTGAATCTTTCCCACTTCCTGCCCGCCCTGCCAGACCGATCAAAATCATGATGCCTCCTTTTTGTATCCAGTCCCGTAGCAGTCGGGGCACTGCCATGTGCTGAATGAGATGTCCCCCGGTTCGGCGTCATCACACTCGCCGCGCCCGTCGCATGTAGGGCACTTCGCTGCTGCAAGGAGGGCTTCCTCCTCACGCCATTTAGAACTGTTCATGACGCCCCCTTCAATGTGTCTCCAATCTTGCCTTCACCGATGAGCGGCAGCCCCGGCGCCCAGTCGGGCGTCCTGCTCATCTCCTGAACCATGAACGCCAGCGCGTCCGCCGCCGCGTCTTCTGGTACTACAGTCACGACGTCGTCATAGGTAGACAAGGCGACGCGCAATAAGTTCCCGATCTCCAGCAGTTGGCGGCTGACGATGCAGTAGTGGACGCACTGCACGGTGTTTTCGACTAGCTTGGCGCCGAATAGTTTCAGTCGGTTGCGACCGTTGAAGTAACTGGCCTGGCCGTGCTCGTCGCGCGAGATGCCGTCGTATCGCATGGCCAAGCCGTTGGGCATCCAGATCTTGTCCTTGGCGGTACGCATGACGCCGTGGGCGCCGAACACCATCTCGCGACCCTGGATCATGGCGTTGATTACCTCTTCCATCAGGCCCCAGTACGCGACGATGCGCTTGTACTTGTCGCGGTACCTGTCAATCAGCGCGTTGGTCACGGCGGCGTGGATGAGCATATCGTTTAGGTTTAAACGACTTGGTAACTCGGATACCGCCTTCACCTTGCCGGGGTTATTGAGGAAACGACTCGGGTCGACTTGCAGGGTCTCCATGTCGGCCATCCCGAACTGGATGGGAGGCGCCCCCAGCATGCCCTTGAGCAGCTCGGCGCTGGCTTTCAGGTACCCCATTCCGAAGCCGCATCCCAGAATTTGAACCTTGCCTAGTTGGCCAGGTATGTGGTCAGGCGCCACAACCTTTCCGTCTGGCTGAACTATTTTCAGTTTCCGATCAACCGGCCGGCCATAAATGACTGATGCGTGCTCGCTGTAGACGTCGCGACCCTGGGCAAACGCCTCCACGAGGTCGTGCTGGCCAGCCAGCCAGGCTGTGATGCGGGCTTCACCCTGCCCCGAGTCGGCCGTGATGATCTTGTGGCCGGGCGGCGCCATGATGGACGCCGCGATGACCGAGAGTTCGGGCCGGTTCTCGTTGTGCTTCGACGAGATGTTGAGCCAGTTCATCTTGTCGCCGCCGCCCATGCGGAACGTGTGCGCGGCGCCGTAGGACACGTAGACAGGCATCGCGCCGCGCTCGGCGCAGTGCTGGTACCGCGCGGCCCGCGTTTCGACGATGTTCGATTTCACGGCTATGCGCGCCTCGGCGATGCACCGGACCTCCTCGTCTTCGTCCTCCAGCAGATCCTGCATGCCGGGGTCCGTCTTGGCGAAGGCGTAGATCTGCTCGCCGGTCGTGGGACTGGTCTTTACAGGCGGCTCGACGCCGTGCTCCCGCAGCAGGGCGGCGAGTTTGTCGTTGGACCCCACGATCTTCTTGTCGACGCCGGTGCCCGCGCACTTCTTGCACGGCAGCACGAGGTCGGGCGAGATGGCCTGGGTTCGGTCGGCGCCATCGCCGCCGCACACTGGGCACAGCATGCCGATGCGCCGCAGCACGTCGATCTTGCGCCGGCGCTCCGTCGCTACCGCGCCGCGGAGCCTGTCGACGTCGCCCAGGAATACCGGCTCGGTGAACATACGCACTACAGCGTCGATAACTCGCAGTTCATCCGCCGGCATCTGCTCCAGGAATATCTGCGCCAGGTCGTAGGTACGCTCGCAGTCGTTGACGCAATAGGCGCCGTATTCGCGGATCTCGGCGGCGCTGAAGTCGGCGCGGTGCTTATTTTTTGCGAATGTAACGAAGGTCCCTTTTCTTCCTATGCCATGCCTAATACATAGTTCTTCGAGTGAGTTACCTGCCTTAGGCCCATCAATTACCCGCGCACATGAGAGCGTGTCAAAAATCATGGCGGGGCGAACCCCGTAATGCCATGCGAGAATGGCCGCGTCGAAGTGGGCATGATGGTGTAATACTGCCGTATTTGTCCAATCGACCTCGTGACTTACGAAGTGATTAAACCGATCAGGCAAGGGCCAGAACGCCGGCGTGTCGTTGATCTTCACCCCAACAAGGACGGGTTCAAACTGCGGATCTCGAATGTACGCCTCAGTAGTCATCTTGGATAATGTGTACTGATCCCCATAAAAAGTCTCGAAGTCAATCGTCATAATATCCACTATGCCCTCCTTCTGGCGGCGGACATTTTAGCTCTGGTTTCAGCAGGCAGCGGACGGCCTTTTAGCGCCTTGGATATCCGCGCCCGAACTTCGGGTGATGGCGACCGGCCTGCGTTGGCGACGCCTATCTTTGCTTTATGCTCTGCCGTAAGCGCTCGTCCTAGTCCACTCTCGCCTATTTTCTTTCTATGCTCGGCAGATAGCGGGCGACGTTTTATTCCTTTTTGGGCGTCCGACATTTTCTTGCGCGTCTCAGCCGACACGATACGCCCCTTACCGGCAGCGGATACTTTGGCGCGTGTCTGCTCCGTATGTTTTACCCCAAGCGGTGACCCTGCAATTTTGCACGCGTTGTACTCCGGCTTCATCGCAGCGAATGCCAGTTGTTCATAGAATGTGTTGTTCTTCGGAGCGCTAAGAAGCAGAATGCGAAACTGAAAAAGCGACTCGCCATACTTGTTCCATGCAGACTGCAAGTGCCGACTGTGGTGGGCGTTGTGACGTAGCTCTGTCTTGTGTATGCACCACCGGAACGCGATGTTCTTGGATGACCCAATATACCGCTTCCCGTTCACGGTATTCACAATCTCGTAGATGCCTGATTTCCTATCCATTCCCCTGCTCCGCACTGCCGGCAGGCTGGCGTCCGACTACCAGATCAGAGAATCTGTAGCCGTGCACGCCATGGTCGCCGCATACCATCACAGGGTCGCCCTGCCTGTGGTCGGGGTGGAAGAGGGGCGGCGCGACGATCAGCTCCATCCCGCATTGGCACGTCGCGTTCGCGGCGCCGTAATGCTCGGCGAACTTACTGTCTTCGCGTATCTGCACGCCGTTCTTGTTTTCGATTATGACTTCGCTACTCACGCCGCATGTACCTCGCAGTAGTCAGGGCCTCGCGTGGCACACTCGCAGGCACCCGGCCCGTCACGATGATAGAGTTTAGGCGGCTGACATATACGTCGCCCGCCTTTAGTGACGACCCACATGCACATGTCGGGCGTGCGGTCCGCCTTCTCGCCGTCCTCAACCCCAGCGCGGTAGGCCAGCGCGATGACGTGCGCCAGGGCGGCGTCCATGCGGAACCGCGCGGCGGGGTCCGCGACCAGGAACCGCGCGAACTCGGCGCGCATGTCGTCTAGCATCAGGGGCATGATTCGTCCAGACCATCAGCCATGCGGAGCAGCATAAACCGAATAGGCTCGCCCTCGCCGTAGACATGGGCGACCTGTTCGGCCGCCTCTCTCAGTATCGCAACCTGCGCGGCGCGGAGTTGGTCGGCAATTTTGCACTTTCCATCTGACACGCAAGGCTTGCAGATAAGCCAAGGCGAGTCATTAGATGCGCACTCATTAGGGATCATGTCTGCTCCGGCATGGCCTTGGGGTCGTCGTAGATCTGCTGCTGGTCGCTAGTCATCGCGTCGCCCTCCCGGCGCCTGACGTGTGGTGGCGGCGCCAGACCTGATAGAACAGATCCTGCATGGCGGCGCGGGCGGCGTCGGCGGCCTGTAGGGCGCGCGCGGGATCAGTCTCGATCAGTTCCATGCAGCGGCTGAGGTTGCGGTCGACGGCGGCGCGCGTGGCGGCGAGGTCTGGGGTTGGCCACGTCATGTTGTTACCCTTCGGTGTTCGTTCATTCTTCCCTCACTCATCAGTTGATAACAGGCCAATGGCCTCTTGTTCTTCCAGCACTCCGACCGCGAGGCCGTCATTTAGTTCCGCGACCGCTCGCACGGCTTCGGTCTCGGCTTCTACCGTGCGGTCGCGCAGGTGGGTCTTTACGGGGTCGTGGTGGCTGCCCCGGCGTCGCCACCAGCACGACTCGCCGCCAGGGCTGTACTCGCCGGGGTCGGTGTCGACGTCGGCCTCTTCAGCTTTCAGGTAGTCCGATAACATCGTCATCGTGTCCTCCATTTCTTGAGTAGGCTGTCGATCGACAGCGAGTCGGGCTGCCCAGCCTTCTCTCGTCGCCGGGCGTGGCGCTGCCGCACCATCAGCAGCAGGTCGGCCTGCTGCTGTCGGGTCAGGCGCCGGCGTGTCGGCGGCCGCGGGGCCATGCTAGCCGCTGGGAGTACCAGGCTATCGAGACGTTCGGGCAGTGTCGTCGGCTTCATCAGGATTGCGTGGAGTCGGTGCGGTAGAGTTATACGCCAGATGGCGAACACATCACGTTA
>OFRG01000687.1_pt1 | contig 11898 bp, 16 predicted proteins | sample 1543071 | NCBI WGS metagenome assembly OFRG01 (sample SAMN07774222, study PRJEB24372) | wastewater metagenome | isolation source: WWTP Verbania (Effluent) | place: Italy: Verbania | collected 2015-12
GGCGCAAGGAACACGACCAATTCGAGAAGCGATTCAGCGAGCGCCAGTCGCAGTACGACCGTCTGCACCAGGAGCATCAGCAGGCGCGCGGCTTCCTCGAGCAATTCAGCGCGGCAATCGGCCCGTACGCGGGCGAGTATCAGCGCGCCGGCATGAACCCGATTCAGGGCGTGCAGCGCGCGCTGGCGTGGGAAGCGTACATCCGCGAGAATCCGCGCGAGGCAATCGCGCAGTTGGCGCAGCAGGCCGGCGTAGACCTCGCGCAGATCACGAACGAAATCCCGTATGAGCAGCAGCAACAGGCTGCCATACAGCAATACGTGGGCCAGCAGCTTCAACCGTTGCAGGCCTTCGTACAGCAGCAAGTGCAGCAACAGCAACAGGCCGTCTTCGGCGGCGCAATAAACGAAATACAGGCCTTCAAGGCTGCTATCGACGACGCAGGAAATCCCAAGTATCCGTTCTTTGACGACGTGCTAGGTGAAATGCAGGGCTTGGTCGATCTGGCCAACTCCCGCGGACAGCCGATCACGTTGGAGCAGGCCTACCGCACTGCAACCCGTCTGAGCGATTCCGTTTGGACGAAACAGCAGGAACAGGAAAAGGCCCGCCACGAGGAACAGGCGAGAAAGGAATCCGAAGTCCGCCGGTTGGAAGCGTTAAAGGCGAGCAAGGCGAACGGCGCGCGGTCGCCGGTGGGCAACGGGCACACGCCCGATGGAAAAGGCCTTCCGAAAGACGCGGGCGAAGCCTATGAACGCGCAATGGCGGAGCTGACAAAGGGCCGCTAAACCTTCCCTCGGATTTACTTAGGAGTCCACGTAAATGACTGCCCCCAATCTCGGCGACCTTCTCGTTACGACCGCGCGCCACTGGTCGTCGAAAGTCGCGGACAACGTGACGAACAACAACGCGCTGCTCGCGTACATGAACAAGCGCGGAAACATCAAGGTTAACGCTGGCGGCGGCCGCGTGCTGGAGGAGTACCTGATGTGGGGTACGAACAACTCCGTGCAGGCGTATACCGACTACGACGTGTTCACGCCGCCGACCTCGGATCAGGAAGTGATCGACTCGGCGTCGTACACCCCGAAGCAGACGGGCGGCTTCTGCTCGATTTCGGGCCGCGAGGAGTCCATGAACCAGGGCGAGTACCAGCGGAAGGACTTGCTGGAAGCCCGCATGAACCAGCTGGAGGCCAACCTCCAGAACAACATCGCCGTGCAGCTGTACAGCAACGGCACGGGCTCGGGCGGCAAGGACATCGGCGGCTTGCAGCTGCTCGTGGCCGATACGCCGTCCGCGGCGGGCACGGTCGGCGGTATCAATCAGGTCACCTACACATGGTGGCGCAACTACACGTCGGGCACGCTCACGCTCGGGCCGACGACGATCCAGGCTGCGATGAACGCCGCGTATCTCGGCACGCTGCGTGGCAAGGATCAGGTGGACCTGATTCTCGCTGACCTCATCATGTACAACTACTACTGGACCTCGTTGCAGACGATCCAGCGCATCACGGAAGTCGAGAAGGGCGTCGCCGGTTTCCGGACGCTCGCGTTCATGGGCGCAGACGTGATCTTCGACGTTAACTGCCCGTCGAAGCACATGTACTTCATCAACACGTCCGACCTGAAGTTCCGCTACTACCCCGGCCGGTGGTTCGCGACCGGCGACAAGCGCACGATCCAGAACGCGGATTACGTCGTGGTCCCCATGTGGATCATGGGCAACCTCGTGACGGGTCGCCGTGCGTCGCATGGCGTCATCATCGACGACTGATCCGAGTCGCGAGCAAGACGGGGCGCTCATCCGGGCGCCCCGGTTTCTAGGAGTAGTGCATGGACTGGAACCACCCCGAATACGAAAAGGTCAAGGCGCAGGTTCCCGAAATCGCGCCGGGCAATCCGAAAATCCGCGCCGTGTTCACGCTCGTCGCCGAGTTGGACATGTCCGCGACGGCTGCGACCGGAAAGGCGCTGGACGAGGTAGTAGAGGCTGCCTGCCCGGAAAACGGGTTCACGCCGCGCGTCGTGAAGTCGGAGGATTCCGGCTTCGTCGTGTACCGCGACGTGCTGTACATCGAGGAACACGTCGTCGGCGAGAAAGACTTCGCGGCCGTGCCGGCGACACAGGCGCACAAGGAGAAGTACGCGGTCGAGTGGGAGCGTTTCCTCGCGATGCAGCGGATCGGCCTGCACCCGGTCACGGCGATTCACCAGATCACGCCGGCCGCGGTCGAGACATTCCGCGGGCTCGGTATCGGCAGCATGGAAAAACTCGCGGCGCACGATGGGCCGCTCCCCGAACAATTCGAGCGGCACCGGACTTTCGCGCGGCATTACCTCGCTGTCGTGCATGGCAAGCCGCGCGTCAAGCTGGTAGACGGCGCGCTGGTACAGGTCAACTAGGAGAGGTCATGCGAACCGAACGCACACGAGTCACGCCGCGCACGTATCAGGACACCGCGGGCGAATGGATCACGGATGCCGCCGTGGACGCGAACACGTTGTACGCCCGCCCCGCGACGAAGAAGGAAATCGAGGCGGCCAAGAATCCGCCGCCCGACCCGGACGCCGGGCTCGCGAAGCCGGATTCGACGACGCGAGTGCTGGGCGCGTCCCTGCCGCCAGCCACGAACGATGACGCGCGAGCGAACCTGAAAGAAACCGTGGACGCGATCAACATCCGCGACGCCCGCAAGCGCGACGAAGCCGAGCGTTACGCGAAGTGGATCGAGCAGCAGACCAGCGAGAAGCCGGACACCGGCAAGCGTGGCAAACCCGAGCCGCCCCCGAGCCTGTAACCGACATGTCCTTCACACTGACGCAGATTCTGGACACGGTGAACGACCGGATGGCGTTTGCGCGTTCGACCGCGTACGCGGCCAGTACGACAATCGCTGACCGGCAGCTTGTCGCGATGGCGAACGAATCTGCGGCAGTGCTGCGCACGCTCCCACTCACGCGGCTGCTCACGCTCGGCACCATCGCCATGACCGCGGCGACCACGTACAACCTGCCCACCGGGTTTTTCCAGTACGTCGCCGATACCGCGTTCATGGATTCCAACCTGACGCCAGTGTGCTGGCCGACCACGCCGGACGTGTGGAACCAGTACCAGGCCGGCAACCTCGCGCCGGGTGCCGTGCTGTACGTGCGGCAGATGGGCACGCAACTCGCGATCCTGAACCCGGTGAACGGGGTCAATCTATATTTCGAGTATGAGTCGGCCTATCCGATTGCCGTCACGGCCACGCCTACGGTGCCGGCCAAGGCCGCGTTTACGCTGGACACGGACGTGTGGCTGCTCGACGACGAGTTGATCGTGAAAGACGTGAAGTGGCGCGCCGAGAAGCACAACGGATTCGACGACTGGCAGATCACGAAGCAGGAAATGAATGCCTACCTGCACGACCTGCTCACGCGCGTACAGGGCAACAGGACGATTGCTCCGGGGCAAGGCTGGCCCGTGGGCGTTCCCTACGCTGACCTCTGGCGGCCGGCGTAATGGGCCGCGTCACCATCCCGGCCCCGCTCGGCGGCGTCAACCTACGCGACGGCATTGCGAATATCCAGTCGCCGGAAGCGGTCGCGCTCAACAACCTGATTCCGCGGCCGACGTGTGTGGAGACTCGCGGGGCGACGGTGGACCGTGGCGCCGCAAACGTGGGCGGCTACGCGCTCTACACGGTTGCCGGACATCCGTCCGGAAACCTTGTCGTAAGTTGGTACGACGGCGGGCGCACGGTCCTGCGGCCGTTCGACACGGCGACGAACGCATACGGCAGCACGTACAACGCGACGACGGCCAACGCCCCGTTCTGGAACACAACCCTATTTCAGGGCCTGATGATCCTGACGAACGGGGGAGGCATAGACCCACCCGTGTCGTACGACGGCGCGACGACGTTCACGCCGCTCGTCATCACCGGACACACGGCACCCGAAGACATTTGGGGCTGTCAGACCTTCAAGGGCCGCGTGTTCTATTGGGACGAGAACGCGCAATCGTTCTGGTATGCCGCTGCGGGCGCGTATCAGGGCGTGCTTACGAACTACGACCTTTCGACGTTCACGGTGAAAGACGGCTACCTGTTCGCGATGGTGCCGCTCACCATCGACGGAGGCGCGGGACCGGACGACCTCGCGGCGTTCGTGTTCAGCACGGGCGAAGTGTTGCTGTTCCAGGGCGACGATCCCGGCAGCGCGACCGCATGGCAGCAGATCGGACGGTTCTACATCCCGATTCCTATCGGCCCGCAGTGCTGGCAGATTTCCGGATCGGCGACGATCATTTCGACCGAAGTCGGGCTCGTTGACCTCGCTCGCGCGCTGGCGGTCGGACCGTACGATGCAACCGCACTCGTCGGTCAGCAGATCAGCGGATCGCACATTGCCGAGACAGCATCGCCCATCGTTCGCTCGCAACTGCAAATGGCGCCGAACGACAATATTCTGATATGGGCACGCTACCCGGACGAGTCGTACGGCGAGGGCGGTGCGCTGCAAGTGTTCGTGATGGACCTGTCCGCGAAACGATGGTGCGTGTTCACCGGATGGGAACAGCCGTCGATTTGGGGCACGGCCACGGCCATCGGGGTCTGCAACAACCGTCTTTTCGTCGGCGACTCTACCGGCTACCTGAATGAGTACACGCTGAGCGGATCAACGGATTCGGTCGGGCACGAATTGAACAGCGGGACCGCGATCCAGTATTACGGCCAGTGCGCGTACAGCGACCTCGGGATGCCATCGACCAGAAAACAGATCATCGGCGTCAACACCATCGCGGACGCCGACACCGGCACGGCCAACTTGTCGCCATCGACCGTCGGCGTGTTCGCCGATTTCGTCAACGACGCCGCGCCGTCCACTGTGTTCGGCATCAATCAGCCACGGACCATTGCGAATCAACTCGGCGAGAACTGGTACCGGCTGTACGCCAACGGGTTCCGCGTGTCCCTGTCGTGGGCGTTCAACACGACGGTCGGCGGCACGCTGACGCGCGCGCGCTGGTACGGGACGGACGTACAGCTCCGAACAGGCGGCGAACAGTGACATGGACCACCCGTACAGCGTTGAATTTCAGGTTGACTGGAAGGAACGGAAGTACATCACCGATGCGCTCAACGAACTGCTCGGGCTCGTGAGCGGGCTCGCCACGAAAACAGAAGTCCTATCGACCGGCACAAGCTGGACGGTGCCTAGCGGCGTGTCCGGCGTCACGGCTTACATCGTGGGCGGTGGTGGTGGTGGTGGGTTTGGCGGCGGTGGTGGTCATGCTGGCGGCACTGGCGGCTCCGGCTGCGTCTATGTGAGCGTACCTTAAAACTTAAATAGGAAACTGAAAATGAAAAAACTTCTTCTTATTGCTACTCTTTTTGCTACTCCTGCTTTTGCTCAACAGGTTCAACCTTCTTCTACTCCTGAGCAACGTACAATTGAAATTTTATCAAACGATATCGGCAATATGCATGGTCAAATTGCAATTTTAGTTGCTCGTTTGGAAGCTGCTAATAAGAAAATTCAAGAGCTTTCTGCTCCTCCAAAGATTGAGGATAAGAAATGAAATTAGCAGAACAAATTTTAAAAGATAAAGACACTCTCAAAACGGGGATGTCTGGAGATTTAGTTAAGCAGTCTCAATTGGCATTGGCAGAATTAGGTTACAATTTAAAAGGTACTGGTTATTTTGGATCAGCTACCGATACTGCCGTTTCTGCTTTTCAGACTAGAGCCAATTTAAAATCTGATGGAGAGATAGGCCCTTTAACGGCTAAAGCGATTGATGCTGGCTCTCCAGTAAAAGCTTTGCCCACAATTAAACAATTAGAAATCACTCGCCCCTTATGGGTAGAAGCTGGAATTAAATTATTAGGCACTCATGAAGGCATTGGGGCTAAGGACAATAAAACTATTATTGATTGGGCTAAGGATGAAGGTGGCGATATCGCCGCTGAATATACTCACGATAGCATTCCTTGGTGTGCCCTTTTTGCCAATCATATTTTAAGTTCTGTAGGTTTAAAGGGGACAGGCTCCCTTTGGGCTTTAGATTTTGCTGGCAAATGGCCGTGTGTTAGGCTAGCTGGTCCTGCTGTCGGCGCTTTCGCTCCAATGAAGCGTCAAGGTGGTGGTCATATCATGGTTATTGTGGGAAAAGATCAGTACGGTAATGTAATGGGGTTAGGTGGCAATCAAAGTGATGCTGTTACTATTGCTCCATTTGCTGTTAGTCGTTTAAATCAAGGTTTTTACTGGCCTAAAGGTCCAAGCCTGCCAACTCATGTTGGCTTAAGATCATTGCCATTAGTTACTAGCTCTGGAAAAGTTTCAACTAATGAAGATTAAAGGATTTTAAAAATGATCATTACTCGCGGTCAATGGTTAGCTATAGCTATTTTATTTTTTACTGTTTTAACTGGTGGATCAGCACAATTAGTAGAATTAGTTGGTGCTGGAATGACTAAAGCAATTATAGCGTTATCAACTTTAGTTACTGGTTTTCTAGCTGGTTTACAAATTATTCTTGGTGGTCAAGGTCAACAAATTAAAGATGTTAGAGCTATGGATGGTGTGGCTAAAGTTTTAATTAATGAAAATGCCAATCCAACATTAGCTAAAATAGCAACTGATCCTACTGAGCCTAAAGTCGGTGCTGAAACTCCTGCTGCTAGGCAAACTCTTTTAGAGACAGCAAAGGGAAATTAAATGAAAAGATTTTTAATTATAGCAGCTATCGCGTTATCGCTCAGTGGTTGTCAAGGTACAAGATTTGGTGACTTTATAGCTACTGCTAGCAATGCTGTTACAGCAGTAGAAAATGCTGTAACTCCTCAACAGATTTATATAGCTGCTAATGCGTTTGATGCAGTAAAAGTTTCAGCTACTAATTATTTAAAACTTAAACGTTGTCCTACTAATGCTCCGTTCTGCCGTGATCCTTCTGTAACTAAAAAACTCATTCCTCTTATTCGTGCTGGCACTATTGCTAGAAACAATGCTGTTTCTTGGGCTAGAGCTAATCCCAATGGATTTGCTGATGTTAGCTTATATGAAAAGCTAATTAGCATTACTTCTACTATTGAAGCTATAATGCGTCAGTATAATATTGGAGGTTAAAAAATGGAAAGTTTAATTTCTCTAAGCTTAGGTTTAATTACTAAACTATTACCTATGATACCAGCTTTGTCTACTCCATTAGTTAGGGATATTGTCAATACTGTTGCAGTAGCTACTCCTGTAGTGATTTCTACTTATAAAGATTTAAAACCTATTGTGGCAAATATAATTAAAAGTTTAAAGAACAGCGGAAATCTTACTGAAGAAGATTGGAATTCCTTAGTAGAGGCTGAAAAGCTTATTGATGAAGATTTTGAAAAAGCAGCGGCGGCTGCATTAGCTGAAGATGAGGCATCAGCTAAGGAATAAAAAGGAATGAAATGGATATTGCACAGGAGCTATTAAAACTAGGCCCTGCTGGTTTAATTTGTATAGTCCTGTGGGTTGCCTTATCCAAGTCAGAAAAAAGAGAAAGCGCAAAAGATTTAAGAATACAATATTTAGAAAATCAATTGATTGAAAGCTATGACGAAAGAATTGCTGCTGCTGAAGCGTTAAGCAATGCTTTGTATGAAAGTGCTAGAGCTATGGAAAAGTTAACAATAGAGGTTAGGACAGGGAAATGAGACACATTGTTAACCAATTCAAAAGAATATGGAATGATGATGGAAAAAACGATAAGGTATTCCATTATCAGGAATATAAGCTAAAAGCTGCTCTAGCTAAAGTAAAAGATGCAACAGATGAAGTGATTAAGCAATCAACTCGATTGCAATACCTGCTTGGGGGAAGCTCTTTTTCCGAGCCGTCTGACAGGACGCGGCATTGAGAGAGGGGAAGGTAGCAGGGCAGAGCCGGGAGCGAATGACTGAGCCGCGCTGCAAAGCTGAATAGCCTTCTAGAAAGAGAGAAGCCCCGCTTTTGGCGGGGCTTTTTTTGTCACTTCACCTTAACCAAAGTGATTAATTAGAACGTCAAGCACTATTTTTAAAATTTATTGAAAATAATTCAATATTAGTGCTATGCCAAATAACATGCTGAAAGTCAATATAATTCCAACTACTAAGTTATTGTTTAACATTAGAAAAACTCTATTTGTTTTGGACGGCTCAAATACCCAATATCATACAGTATTTCCCTAGTCCTTTTGATATACCAATCATAATCTAAATCTTCTGGTATACCATCAGGAAGTTCCATGCAAGGCTTTGCTCCATCGCTATCAGCCACCTTGTTATTGGTAGCTACTGTATGGATAGCTCCTATTTCGCCTTTAGCGTAGTACCAGCGCACTACCCTACCTAAATATTCCCGCTTCCAATGTGCTCCGGGAGCTTTAGCCTGTCTCACTGTAATAAATCGAGTGAAGTCTTTACAGTTTTTAATTGTTTCTTCTATTGCTATTCCTTTAGACAATAGAGCTTCTATAGCATCAGCACATATAAGCGTTTGAGGGTTCATATCTAGCTTGGTGCCGGATTGTGATCCTACTTCAGCCCAAGCTCCTTTCTTCTTAACTGAGCCATCTTCCTTAACAGCAAAATAAGAATTAACATCCCTAGCGCAATAAATTTTATATAGCGTTTCTTCAGTGTCAAAACCTGTTTTTTGTTCCCACAATTTAATGATGCTGTCTAACTGCTCTTGTTTATCGCGGCGATGATAAATAGTAACACCATCTGTATTAGCTGATACAATTTTAAATTCAGCTAAGTGAAGCATTTCAATCAACATTAAAATGCTAAGCTGGCAAGTTAAATTCATCTGCATAGTGAGTTGAGGAGAACGCATTTTAGACCAACGATCACTAAACTTACCGGACGTTCCATTTAGGAAAATCTTTAATCCCTTATCCTTGGTAAAATTCTTTGCTCGCTTGGCTTCTACTCTTGCATCTTTGAAGCCTTTAAACACAGTTAAAAAATTTGGTCCGCAAGCTCTAGGATATAATCCTAAATTAATGATAGCGTTTGGATAGTAGCTAGTAACGTCCCTATCAGTTAGTTTATATGTTTCATTAGCTACATATTTGACGCATTTTTCTTTTGAATGCAATCCGCCAATGCCAAATGAATATTCCATATCTCCTACTGAAAGCATTACAGCTATGCTTTCAGGAGCATCTAAATAACCAAGGCTGTTTACTTTAAATTTAGCTTTCTTGCATACTTCTAGAAAATTAATCAGGACAGGAGTTTGGAAATTCAAGAATTGTGGGCAGTGATAATGATAGGTTTCACCTTCAGGAATTTCAGGACGCTCTACTAGCTTTCCATTTAATTTTGATATTTCTTTTGACAGTACAATCTCTGCCATTTGAGCGTCAGACTTAGAGCGTAAATCCTCATGATACTCATTGCCAATAGCTTCACGCAACTCAATGCGCTCTTTCATGAAATCAAATAGCTCCTCAGTAATATCTAACTGAGTGCAATTAAATTTCTTAAGCTCCTCTATTTCAAAATCAGATAGATCAGCATTAATATCGAATGGCTGTTCTTGAATGCTCTTAGTATGAAGTCTAGCCCCATATAGCTTAAGACTTCCTTTTAATGGAGCTACTTCAATTAAATCTATATGATTAATTGGATATGTTTTAAAATTATAAGCTTTTTGAAGCTGCCAATCCCTCATTCCATTTATGATTAAATCATTTACTGCTTCTTTTAATATGGATGGTTCTGGATTGCGATAAGCAAGCCAAATTATAAGTAAGTCAAAATTGATTGAATTAAAACCAACAGTTCTATAGCTATGCAGCAGCCAAGATAAAAATTTAGGATTAAAATTTTTATCTTCTCTGCATTCAAGTTGAATGAATTTGTTAGTAGTGTGAAGCTTGAATGTAATCAAAAAATAATTAGGGTAGCTTTCTACATTAAGAAAAAGCGTTCCACCAACATTAGCCAATATTTCAGCATCAGTTAAAAATTCACGCTGCTTAAATGGACGCGGCTTATAAGGTAGAAGCTCTACCTCTTTTTCAAAGGTTATCAAGCCTTCAGCGTTTAGAGGCATTAGCCAACCTTAACTTTAATCCTACGTTCAAAGAAAATATATCCGTTATACATAGCGGCTACTCTCCATCCTGTTTCACCATAGCTTTTTAAAACAGACATTGTATCTTCTATGGTTGATGGAATTAAAACACTTATATATTCAAAAGTAATCACTGTCTAACTCTCCCTGCTATAACTCCTCTGCACACATCACCTTCAAATTTTAAACAATAGCTGCTTTCATGTATTCCTCTTGCTTGCCAGTCAACTTTTTTAACATAAGGCTGCATCATTTTTAATTGCTTAATTGGATATATGACGCCTTTTGGCAATCCAGCGCATTCATAGGAAGCGCCTTGATTGTCAGGATCAGACATTAAAAGATTTGTATCAAAATAGACATTGCCATCTTCAGAGAATGGTGAAACAGCATCTAATGCTTTAAAAAAGTTTGCATCAATGCTCCACATATTTCCTTCTACATTTAATATTCGTGATACGTCCGGCCATTCTGCTGCATATAGTTGTGTTCTTAACCAACAGCCATCTTCAAAATAAAATGTAGCTGAACAATTGCTAAATCCAAATCCAGTTAAATTCTTTTTGTGTGAAGCAAGAGCTTTTACAAATTCTTTTGGTAGTGGAATATTAGGTGGCAAATCTAAACCATGCCAATATTCAAAAAGCATTGTGCGATTAGTAGATATGACTGTTGAGCCATTCATTAACACTGAAGCAGTTAAAACATGCTGAGCATTCTCACTAGCTAGCACTCCTACAGCTTCTACAGCTTCTTTAAACTTGTTTGTAATACCTACAATTTGAGGATCAGGTAAAGCCTCTTGCATTAATAAAGGATCAAGACAAGGAATGAGTGCTTTAAACTTTCCTGATTTGATAGATAGTCTCTCATTGTCCAATTGAGTTAGTGAAAAAGTTTCTTCGCATTTTGAAACAGCAGTGAGCAAATCTTGAGTGTGTGGGTAACAATAAATTTCTTCTTCAATTGGAGAGCCAGCAGCAACAATGCCATTGAACATTATAGCCCAATGGTTCTTTAAACCAACATGAGTTTCAAACGGTGCTCCAATCTTTTCACTGACGCATGAAACAAATTCCAGTGCTTTTAAAAGACTGGATTTGTTTTCTGTTGATTTGGAGCGAGGTTGTCTAGCCATTGTGATACCTTTGATGATGTTTGGCACAAAACCATTCAACTTCTAAAGGCTTGCTATAATCCTTATGGTGAGCATGTATTCTATAAGTATCGCCACATATAGAGCAAGGTTGTCTAATTAATTTTCCACTTCTTACTGCATTATGTACAATCATATGCGCTTTTCTAGCTTCTGGATTTTTATTTATCCAATTAATTGTAACCTCTCTTATTTTATATTTTCTATCTATATCATTATGATAGCGCCATTTGTCATATTCTCTAACGCTATCGTTATTTTTTCTATGCTCAGTAACGTCTTTTTTAGTACATTCTTTACATTTATTTAAATAACCATCAAGCATAGCTTTATGTCTATAGAAATTTTCTATAGGCTTTTCTATTTTACATTTAAAGCATACTTTTGAAATCAAAACGGGATTTCCCCATCAATATTACTGCTTTCTTCATAATTCTTACAACCAAATACAATAATTCTAGCTGGTGGTCTAACATTATATAGTTTGCAAATTTCATTTTCTTGAAAATGTTCACACACAATACAGCTTTGAAATAGCATATTTGAAGGAGTAACGTCTTTAATTACTTCCACTAGAAGCTGAGCTAGCTTAGCTTGTATCTCAATTTTGCCTAAACGTCTTGGCTTTAAGCTAACATC
>OFRG01000688.1_pt1 | contig 11888 bp, 15 predicted proteins | sample 1543071 | NCBI WGS metagenome assembly OFRG01 (sample SAMN07774222, study PRJEB24372) | wastewater metagenome | isolation source: WWTP Verbania (Effluent) | place: Italy: Verbania | collected 2015-12
GTTTCGTTTGGTGAGTATGAGTGGTTCTTTCAATAAAAACCCCCCAGTCGTCCATGACTAGGGGGCTGTTCCACCAGAGGGGAGGAGTTACCCTGGCGGAAGTTTGGCGTAGATGTAGGAGCCGAAGAACTTGCCACCATCGATGTACTCAGCCTCGATGACGGGGCCGATTGAACGAGTGATGACCGCCAGCCTTGGCGGAAGCATCTTCTCCTTGAGTTCGATTTCCACGACATCCCCTACACGAAAGGGGTTCACGATTGGTCACCCCTCTCCAGAAGCCAGCGAAAGTACTCGACCAGATGTTCTTCACTCATGGTCAGCTCTTTGGCTGACACAAGCGGTATGCCCCTAGTATAGCAGTACGCTTCGTGAACTTCGCCTGGAGCGTACTTTTCTTCGACCAGAGGAATCTTTTTGCTCAGAAGCATTTTGATTGTGTCGGGTGGAATGAAGTTGCGGTTCCACATCTCACATTCGCACTGAGCCAGAACGTAGTCGAAGTCGGCATCCTCGGTAAACCGAGCGATAACCGCATTCTTTGGAGTAAGCGGAAAGTCCTCACCGCACCCACCGCACTCCATGAATGGAACGTGTGCCACAACATCACCCCCTCCTTTTCCGTCGGACTGATTCCAGCCCAATGACATTGCAGGTGCAGCGGCCCATCTCGTGATTCTGAATGACCTCGACCATTTCCCAAGTTTGGGGCTTGCGAGGTGGAGACTGATAACGATGAAGCAGGTTGTGAGCGACAATCGCAAGCTCAACCTTATGGCACGGAAGCTCACGGAACGTTCTTTCGAGCGTTGTCGTGTAACTCCCCGATGGCCAGTACAAATGGTGGACATTAGTGGTCCTTTTGGTTCGGGACACATTTCACCTCCTGTAGATTCCACCTTGCCAGGGGAACTCTTGGTAGCGAGTGCCTTTGCGGATTCTTTCGGTGGCTACAAGCGTCGAATAAGTGTCACCACAAGGCGTACTGCATGTGCACGACTCGCACGCCACGCCGAAGATTCTCGGACAGTAGAGGTCGTTACCTTCGCCAGGGCGGTCATGTCCTTCACGAGGACCGTGAGGGTGTGCATCTTTCATGGCCTTTCCTTCGGTTGTCAAGGTGCTTGGCTTTACGATACGCTCATGCTTAAAGGCTGTAAACGGTTACGTTAATCCAACCAAGTAGGAGTCTCTGAGTTGATGGCTTTATCGTCCACGTAGCGGTGGTAGAGAGGTTTCCCACAGTGAATCTCTTTAACAAGGTGGTCAATGTTCCAATGCTTGAGCCACGCCTGTATCAGTTCGTAGTCTCCCCAATAACGGGAGGTATGAATCATAATCTTGTAGCCAGCCTCTACTACCTCACGCATCTTCTGTACATTTTCCCAGATAGGTTCGCCAATCCCAGGCTCAGGCCAAATTGCTTCAGCAATACAGTTATCTAAATCCACCCCGTACCATTGAAGGGTGTCTCTGGGGGTTATGTTAAAGTTCATAGTCTATCTCCCTTATAAGTTAGGTCTTGGGGGAAGTCGCCCTCTTCACTACAGGCGATAGCAAGCGCTCTCCAGGCAACGTGTACTAAAGGGTGAGCACCAGAGTCCTTGTCTTTTAGCTCGCCCTTCTTCCATTTAGTGAGGTGTGAGAATATGGCGGCTTCGTGGCTAGAATCGGCATACCAAGCCTTTTTCTCCCCGCTCTGACGCTTCTTAGAGCCATCACCAGTAGCCTTAGCCAGTTGAGCCTCAAACCGGCTTAGGACGTCTCTACGTTCTAATTCCCACTTGTCCATTTTGTTTCCTTATTATTGCGCTGGTCGGGGGCTTTTATCGTCTGCCCCCGTAAGACGCTCGTCAGAGTTGCTCTGCGAAATAGGGTGTGCCTCGGAAGAGGCTGAACCCTTCGTGGATGTAGGCGTGTTCCAAAGCGAACGGGTTATCCCCATCCATGTAGGTAACCACGCCGACAGCCTGTTGCCAGTCCTCATACCGCTTGACTGGACGCCCGAAAGCGTTGGTTCCGCCCTTGGTAGAGGGGATACCTCCGTCAATCCGGCACAGACAGCCCATCGTGGCAGCAAACCTGGTGCGTGGTCCCCGGCGGGTATCGACAGTGTGGTACACCATCTCAAGCCCGTGGGTGTGGCCGGTGATTGTTGACACCTGCTCATCGGAGACGATTTTATTCGCCACCGTTCCACGCTTGCCGGTCTTATCACCATGCTTGACCTTGAGTCGGTCGTTGATGTAGTAGGAGGAGGCCGGGTAGCCATCCAGATACTCCACTCCCAGCTCGTCGAGACCCAGCAGATGCGGGATGCTCATGACGGGCCAGGACTCCGGCTCGTTTGCCCTTTGAAGACCGAAGGCCGCCATTCCGTTCTGCTTAATCCAGGTCTGGATGCGCAGGTCGTGATTACCCTCGAAGAGGACAATCTTGGCGTTGGGCGCCAGAGCCTTCTGGGTTGCCAGGTACTGATGAGCCCTGTTAAGGGATGCCTGAGTGGTGCGGGCGAACCCAACCTCTCCGACAAACCTCGAGAACTCAGCCAGGTCCAGCAGGTCGCCGATGTTGACGATGAGGTCCGGCTGAAGGTCCCTGACAATCTGGAGAGCCACCGAAATAGCTCGCTCGTCATGGAAGGGAATCAGCTCCTCGGTCACCATGTCCCGCCAGAACCCAAACTGAGGGTCAGGCAGGATGACACAGGTCTTACCCCAGCCTTCAGGCTTCTTGGGGAGCTTGCCGACCTTGACGATGACAGGTCGTGCGGGCTGAACCACGGGCCACTCGGGGCCATCGGCCCACTTGGGGACAAACTGAATCCCCATGTTGTCCTTCTGTTCAGCTTCGCCGTCTTCGTTCTTGAAGGTGGTCTGCCACAGGTTTACCTGCTTGACTCGACCAACTTCCTCGATGTTGATTCCGTTCCGCTCAAGAAGGTCTGAGAGCTTCCCCAGAGCGTCCTGTTCGGCCGTTCCCTGGTTGTCCTTGGTGACTCCCATCCTGCGCCTCCGAGACCTGACGCCTTCCTTGGAGATGATGATGCCGCCCGTTGCGAGCAGCTCCACAATCTCCTTGTCAGACTTGTCCAGGTTGCGCCGAATGAAGCCGTTGATGTCGTGCTTAGACACGGCTATTTCCTTTGTAGAGGTACGGCGCTAAAGCGCTTGAGTTTATAATATGCTTATTAAGACAATTAGAAAAGCCGCCCCGAAAGACGGCTTCCTTTCCTACCACAACGCTTATATTTATATCACTTCTTTGAGCCATTGTACAGTCACCTCCATACGAAGAAGCCGCTCAGCTTCTCTTTTACCTCGAAGCCTAGCCTCGCCTTCTGTTCTACCAAAAGCCATAACAAAGTGAAGATTTCCATCTGAATCCTTAACCCTTACCCGGTATTTTCGGTAATCGGGGCTCATCCTATTAAATGTTAGGAATGTCCTTATCTAGCACATTCTGAATAACCGAGATAGCTCCACCTAAGATAGGTAGAATGACTATCACCTGGGGATACCAGTCGGTGATTAGGCTACGGACGTTTGGGTCTGCGGCTGCGAAGACGATTAATGCTGCAAATACCTGTAGGGCTGTTTTTAACCCCCTGTATACGGCGGAATCTTTTGTTATCATGGGTCCCTCCAAAATGCTTATGCCGTAACAGTACTTATGTTTATAAGTTTTGTCAACAGCTACAGGGTAGCAGCGGCGTTGAACCAGTTTCCGTTTAATGTTCGGTACCAGACAGTTGAGGTTTTTCCATTAACTGTGCCTGACCCGCCTTGAGTTTCACCGGTGATTGTACAGTAACCTGGGCGGAGTGCTCCGGCTATTGGAGAGGTGGTGTTTGGCTGGGTGCGGACATTTACTGAAGCCTTGATAGGTACGGTTCGTTGTCCGCCTGAAGCGACAGGAGTCGGAACTGGGTTGTTTAAGACCCACCAACCGATGACGTTGTTGTAGTTCTTGACTAGCTGTTCGCAGTAGCGATGTCCGTTCCAGTTCTGTTCAAAGGTTGGGAATGTGGAGGTATTGCCCCCGGCTCTGGCGATAGCGACGTGTCCAACAGGAGCGTAGTTAAACTTAACAACTGCTCCGGCAGGAGGTACTCCCTGTGGAGTGTTAGCTACCCAGGTCCATCCTGGAGGGGCTGTTAGTGATAATGCGGTTTGCCCGCTAAAGCTGCCTTTCCCGTTGGCTCGTGACCAGAACTGAATCAGGTCTACACACTGTGCTCCGTACCAGCCGTCGTAGTCTAGGGCTCGTCCGTTATTTGCGTTGATAAAGTCTTGTAATGCCATGATTCCTCCTTAGCTTAGTAACATTATTAGATATGCAATAAAAATAAGTAACATTAGTACTATGCTCAGTATAGCAAACATAGCAAGTATGAGAATGAAAGCTCGCACTTACTTATTCTCATTAACCTTAGACTGTACTGCCCCTTCTAGCTTCCCGTTTAGCTTCTTCATAAATGTTAAAACTTCCTTCGAGGCCTTGGTTTGTTCTGAAGCTGCCTGAGTAAGCTCGGTTGCTGCTTTGGTGTGTTCCTTGATGTCTTCAACTAGAGTAGTGGCGAAGTACTTAACAACCCATATCAGCCCTGCGACTGTTGTAGCTGCAAGTCCTAGTGAGGCGAGTGCTAGTTGGCTTTCCATGTCACTATGCTACTGGTTTAGCTTCTATGTCGATTGATGAACCTACGAAACTGGATGTACCCTGGGAGTGGCTACTCTGCGTCTTGATGGTGTGTGAACCTGCCGCAAGCGTAATCCTACCCAGTAGGTCGATAGACCAGGCATCACCGTTTGTGTAGATGTCGTTACGAGCGTACACCGATTGGGAGCCGTCAACCATAATCCTGGCGTTTGCGATAACTGCTGGTGTACCTGCCCATTGCCCGAAGACGTTAGCTGAAATCTTAACCCTACACTCCTTTAATAAGGTGAAGGTAACAGTAGCATGGTCGGTGTAGGATGTACTGTTACCGCCTAGCGTATAAGTGGCTATGTAATCTAGTGGAGCTAAATCACCCAGTGAGTTGGTGTTTCGGAGAATATTACCGAGGCTGTCTGTGCCTGACTTACCTGGGTTACAGGTTGTAGGAACGGTTCGCTCTGGCTGACCCTGGTTGATTGAGGTGGCGGCTGCGATGTTGGCTGCTGTGACGATAACGCCTAAGCGGATGGAGTTAGAAGCTAGTGCGGGAGAAGCGGCGTTGTTTGAAACTTCGGTGTAAACCAGTGAGAATGTACCACTGCTGTTTAGGACGTCTATATAGGTATCTTTAGAAGCTATAAAGGCTCGGGCTGTAACTGCGCTGATTGTGCCTCGCTGCCCGTTGATGTAGCAGACTAGGGCTGTCATTGAAGCGGCTAGAGTACTGGCGTAAGCGTCTCCAGTCCAGACACCACCCGAAACAACAAAGTCACCTAATTGCTCATCTCTAATTGTGTAGAGGTTCTGGCCCTTATCCTGTGCGTACCCTGTAACTGAAAGGTTGCCGCCTACTGTTGCAGCACCAGTGGCGGATATTGAGCCACTAACCGCTAGGCTTGTACCAGTAATCGCACCGTGGGTACCGTCTTGGTTGTGCTCAACTAGAAGCCCCTTATTATATAGTGCCCAGTGAGTAGCCGTTTCGTAGTCTACGACCGTTGCACCTGCGGAGTGAGTGGTGTTTGTGCCTTCTGTCCAGATAACATTAGTAAGCTGTGAGCCGCCAGTGTCAACTGTCCCTGCAAAAGCCTGCTTTTTAGTAGTATCTGTTGGGTCGACAACCAAAACCATAAAGGCCCCGTTAGTCAGCCCTGATACTGAGGTTAAGCCTACGCTAGTAGCCCCAGGAGCAATTGAACCTGAAGTTGTAGTTGTGAAGCCTTCTTTGGCTGTAGGAAAGTGTTTTGTTGCTGATGTTACAGTTGCCATGATTTTTGTTTTTTATCCTTTCATCAATTCTATCATAAGGGTTATTACAATTTCCACGTTCTCGGCTTGCCTGCCTGTGTCTCGGTGCCGGAGGTCTGGAGTGTTCTGAGGACATATCTTTGGTCGCTTGAGCTAGAAGTTAGTCTCCACTGGACGGAGTTTAGCTCTCGCTGGACTGGGAAGTACCTCTTAACGGAAGGCTCTGAAGTAGTCTCAACAGCCTGAGAGGTGTCTGAGTGAGCCGTGGTTGTATGTAGAAAAGTTGAGTGACCCGAAGAGGAGAGGGTAGCGGTGTAGGTTACTTCTTCTGACTTGACGGTAGTAAAGCCCCTACTGCGGTCATCAGCGATTAGCTCGATGCTGATTGTCCCCTGTGGGTTAGAGAGTTCTAGTTCTGCTTCTTCGGTGAACTGGAAGTCAAACCTATTCTGGGTGGTTGGGTAAAGCCCGCTAGAGAGTATTGAAGTAAACCCTACCCCGTAGTCGTTGGTGTACTCGTAGCTGATTTCAGTAAGGACAGAATCGCCCACTCCTAGAGCAAGAAGTCGGTTAGTGCCTGAAGTATCTGTGTAACGCAGGAACTTCTTAAACCCAAGGCTGAAAGCCCTTGGTAGCCAGGCTTTGCGCTCCGTATCATAAACGGCGGTGTAGTTGTTGTCTGAAGCTCCGTAAGGGACTGAGAAGAATACTTTAGCATCGAAGTAGACTGATGCGATACCATCTTCACCCTCAGTAGAGACCTGTTTAACTGTTGGGCGGATGTTAGCTGAAGCCTCATCGGTTGAAAGCAAGTTCAGGAACTGAGCCCTTGAACCTAAGTTGTAGAAGGCTTGGGTGTTGTAGAACATGAAGTCATTAAGGACGTTTACTACGCTTCCTGGAGCTGGTGTACCTCTTGAACCTGGTAGGACGTAGGCTGATGGGATGGTAACTGAAATGTCCCCGATAGTCAGAATATCTAGGCTCATCTGGAGAATACAACCCTGCCCGTCTGCTGACTTACAGAAGACTGTCGCTAGCGGAGTACCTTTACCATCTCGGTAGTCTACTACTTTAACAGGCTTGTATTTTCCGCCTGGGTTCCAGTCGAGATAACCACCATCAAAAGCACTCGAGAACGCTCCGTAAGGAGGTGTGCCTGAGCTGAACCATATTCTATAGGTATTAACCGTATCTCGGACTCCGTACATTCTGGAGCCGACATTTACCAGTTCCTCTACCATTGGACCGGTAGCGGTTGAAGCTGATGGAGCAGTAGTTGAAGGTACTGGAATAGAGGTTCCGTCATCTACGAAGACGGTGGTTGAGGTTGACCCCAGGTAGTAGTAGTCTAGGTCGTTATCACTGACGTATATATCTGTTCGAGTTTGGGTGCCAGCTAGTGCAGGAACGGTTAAGGTGGCGTAGTTAGTGCCTGGAGTCCAGTCTTCTCTTGCTAGTCCGGTCTGAATAACGGTAGAGGCAGCAGAAGCAGCCGAGAAACCAATAGCGTTAACTCGGGAGCACTTGTAGTAGTACTGGTAAGAAGTACCCGAAGTCAGCCCTGTTCCTGTCTCTGCGACTGTAGGTGCGGCTGGAGTAGCGAGGTCGGTGTACTGAGCAAGCGTAGTTGTCCCGTCGTAAAGAATGATGTTGTCTACCCCGTTCGTTATATAGAGCTTGGAGTTGTACTGGTTCATATTAACTGTCGTTCCAGCGGTGTAGGTTGCTCCCGTACAGCCGGTCCAGGTTGTACCGTCATCTGTTGAGCGGTAGAGTGTACCACCGGCAGCAGCGACTAAATGAATAACTCCGCTGTAGTCGAAGTAATCAAACCCATCAATCTGAGACCAGTCACTCATACTTGGTGAAGCTGAGATACTGGCGCTTGTAGAAGCAGAAGGGCTAGAACTAATAGAAGCACTGAGTGAGGCCGAAGGCGAGAGTGACGAACTTGGGCTACTGGACGATGATGGTGACATTGACTGCGATGCGCTAGGAGACTGAGAAGAGCTAGGAGACATAGATTGAGATGCACTAGGACTTGTAGAAGCCGAGGAGCTGACTGACGCTGAAGCGCTGGGAGAGCGTGAGGCAGAGGGACTCAGAGAAGCGGAGGCAGATGAGCTAGGAGACCTCGAAGCGGAGGGTGACAACGAGGCACTAGGGGAGAATGAGGCTGAAGCACTAGGCGATAATGAAGCGCTGGGGCTGCGGGAAGAACTTGGACTTGTAGAACGAGAAGCAACACTTACGGCTGCTGGAGCGGTACCATACCAGTTAACACCTGGGCGTGGTCCGGGCTGTCCATCCTCATAAAGGAAGATGTTATCGGCTTCTTGGAGGGCGTTCTTAGGCAAACGAGACCTATCGATAAGGGTGATGACCCCTCGCTTGAAGTTGTCTAGGGTTAGAAACTGCTGTCTGGGGAAGTTCTTAGGTGTGTCGTCTTTGATTGAGAGTGGCATTTTATAGCCCCCATACTGAGCCGGAATTGTCAGGTAGTTTCCATGGGTTAGCCCAGCTACCGGAGTTGTTGTCCAACTGCATCGTTCTTAGTGCGTCCTCGGCATCCTGCTTGGCGGAGTTGTAATAAGGGTTCCTAGAAGCTCGGAAGCGGTTAGCAAGCATCCTGTGGACAATGAAGTAAGGCTCTGCCATCTCAGTAATGTCTGAACCGGTAGTAAATAGGGTTGGATTCTTGTAATAATCATAGTCTAGTCTCATCCCGTTGACTGAGGCTTCTGGAGCTGGGTTGAGGTTTAACACATATCCTTCTGAGGGTGAACCGGAGAAGTAGGCAAAACTTCCGTTCTGGTCTCTGAACTGAACCTCCTCTGGGTTGATAACTGGGTAACGTCGCACAATGTTGTTACTTGAGTCGAGAATGCGGATTAAGCCACCCCCCTCTTGGAAGTCATCAGGAACGTCATACTCGGTTACTCCGGTGCTAACGGTTGTTCCTTCACCTGAACCGATAAGGGTAGTGAAAAGTTCTTTCCAGTAAGTGCCATCATACCTGCTCCATCTGCGGACAGCTTCGTTGGCTAGGCGTAGAGCAATCGTATACTCGTCATCGGTTGAAGCGGGAGTTTCAGCCTCTGCCCGGTAGAGCGTATAATATGCTTCAAATATATCGTCAAAATTCATTTCTATTTGCCTTTTTGTTTTGGTTAAAGTTTACCATATTACACCATAGACTTTTTAGTTTTTACCTTGGGGCCGGTAGTCTTCTTGGCCTTGGCTATCTTGCCACCTGACTTCTTGACGCTAATCTTGGCGCTTTTTACCTTGCCGCCAGCGTTAATAGATACAGCGTACTTGTATGGGTTAGAGGCTGCACTTGAGCCCTTGGAGCCACCGCCCCCTCCGCTCTTGCTGTAGCTCGAGCCAGAGCCAGAAGACTGTGAGTTATCTATAGGGGATAGTCCGATAGCTGTTCGCTCTTTGTTCTCCCAGGCGTCTGTTGCAGCCCACTGATTCTTCATCTGGTCAAATAGCCCTGGGTTGGCCCTAATCCAAGCGCTTCTGGCACCCGTTCCCTTAGGTAGGGAGTTGTAGGCAGTCATTACTTTCTGTAGTTCTGGAGAAGCCTTAGGGTAATCAGAGGCTGGCAAAGTCTTACCCTCTTTAGCTAGAGACTCTTTGACTGAGTTGTAGTAGTTCTCTCGGGCAATCTGGAAGTCCTGGTACCATGGTTGCTGGTAAAGGTTGGATAGTTCTGGGTCTTTCGCTCCAGGAGGAAGAGTCGCTTTAAGCAGCACCCTAGTAAGTTGGTCCTTAGGCAGGTCAAACAATGGGTTACCTGGCTTACCCTTTTCTCGTTGCATGGCGTCGAGCTTCTTATCGGCTTCGTAAACCTTGGGGAACTGCAAGTAGGAAGAGGCTCGGGTGTAGTTTGTGATGCGCTTATTCTCATCAAAGATGTCCTCACCCAGGAAGTTTGTTTTGCTTGGGTGCAGGGCGTCGTAAGCAGCCATCTCGTTACCGTTAAGCCCCTCTGTGGCCTTCTTGCGGTCATCAAAGTACTTAGCGCCTTCAGATTTGTTGAGGTTCTCTTTGCTGGATGCCTGAGCGAATCGTCGGATGAAGTCTTCTTTAACGCTGACTCCGCCAATCTGTTCTTCTGGTATAACACCTGCTGCTGCAAGCCCCTTATCAACAGTGTTCTGGGTGTACTGGCCAACCTTGGCAGAGGTATCTTTGATAAACTTATCAACTCGGATAGGTGATACCCCAAGGGCGTCCCCGATAATGCGTGATGAACCGGAGGTGTACTTGAAGGCTTTCTTATTCTCGGCGATAGGATTACCCTGAGCGTCTGTGGCGTTCTCCACATACTCTGGAACAATCTCTTTACCAGTAAAGAAGTCCTTATTGGCTGCCTGCTGGACTAAGGGCTTGGCTACCTGAGGGATTAAGCTACCGGCTGCCGCCCCAAGACTAGAGGTCTGGATAGGGCCACTGAAGGCTCCCATCATTTGTGTTGCCATCTTACCAACGTCTGCTGGGCTCTGGTTCGCAAATGCCTCTGACGCAAGCCTGAAGGGTTGTACCAGGTCCGAGATGCCTGGCTGTAATGGGACCTTTATAACTCCTTCATAAGCCCCCTGCTCATTCTGTTTGGCACCCGGGAGAATAATAATTAGGTTATTCTCTTTCTCGTAATCTGAGATGTTGTCATAGACTGCTTTTCTTTCGGGGTCAGCCATGTTGTAAAGCGTGAGCGAAGCTAGCGGGATGCCTGCGAATGTAGTTATCTTGGCAGTTGTCATTGCGGGTCTTTCCTTAAGCGACCTTCCAAGTAGCCTTGTCCCCTGGATACCAGCGTTGAAGTAAGGGATAAGTAGGTTTACAGCCCGCCCGACATCGCCCATGCGGCTAAAGTCTACCGAGTTCTGCCAGGCGGCTAGTGTAGCTTGTTTCTGGGCCTCAGAAGCGTCTCCGGTTTCTTTTAAGACCTTGTTATAAATACCACGGAAGTTCTGGTATCGAGTAGCTTTTTCAGTTATCTGGTTTAAGTTTTCTAGTGTCCGGATTGGATGAGCGATACTATTCCCTACTCGGCCTAGTGCGCCTTTTCGTATCTGGCCGGAAAGCATTTTGGCGTTTTTCTCATTACGGATAAAGTCGTATGAAGTTGTATCTCCTGCTGTCTGTATGAACTTCTGCCACAGGGTGTCATCTGCCCCGCCGCCACCAAAGTCCATTGAGGCTTTCCAGAGTCCTTCAAAAGCTCCTGGTACTGTGTGGGTGTTCATAACCGACTTGCTATAAACTGCTGAGCTTACCTGGTCTTTGACATAGTTCGCTGCGGTGAAAGGAGCCGATAGACCCGTAGCACCAGCCCTAAGAAGTCGCTGCGGTGCAGCAACGATATTGCCGAGTATGCCTAGCTGGTATGGTGAGACATTATCTGCGATTTCTTTAATATCCTTAGGCACTTCCCATATTTCAGTCTGTCCATTAACGACTCGGCGAAGAGTGTTTTTCCTGGCTGCATCAGCCGCATCAATTTTTCGAGCGTGCCCAACACTAGATAGAGCCTCTATAAGGTTGGTTGCTGTTTGATTGCGCTGTATCTCTTTCTGAACCTGCTGCCGCATATTAAACACAGTGGCGTCTAGGGGTTGGACGTCTCTCCCCGAGCCAGTTCTTTTCTTAGAGAAGTTAGTCCCACCAAAGGAGTACGAATTGCCGGAGTTACCGTTGTAACCAGCTATGTCGTCCATCACTCGCTGGACACGGACGTAATTAGGATTGGAGTCCCAGGCCTGCTTAGTGGCGTCATCAATAACACCACCCTTAACGAGGTCATCGGTCATCGCCCTGAACTCATTTCTTATAGCATCAAACCTTCCTCTGTATGCAGGCGATAGCTCGTCTACTGTTTTCTGGAGCACATCAACCGGTTGGCTAGTTGGCATACCTCTCTTGGCGTTCTCGAGTTCGGCTATTGCGGCTGAATACTGACTAAA
>OFRG01000690.1_pt1 | contig 11874 bp, 16 predicted proteins | sample 1543071 | NCBI WGS metagenome assembly OFRG01 (sample SAMN07774222, study PRJEB24372) | wastewater metagenome | isolation source: WWTP Verbania (Effluent) | place: Italy: Verbania | collected 2015-12
GTGTTAAGTTAAGTAAAAAAATACCAGAAGAAATAGAAAATGTTGCAAGTTCTAAAGATGTATGTAAGAATTATAGTATAGATAAACTTTCTGTGAGTTTCCAAAATGAAGATATGAATAAAGTGGTCGAGAAAATAAATGAGATAATTGAAAAAATATAATGGTACCATACAAACAATTACCAAAGGACGGAGGACAAAGTACAATGCAGGAGTTTCCAACTCCTTTTAAAGCAATAGTCACTAGAAATAGAGATTCAGCTATAGTATCTTCCGTAATTACGCTTAGTGATAATACAACTACTATTGAAGTAATATCTACAGGTGGTCCAGCTTTCATTCGTTGGATTCCTACCACTGATACTGCTGCTAGTGTTATAAGCGCAGGCATAACAGCTAACTTTGACAATGCTATTGCTAAAGATACTGTTAGACGCTTTGCTGTGCCTATCGAGGGATTCGTAGGACAAGCAAGTGTAGTAGGGCTAAATAAGCAGTACGGTCTTTATAATCGAGTCGCAATAATCGGAGTGGCAAGCGTGGCTTCCACTGAATATTAAGATGGCAACATTTAAACCATATTACGGAGGTTATGGAGGAAAGATGAGTAATGGAGTAGGTTGGGGAGGAGTAGCACCAAAAGCCAAACGCAGTATGGTCAAGGAGTTCAAGAAAGATACTGGCGGTGTGAAAGGAATGTCAAATAAGAAGGCCAAGATAGACAAGGCCGCACGGAAAACAGGGTTTTGATAGGTCGAGCAATTATTAGATTTAAACATTAAATTATATGGGAATAAGATTACCGTTAAAAACAGTTCTAAGTTACGATGATGTAGGACAGACAGGAGCAGGATCAGTTGCAGGAGGAGTAGCAAAGACTTTCTCAATTCCACAAGATACAGACAATGTTGTAGTTAAACTACAGGCGTCAGTTATTGCAGGAGGAGTAAGTGCTACATTCCAAACAACAGACGATGGTGGTACAACTTGGTATGATGTTGCTCGAACCAGTATCGTATCAAACGCAAACAATGACAACGCAGAGTGGCTATCAGTACCAGTTATAGGTACAGGTATCGCTACAGCAGTAAGTGGCTATCCAGCAGCAGGTTCAATCCTTAGTGTTGCGACAGGCCGTGCAGCGGCTTCAACAGTAGGTGTTAGACAAGTTACAGGACTACCAATACTAGGCCCACTTAACCGAGTATTTCTACGATATACTTCGGCTATAACAAGTACAGACAAGGCGCTAGTAGAAGTAAAGGTCAATAGTGAGAGTGGAACAGCATAATGAACAACGCTAATATCTTTAATGAAAATATAGAAACAAAGGAGGATAATTCAGCAATCTTTCGGGAACAGATTGAATTACTCACCCAAGTTATAGAAGCATTACAGAATATAGCCAATTCAAGTTACTGGAAAGTTCTTCAACAACATGTATTCAATGTGGACTTAAACAAGGCTAAGAAACGCCTTGTCGTCGAAAAGGACACAACGGAGATATTTCGTTTACAAGGGGAGATAGGATTTAGAGAGAAACTCTCTTTAGAGAAACTCCTACAGACTAAGCGAAATGAATTAGAAGCAATAAGGAAAAAACTATAATGAATCCCACTACTTTGAGTGAACAGCAAGTGATACCGAGACAGACAGAACGCCGTGGAGGAAAGACAGTCCCTTATACGAAGATGTATCCTCTAGTGAGAGGAGGCATATGTGATGCGTGTGGAGTCATGGATAAAAACATGGAATCCATCGATCAATATAGGCTCTGCCCTCACTTTAGAGGCATGAATCTTGAATGTTCATACTGTGACCCTACAAAGGATCAAAACGAGGTAACTCGTATCTCAGTATTGAAAGTTCACGACCATCCGTATGATAAAGATGAGTTAGGTCGCCCTAAACTCGTTGTCGTATGTGACTCGTATGAGTGTTCTACTAAACACGGAAACCGTTTCGATGTGTCCGCATAAACTCGCTTACTACCTAGTCAGTAATAAGTTTGATGTATTAAAAGACTAATCTCGTTCGGGGTCGCTGTCCGAATTGATGTAATAAGCTGGTGTTATGGAAGATGATTTAGATTTAGACCTTGACCCAAGTCAAGACATTAATAGAGAAAAAGATAGAAATAAAAAACTCGCTGATAAAGTTAAGACAACTTCCGAGGAGCGTGATGCTCTAGCAAAGGAGAAAGAAGAAGTATCCCAAGCTAAAGCCCAAGCAGAGAAGGAAAGAGATTTCTACAAAGGATTCAGTCAAGTATCAAGTAAATATCCAGGAGCGCATGACTATCAGGATAAAATCCTAGAAAAAGTGAACTCAGGATATGACCTCGAAGACGCAACAATTTCAATACTAGCAAAGGAGGGCAAGTATACACCTGCTCAACCAGCAATAGAACGAGAGAGTGCAGCAGGAGGTAGCGCCGACATAGGAATGGTAGAGGGTGGTAAACAACCACATGAACTATCACAGGATGAACGCCGAAAAGAACTACTTAAACTAGAATCCAAAGGAGAGTTTCATCTATAAAGTTATCAGGGACAATTATAAATATGGCAGTAACAGCAAGAGGTACAGGATGGGGTGGTGCAAGTACAAATACTTCAGCACTCCTAATCTCTTACATCAATGGAAAGTTAGATGTACTAGAGCCTGACCTAAAGTACGCAACACTAGGCCTGCGTCGTGATGTCCCATCAGGATACGACCGTCTTTTGTTCCCACAGACAAACCAATTACCAGTCAAGATAAACACTTCAATGCTCACCGTTGGTGGTAATGGAGGTATGGCAGGTGGTGGTTCAGTATGGGGTGCAGGAGCAAGTATTCAAGGTGGCCAAGCAGCAACAGCGCCTGGTTTCCCTGTATCTTCTACCGAAGGTATCGCAGCAATCACAGAAGGAACAAATCCAACAGCTATAACATGGGGTGCAACCTCATACAGCTCTGGTCCTGCACAATATGGTATTCTTGTGCAGGTAACTGACTTGCTTGTAAGAAACTCAGCGATTGAAACAATCGACGAGGCTTCTATGCAGGTTCGTAACGCACTTGCTCGTCTAGTAGACACAGTTCTTCAGACAGTAGTAAATGCAGGTACAAACGGTGTTATCTACGCAGGTGGTAAAACATCTCGTACAGCTCTTGGAGCAGGTGACACAGCAGTACAGTCAGACCTAACACGAGGTACAACATGGCTCCGTGCTTCAAACGCAGCAGGTCTTAATCCATTCGAAGGAAACTACTATGTAGCTGTTATTTCACCTAATGCAATGGGTGACTTGATGACTAACAGTGCTTCTGGATCATGGCAAGATATGGCTCGTTACAGTTCAGTCGAAGATGTAAAGAAAGGTACAATGGGTACATTCCGTGGAGTTCGCTTCTTGGAGTACGCATACCAGAACTACTACGCTTCAACAGTTCCAGTAACTCCAGTCACTATGCTTGGAGACCGTTCATTCGGTTGGGGATACTTCCAGCAACCACAGGCGATACTTACAACTACAGCAGATTCAAGCAACCCTCTAAACCTCTACAAGAGTATTGCGGGTAAAGTAACACTAGGTGCTACTCGCTTTGAAGACCAAGTAGGATATGTTCGTATTGTTCGCTACGAGTGTGCCTTCACGAATTAGAACACAATAATCATTGTATTCTGTCAATATACCCTTTACCTAGGGTATATGACACAGAAAATAATATGAATAATTCATTAAGTAAAAATTGTATAGTTTGTAAAAAAGAGTTTAAAAAACCCTATCATGCGAGTCTTCGAAGATGGCAGGAACAGTATAAGACTTGTTCAAATGAATGCCGACATAAATATTGGGTAGGTAAACCTAATAGCAGAAAGAAGAAAGGTACTAAAAATAGTGTCCCTGCTTGGAATAAAGGTAAAATATTTCCTCAATTTCAAGGAGAGAACTCAAGTGGTTGGAAAGGAGGGGTTACACCAATACACCAAAAAATTAGAACATCTACTGCGTATAAAGATTGGCGTAGGAATGTTTTACAGAGAGATAATTATACTTGTGTCGAATGCCATAGTGATGGAATTACACTACAAGTAGACCATATAAAGCCATTTGCTTACTTCCCAGAATTAAGGTTAGTTATAGACAACGGTCGCACACTTTGTATAGATTGTCATAAAAATACCGACACCTATGCAGGTAAGGTTTTTAAATATTTAACTAAAGCAACCTAATTATGATACTTTCAACCATATTGGCGTTCGCAAGAGCGCAAGCACAAACAGATAATAATGGATTAACAGATACTAAGGGTATTATTTTCGCCAACGAAGCACTTGTAGATTATCACCGCAAACTCGTAAAGCATGGCGTAGACGCCTCACAAATACAGGAAACTTATATCCCAACAGTAACAGCACCAGCAACAGGTAATGGTAGTACATTCACTTATCCTGATGACTGCTTGGCACTAAAGACTATTGAGATAAACTATACAGATAATAACGCACAGAACTATATCCCAGCAGTACAAGTAGATGTCTCTAACCTATCAGGCGAGAGTTCATTCTCATGGCTACGCCTTAATCAATCTACACAGTTCCCTAAGTTCGATGACCGAGGAGACTGGTACGAGGTATTCCCTGCTTTCAAATCAGGCAACAACCTAACAAACGCTATTCGCCTGTTCTATTTCCTTAAACCTACACTTTATACTTCAACAGGAGATACGGTAGCCTATCCAGAGAGTCAAGACAGTGCAATACTAGGGTGGAGAATCGCCGCTATGTACTACTATTCATTGAATAAAATAACCGAAGGGGACGCTTTTAATAATAAATACGAGGAGAGAGTAAAGGAGTATGTCGCAACACTAGGTCGAGGATCACAACAACCAATGCAAGCCGTACCTATTCAAAGTACTGGCTGGAACTTCTAATGACTGTATACACAAACATTTCAAAGCCTTCAAGTACACAGTATACAAATACGAATGCTATGGGTCGTGAACAATACGACCAAGTGGATATAGCATACGATGACGCTGGGATATTCTATGACGGAGTAAATGGAGGTATGTATACCAATGTAAATAAACCAGTCGGCACAGTTTATACTAATGTAGCAAAACCAATATAATATGGCATTCCCTTCAACACTTTCAACATTTAATAGACCAAGCCCAACAGACAGACTCAATAGTCCGTCTCATTCTGCATTACACAACACTGTCAGCTCGGCTCTAGGGCAAGTAGAGGCAGTTATCGGGGTAGAGGGTCCTAACTCAGTAGTCGGTACATTAGAGTACTTTATAAAATCTCCTGACTCAAATGGCGGAGGACATGTACAGACTGCAAATAAAGGAGGCACAGGGCTAACGACTTATACTAAGGGCGATTTACTTGTTGCTACTTCTAGTTCAGTCCTGGCTAAACTTGCAGTGAGTTCCACGGCAGGCGAAGTCCTATCTACTGACCCTAACCAACCAACTGGCATGAAATGGAGTGGAGTTGTGGCTAATAAAGTTGCCGTTACAACGACCTCAGTTGCGTCTTCAAGTGTTATAGGAGCGCCTATAGTATTGTTCTCTGCTAGTATTTTGGGAAGTACCTTAGGTATTAATAATGCAATTAAATGGACTGGTATTTTACGAAACTTTACAAATGATTCAAGCCAAACATTTACCATTGCAGTCAATTATGGAAATAATGTGATTGCTAGTGTTGCACTTGCTACAAATGATGTTGGCTCTGTTATGGGAGGTATAGTAAATGGAGTAATTGCAGGTTATGGGAGTACATCAGTTCAAGTTGGATATGTAAATATGTTTTTGAACACTAAACACGCTACAGCGAATAGCGCAGGTTCGGGGCAGTTTATGAACTTAGTGAGTCAAAGTACTTCATCTATAGAATCTAGTGCTAATCAGGATTTAGTTATTACTGGAACATGGACTGGTGGAAGTGTGAATCGAGGCTCTATTTTAACAGGTATATTTACAGTAGAAAAAATCGTATAATGAAAACATTAGTAATTGACAACTGGAGAGGAAACCTAACCCAATACTCAGATGGGGATATTAACTCTGGCAATGCTTATGTTATACCATCAGCAGGTAGTGACCCAGTATCAAAGCCAGGTAATCTAACTTGGTCACGAGCCTCAGTGCAAATAGACGAGGCAGGTGCTGTCATAACTGACCTTATAATGGCAGGCAAAGAAAGAGTAGAGTCAGGTATACTTTACATCTACGCTATTGGCCATACTGGCAGACTCTATAAAATACAGGTCAATGACCCTGGAACTTATAACCCTGACTATGACAATCCTGTATTACTAGCAACTCTTACAGCAGGTACTCCCACATTTACGAGAGGTGGATTCATCGATTTCTTTGTTGCAACAGAAAAGATATACATAGGCCACGACAAGGGAGTAAGTACAATCGCTTTTGACGGAACAGGTGAAGCCGCAGTATCAGGTACTTGGACGCAGACAGTCCCACGACCTCTTAAACAATTCGTAGGCAAACTCTACGCAGGCAATGGGAGTAATATCGCTGAGATAGACAGTACTGGCACGCAGACTACAGGTGCTAAATTATCTCCTGGATTCCCTGACAACACACAGGTGCGTGATTTGGATCTAACCCCTGACGGCAACTATCTACAAATAGTCATCACTAGACTCGCCCTACCCGACATTACCTCAACTACACAAGATGTCGTCTCTACGGCAAGTATTGATAGTTTTATATCTCGATGGAATGGTACTGATATAGGGACTACGGCAACAACCACATTCCCATCTTTCTCTTTGACTTCTAATATCATGTTTGGGAACTCTCAGTATACTTTTGGATACGACCAAATGGGGCAAGCAGTATTCAACCCCACAGAAAAACTCCTCTCACAGCAAGAGATAATCTCACCACTACCAAACGCAATTTCAAACACAGGAAGCATGGCAACATGGATCTCACCTCTTTCTTTTGAAGGCTTTATGGAAGCAGATTTTGGTATGTACGGAACATTAGATAGTGATTTAGGTACTGGATACTGGTATCCTTTCTTTCAATTCGCAACAGGTACAGAAACAGATATCATTCAAGTTCCATGTCAAATATCAGTGTCTAACTTCGGTATAGGGTCTTCATCTAATGGCTATCCTGACAATGTCTATGGAACACCTAAGATATACTTTTCAACACTAGAAACCTCATCCGCCCCTACGACTAAATACAAGTTCTATAAGTGGGCGCCTCCCTCATCTGGTGTATTTACTACTGGAAACGCTCTTGATGGTGCGGTATATCAGACACAGAACCAAATGTTTTCAAAAAAAATAACAATAAAGGAAGTACGAATATATGCTGAGCCGTGGGTTGCTAATAACTCTTTCTCTGTAGATTTAATCGGCTCATCAGGGACAGCAATTTCTGGAGGTTCAAAAACATTCACAGCAGGTAGTAACCTAACTATAGGAGATGACTTTGCATGGTATACACCCGACTGTGCGCCGACATATACGCTTGGAGTAAAAATTACTAATTTAGGAACCACTAATCATGTTATAATGAAAGTAGAGATTGATGTAGCAGAAGGAGGAAAATAATTATGGATAAAAAACCAGTAACAAAAGAAGAAGTAATCACAATCATCAGCAACTATTTGCAGTCTAATGGTTTTACTGCTCGTAAACTTACTGATACACCAACAGACAACAATCAAGTCGTTCCAAGAGGATACCTTACCAATAACGGAACCGTTGCAAACCGCCCTGTATCGTCAGTGGCTGTAGTCGGGCAACCATACACAGCTACAGATACAAACATTCCAATGACGAAAGTCGCAGGAGGATGGGTCAATGGAGTAGGTAGTATAGTAGCACTAAATAATTAAATTAATATGTCAATCAGTCCCTACAGTGGAAAATCATACGGAGGAGCAAAGACTACAAGCAGTAGTTCTTCTAACACCGTTCAATACGACGCAAAGACAGGTCAGAAACTAGCAGCAGGAGCAAGCACTACCGACGCTCTTGGTAACACTTATAAACAAGGACAGGAGTTCTCAACTGGATCTAGCGCTAAGAATAGTGGATTTACTCAGATAGGTAACACTAATTACCGTAATAGCTACTTAGAACAGAATCCACAACTGAACACTCAACCAGAACAAGTAGACACTGCTCAACCAAGTCCTGCTAATGTTCCAGTAGGACAAGGATTACCTGGTGGAAATATAAATCAATTTGACCCTAACACTGGCAAACCACTGGCACTAGGACAAAGTGTCGTATCACCAACTGGTGAAACTATTACTCAAGGCACGCCTTTTAAGCAGGCATTTCAACAGACTAAGGCACTCGGTACTCCTGTAGCAAAGACTATGGGCGAGGCGGCAAGTACTATCCAGCAAACAGTACCAAACGAGAGCAACCTAGCTTCTCCGCTTACAAGCATAGTAGATACCGATTCAAACTTCGATAGTATATTTACAATGTTCGACGACTTCTATTCTCCTGTAAAACAAAAGCAATCCTTGTTAGAGGAGTATAAGTCAATGGAGAGTTCTCTAGGTATCAATGCTATAAACGCCGAGCTTTTAAACTCTAAAAGGATAATTGAGGGTACAGAAGACGACATACGCTCCGAGGTTCAGGCAGTGAGTGGGTTCGCTACCGATTCACAGGTTATAGCCCTCTCAAATGCTCGCAACAAATCACTCGTAAAGAACTACAACTATCTACTAGAAGCCCGTGATAGTGCTATGACCCAACTTAACACCATGATGAACCTATCAATCCAAGATAGGCAAATGGCCGAGAAAGAGTTTGATACTAAGATGAACTTTGCTTTTAAGGTGCAGGAGTTCAAGCAGAAAGCTGTAGATAACGCTAAGGAAGGATACAACAATGTAATCAATACTGTAGGGTACAAAGGACTATATGATTCTCTACTAAAAAGTGGGGACAAGACGGCAATAGGCACTGTAGAAAAGACGCTTGGTCTAGCCTCTGGCCAACTTGCTACCCTTGCAAGCCAGCGTGATTTGGATCGAGAATATAAAATTGCCCAGATTAACTCTGCTAATAGGGCGAACCAACCTGATGAAGGAAGCGCACCTAAAGTCACTTCTATAAACGGAGTAGATTCAATTTGGGATTCCCAAACACAAACATTTAAGCCAATTACATTAGGAGCATCAGGTAAAAATACACTACAACAGGCTGAATCAGAAGGTAACATAACAACTATTGATTCTCTAACAAAAAACAACGCAATAAGGAGTGTGGTCGGTCCGACTGGCATAGCTCGTTTTATTGGTCGAGGATTTGATAATGCTACTGGTTCAAGACAAAACTATATAGCTGAAGTCGAAAAACTACGCTCACAGCTTACTCTCGATAGTTTGATAAACGCCAAAGCTAAAGGAGCTACATTTGGTGCATTGTCAGAAGGTGAACTTGATATACTTAGTAAGTCAGCATCTAAACTTGGCACTTGGGCAATAACTGATAAGTCAGGCAAAGTTACAGGTTACAATGCAAGTGAAAAGGCATTCAAAGCAGAATTAGATAAGATAAACAGTTACGCTAAACTCGATTACATAATTAAAGGTGGTGATCCTACTTCTGTCGGAGTTCAAGTGATGCCAGATGGAAGTCTGGTAACACAAAATAGTGATGGAACTTACACACAAATACAATAATGAAAACTTACACACCAGAACAATTTAAACAAAAGTACGGAGAAGTTGGAATTGCTCAATTTTCTCAAAAACCACAGGAAAAAACGAAAGAGCCTAGTTATTTTTCACGAGTTGGTTCACAAATAAAAAGTCAATTTAATGAAGCAGTGCAATCAGAGCAAGCATCTATGAGTGGTGAAAGAAATCCAATTAGTGCAGGACTTAATATAGCTAAAAATGTAACAGGAATTATAGCAGCACCAATAGCACAAGCTCCAGGGATTAGACAATTAGGTGAAGCCTTTGGTAAGACTGGGGAAGCTATAGTTGATACTAAATTAGGTAATAAGGCTACAGATTTATTATCAAGAGTTCCAGAACCAGTATTAAGTGGCACATCAGATATACTTGAAACAGCTATGAACCTCGCAACACTAGAGGGTACAACTAGGAGTGCCAAAGGATTGTATGACTCAGGTAAAAATATGGTCAATAAATTAAATACTCCAAAGACACCTCCACCACCAGAACCACCAACTACTCCAAATCAAACTTCCGCAGGTATTATGGATAGAGTTGCAAGATTAAAACCTACTGATGCTACAAGATTTAAAGATATGACTGGTAAAACTCATGGTCAATACCTAGCTGATACTGGTAATTTTGGAACACCAGATAAAATTATCCAAAGTGAAGCTGTGAAGTTTACTAATTCTCTAAAGGAAGTGGATAGTGGCTTGGCTCAATTACCTGGGAAATACCAGTCTGCTCCAATCCTAGAAGCACTAAAAGGATTAGTAGAGAAAACAAAAACTCAATCAAGTGGTAGTATTAAAGCTCCATTTTATAATGATGTCGCAAACTTGGTAGCTAAATATAAAAGTGGTGGACTTACACATCTTGAAATAAATACATTAAAAAGATTATATGAAAAAAATGTAAAACTTGGATACAATAAACTTATAAATGCTGATGCAGTTGCTAAGTCTACTAATATAGATAGTGCTTTGAGAAAATGGCAAGTAAATCAAGCTAGAACACAAGGTTTTAAAAACATAGATGAATTAAATAAACAAACACAGGCTTCTAAGTTTATAATAAATAAATTAGGCGACCAAGTCGTTGGTCAAAATGGTCTTAATTCTATAAGATTAACAGATTGGATTATGTTATCTGGTGGCGATCCTGCCGCAGTAGTAGGATTCCTAACTAAGAAGTTCTTTTCAAGTAAAGCAGTTCAAGCTAAAATAGCAGAGATAATGAGAACAGCAGAATCAACTTCACCTGTTAAAGCAAATATAGGACAATCAGAGATTAAACAACTCCCAGCTCCTAAAGAGGGAAGTCTGCAATCTCAGAACTTCACACCACCTAAGTTACCAACAAGGAGTTTACCTGATGAAAAAGGAGTATCTAGGCCACAATCTCTAAAAGTCAAAGTTTCTTCCCCAGAAAATAGTCTAATATCCGAACTCACCGACTTATATAATAAAGCAGTTAAGAATACCAAGAAATAATAGCAATAACTAAAATAAAGATTATAATAAATAACATATAAACATTATACCATGGAACCACAAACAACACAACCAGATATGACACCAGAGGAGGCAAAAGCAAGTCTCGGTATCGCTACCTACCTTCAACAGCAAATGCTACCCCAAGGAGTGCCTATAGATGGCGATAATTCGCCTGAAATGGCCCCTGACAGCGATTTAGAATTAGATACCGAAGAAGTACCCGAAGATGATATGAAGGGCGAGTTTGAGGCGTTTAAGAAGGAGACTAAATCAATGATAAAAGACGAGATTGCTAGCATTAAGGATATGTTAAAAGAAGCATTAAAAGAAGATGAAGAAGACTAAAATACAAAAACTACTACAGGCCTTCTCTAACTCCGAAGATAAAAACTTGGAGGGCTTCAAAGCGTTCGACGATGGCGTAGAAAAACTAAAAGCCGAGTTAAAGAAAAAGATACAGGTAAACACGCTCGACGAGGTGGGTACAGAATTGGATAAGTTTAAAAAGCGCATTGATATAGAACCCCTTATTCAAGCCGTAGAAACCCTACAAGAAAACTTTACCAATGAGGTGGATAGCCTGATAGAGCAACTAAATACTCGCACGGTAGAACTTTCTAACTTAAATACTTCGAGTGGTAAAGAGGCCATTGCTAAATATGCTGAATTAAACGAC